>Ga0123328_1000231_pt1 | contig 60022 bp, 41 predicted proteins | sample BioC12SIPDNA_2_FD_89702 | JGI IMG/M metagenome (GOLD analysis project Ga0123328, IMG submission 89702) | Anaerobic biogas reactor microbial communites from Washington, USA - Biogas_R1_A C12 SIP DNA | ecosystem: Engineered > Bioreactor > Anaerobic > Unclassified | place: Washington, USA...
CCGCCGAGACGGCCCCCGTGCCGCCGCCGACAACGACCACGTCGACATCGTAGGCCACGGGTATCTGGCGGGCCGACTCGCGGACCGCCGCCGCCCCGGCAGCAAACGAACCGGCTGGCGGCGCCAGAGCCAAGAGCATCAGCAACCAGGCGGAGTGCCGTTTCACGAGTCGATTCCTCCGAATTTCCCTCGGCCGGCAGATCGATCGCCGTCGTGCGGCGCTGCCTTACCGCCCGAACTCCAGCACCTGGCCGTCGTCAAGCAGCCGCTTGCGCAACCGCGGGTAATCGACCTTTTGGACCGGCAGACCGTCGTCGATCGCCATCGCCGCCGCGGTGGCCGCCGACTGGCCGAGGATCATGAACACCGGCTCCATGCGAATCGAGCCGAAGGCGATGTGCGAACAGCTTACGCAGACGGGCACCAGCAGGTTCTCGCACTCCTCCTGCCGGGGAACGAGCGCCCCGTAGTCGATCGGGTACGGGCCGCCGGTGGAGACCTCGACGTCGCCCTCGTTGCGAACCTCGCCCGATTGGGTCACGTAACGCTGCACGTGGTGGCTGTCCATGCCGTACGAGCCCATCCCGATCGAGCGCGGCGAGGGCTTGCGGCGGCGGAGGTGATTCTCGGTGACGACGAATTCGCTCGCCATCCGCCGGGCCTCGCGGACGTAGATCTGGTACGGCCAGTTGCCGTTGTCGGCGAACTCGTCCCGCGCCAGTCCCCAGCGGGCGACCTGCGTGCGGATCTTCTCCGGCACGCGGGGGTGGTTCGCCAACGTCCACATCAAGCCTTGCTGCCAGAGCCGGTGCCGCGCGATGATCTGTTTGCGCTCCGCGTAGCCGGCGTCGGGATAGTCGTAGTTCTGGCCGATGAAGTCCGTTGAAACCGCTCCCTGGTTGTTCGTGTCCGTCTTGCGGTTGGGCATTCGCGAGTTGATCCAGGGAATCCGCAGGGCCCCCGAGCTGACCGTGTACTCGGGTTTCGGCGCCTTGGCGCCCTTGGCCCCGGCCTCGAAATTCCGCAGCAAAAGCTCGTACCACAGCTCCTGGTGACCTTCCGGCTTGATGAACGGGACCCGGTTGTCCGGATCGTCGGTCAGGCACATGCGGAAGTTGTAGGCCTGCACGCGGGCGTCGCCGTTGCCCTCCTGGCCCGGGCCGTTCGGATCGATGAACGGCAGCAGCCCGCTCGACGGGACCCCCGGTTGAACGTAGGGGTCCACGCCGACGACAAACTGATGATGCCCCAACCCCGCGCCCTCGATGCTCGTATGAACGCCATTGAGTGTCTCGCCGTACTGGGCGTTCGACTCCCGCCCGACGTGGTAGGAGACGCCGGCCGCGGCCATCAGGTCCCCTTCATAGGTCGCGTCGATGAACATCTTTCCGCGGTAAGTCCGCCCGCTGAGCATCGTGATCGAAACGATCCGCCCGTCCTGCTTCACCAAACCGCCCTCCCGGTCGAGCCACTCGTCGCGATCGACGGTGACTTGGTGCTCTCGGACGAGGTCGTCGAAGACCTTCTCGGCGACGGACGGTTCGAAGGTCCACATGGCATCTTCGTTCGGGCGGTACCGCGAGTACTTCTGCGGGGTTTCGCGGGTCCATGCCTGCGGCTGGTCGTAGTGCCGTTTGATCCGCTGGTAGAACTCGCGGCTGATCCCGCCGATCACCGCGTGGTTGCCGGTATCGGTCTGGCCCAGCCCACCGGACGACAGGCCGCCGAGGTGGACGTCCGGCCCGACCAGGACAACCGTCTTGCCCATCCGCTTGGCCTGCACGGCGGCGGCCACGCCGGCCGAGGTCCCGCCGTAGACCACCACGTCGTGGACGGGCTCCGCCGCCGTAAGACCCGGCGTCGCCACCAGGGCGAGAATCGGAGCGATCCCCGCGGCCAACACAAACAGTCGCTTACCGATGCTCATCGCGCAAAAACCTCTCGCTGTCATGGTAACGGTGCAAGGGTCTTGGAACCGCTCCAAGCCATTCGACCGCCGGACAAGACCAGGCAGAGACGCGATGATCCTAGAACTCTCCGAGCGCTTCCTTGCCGCGGATCGTTCCCAGCCCCCGCCAGGTGTCGAGGCGAATCGTCTCGGCGACGAAGCGAACCGAGCCGTCGCACAAGGCCGCGTTGACTCCGCCGGGATGGCGCGAGCGCGCCGCGAGAATCTGCTCCGTCCACTCCGGCGTGGCTCCGACGCAGGGGGGATTGCCCGGCTCGTTCGGTTTGCAGTATTCGGGAAATTGGACCCGATCCGGCTCGGCCGAATTCGGCGGCAGGTAAGTTTCAAAGTGGCAGCCGCTGCCCCACCAGGCGAATCCTCGCAGATCACCCCCCTTGCCCTGGACCGTCTCGGAGACCAGCAGCGTGTTGCTCGTTCCGTCCCATATGTCGGCCATCTTGACCGCCGCCGGCACATAGCTCTTGTCCGTGTACGAGGCCATGCCGACCACCATGCCCACGATCGGCGCGCCTCCATAACGGTTCGGGTTGCCCGCCGAATCGGTGCCCAGGGTGGCGGCCCGCGAATACGTGGTGTTCCCGTAGTTGCCGACGTAGTTGTGGAACGTCACGCCGTTGTGGAGACTGGCCGAAGCCGAATTGCTGTCGCTCGGGCAGGTGTAGGCGGCAAGTTGAACGGTCGTGACAGGCAGATTCCCCGCCGCCGAGTAGCCAACCGGCCAAGGTTGGTACCGGTCGGCAAGCGCCTGTTGCTCGATGAAGGGGAGCAGGCTCACCAACCACGTTCCGTAGGCAGTCGTCCAGTTGCCGATCGGAAACACCTTGTACGTGTCGTGGTAGTTGTGAACCGCCAGCGCGATCTGCTTCAGGTTGTTGGTGCACTGCGAACGCCGGGCCGCCTCGCGGGCGGCCTGCACGGCCGGCAGCAGCAGCGCGATCAGGATGCCGATGATGGCGATCACCACGAGCAGCTCGACGAGCGTAAAACCGTGTCGTTTTCGAAACATGATCCGATCTCCTCAATAAAACAAACGGAATCAGAAAATCCGATATCTTTTCTTATCGCACCTTGGGGAACGCGTGCCTGATCGCTTGATTCCTTCTTGTGCCGCTGCTCACGGCTGCTTGGTTACGATCTCGTGCACAAACTCCGCCGAGGCGGAACTCGTTACCTCGACAAACTGCTCGCTGTTCGTGTTCCACTCAGGCGGGATGAGCTCCTCTGCCGGCGGGCCTTCCACCTCCTCACCCGGCATGCCGCCGGGCGGTAACTCTGCCTGTCCCGTGCCCGGCTTGATCGCATTGATCACCACGCGGTACTTGCCGGGCGGAAGCCCCTTGTCGCGGGGAATCGCGTACTCGCCCTGGGTGACGACCGCGCCGCTGGAAGTGATCCCGCCCTCGACAGGCTGGAAGCTAATGCTCCCCTGTTCGAGAGGCGCTCCGTCCAGCGTCACCTTGCCCGAGACCGCTTGGCGGCCGAGTGGATCGCTTCCGCATCCGCAAACCCAGGCAAGCGAACCGAGGCAGCCAACGACCAGCAAGAATCCCCACAATCGCATTTTATCCTCCAATTTACAATTTAACTACATCCACCGCATGATTTCTTCCAGAGAGCTTGGCAATCGCTAAAATACGGCAAGCCCTCGGCGAACGACTGGCGCACAATCGACCGGAGTTTCGTCGCGGAGAACCGTGCAGCCGACCCATCGGATTACGGACCGGCTTGGGGGGAGCGAACGTGCCTGAGTGCGATTCCGAGTCGTCTCGGATCAGCCCGCCCTCGCGAGTCGCACATGGCGAGCCAACACCGGCGGCGGACGCGCGTGTTGCCTCGGCGAGCAGATCTGCCCCATCGACTGCCCGAATCCTACCGGCGGCAAGCGGCACTGTCAACCCTTGACAGCCGCAAGAGGGGGGCGTCTGCCCGGCTCCGCATTCCGCCTTCAGACGATGCCCTGCTGCACCATCGCGTCGGCGACTTTGACGAAGCCTGCCACATTGGCCCCTTGAACGTAGTTGACGAACGAACCGGTCTTGCCGTAGCGGACGCAGCTTTCGTGAATCGATCGCATGATCGTCCTGAGCTGGCCATCGACCTCGCCTCGGGCGCGGCGCAGGCAGCCGCTGTTCTGCGACATTTCGAGTCCCGACACGGTCACCCCGCCGGCGTTGGCCGCCTTGCCGGGACCGTAGAGGATCTTGGCATCCAGGAATACGTCGACCGCCTCGTCGCTCGACGGCATATTCGCCCCCTCGCTGACACAGATGCAGCCATTCTTGACCAGCGTCAAGGCGTCCTCCCGATCGATCTCGTTCTGTGTGGCGCTGGGAAACGCCAGGTCGCACGGGACACTCCAGGGTTTCTCGTTTTCGCGGTATTCAGCGCCGCGGTAGCGTTCGGCATATTCGCGGATCCGGCCGCGGCGGACGTTCTTCAGTTCCATCACCCAGGCCAGCTTCTCTTCGTCGATGCCGTCGGGATCGTAGATCATTCCCGTGGAATCCGAGAGCGTGACCACCTTGGCGCCGAGTTGCAGCAGCTTCTCCACGGTGTACTGGGCGACATTGCCCGAGCCCGAGACCACGGCCACCTTGCCCTGGATGCCTTCGCCCCGCGTTGCGAGCATCTCTTCCGCGAAATACGCGGCACCGTAGCCGGTGGCTTCCGGGCGGATCAGCGAGCCGCCGAAGCTCAAGCCCTTGCCGGTGAGCACGCCGTTGAAGCGGTTGGCAAGCTTCTTGTACTGCCCGAACAGGTAGCCGATTTCGCGGCCGCCGACGCCGATGTCGCCCGCCGGCACATCGGTGTCCGGCCCGATATGGCGGAACAGCTCGTTCATGAACGCCTGGCAGAATCGCATCACTTCGTGGTCGCTCTTCCCCTTCGGGTTGAAGTCGGAGCCTCCCTTGGCGCCGCCCATCGAGAGCGTTGTCAGACTGTTCTTGAAGGTCTGCTCGAAGGCGAGGAACTTCAGCACGCCCAGGTTGACCGTGGGGTGGAACCGCAAACCGCCCTTGTACGGCCCGATCGCGCTGTTCATCTCCACCCGGTAGCCGCGGTTGATCTGCACCTCGCCGCGATCGTCGATCCAGGCCACGCGGAACAGGATCACCCGTTCGGGCTCGACGATCCGCTCGAGGATTTTCGCCTCGCGGTACGCCGGCGTGGCGTCGACGACCGGCATGATCGACTCGACGACCTCCCGGACCGCCTGGTGGAATTCCGGCTCCCCGGGATTCCTGGCGATCACCTGATCCATGAAGCCGGCGACCGCCGAAGCGTGACGCGGGCTGGGGCGGTTCTCCACCCCAGAGACGAACTGAGACATGATGGGGATCCTCCGTGGAATCGCGCGGTCGTGCAAACGCTCACCTGGCTGTCGAGGCATCACAAAAACGGTGCACGTAGTCGAGATAATGCTTCAGCAGCCAGAACTTCTCGAGAAACTCCGGCCAGCCGCAGGGAGGGACAAAACCCTTGGCCATCTCCGGCAGAACGATTCCACCGGGGGTCACGCTTTGCCGCAACTCGTCCCACAGATCGTCCCAGACCGCCAAGGCTTCCTCGTTGACCGAGGCCACCACGTAGCGGAGGTTCTTCAAGGCCCGCTCAGGGTCGCGGCCGTCGCAGCCAAGCACACCCCTCAATCGGGCCTCCCAAGCCGTCTGCGATGGATCGGACACCGGTGGACCTCCTGTTGATCGAGTGCGCCGGGGCGGGTTGCATGAAATCGGCCCGGCCCCATCTGCCCGGCGACAACGTAATCCATACGTTTTGCCGTGCACGTGCCGTGCCAAACTAAACGAATCGATTGAACTCGATCGAAATTGTTTATTTACAGATAGTTGCGTCGCCTGGCCGGCCTCCGGGGAAGGCCTCGGTTGCGGCCCCGCATGGTGTCAGCCGAACACAGAGCGCCCCCCAGCGGCCCGATAACGAACACCCGAAACTGAATCGCTCCAAGAGGTTAGGAGCATGTTCAATTCTTGAGCACCGCTGGCGCTCAGCGTGCACAGCGGCGCTGCCGCACCGGTTGCCTGCCCTCAGTCCCGACCGCATCGGGCAGCGCTCCCCTATGCGGCTGCCCGCGTCTGGCCAGCCCGCTCCTGCGGCGGGACGTACTCCGAAACGAGCCGCCGGAGACTGTCCAGCACGACCGCTTGCGGCTCGTCGGCGAGGCGTTCGAGATGTTCCACAGCGCGGCGGACCGCGTGCGGATCGCGGTGCTTGGAATCGGCGATCACGATCTTGGGGTGCCGCGTGGGCACGTGGGTTTCCCCCTCGGCGTGCAGCTCCTCGTAGAGTTTCTCACCCGGCCGCAGGCCGCTGATTTCGATCTCGATGTCGTCCCGCACGCGCAAGCCGGACAGCCGGATCATGTCGGCGGCCAGGTCGATGATCCGCACGGGCTCGCCCATGTCGAGGAGCAGAATCTCCCCGTCGTTGCCGATCACTCCCGCCTGGATCACCAGCCGCGCGGCTTCGGGGATCGTCATGAAGAACCGCTCCATCCGCGGATCGGTGACGGTCACCGGCCCGCCCGCGGCAATTTGCTGACGGAAGACGGGGACCACGCTGCCGGCCGAGTCGAGCACGTTGCCGAAACGGACGGTCATGAACCGGCAGGCCGACGTGCCGGCGAGCGATTGGACGTACATTTCGGCGGCGCGTTTGCAGGCGCCCATCACGCTCGTGGGGTTGACGGCCTTGTCCGTCGAGATCATCACGAACGACTCCACACCGTGGTCCGGCGCCAAGTCGGCCAGTCGCCGCGTGGCGCTGACGATGTTCTTGACGGCTTCGCCGGCGTGCGATTCCATCAGGGGCACGTGCTTGTAGGCGGCCGCGTGAAAGACGATCTGCGGCCGCTGCTCGCGGAGAATCGCGGCGATCCGGCGACGGTCCAGGATGTCGGCCATGCAGACCTGGATCTGCGCCTCCGGCATCCGCTTGCGCAACTGCCGCTCGAGGAAGAACTGGCCCGTTTCCGAGCGATCGACGAGCACCAGCCGCTTGGGCTTGAATCCGAGCAGCTGCCGGCAGATTTCCGAGCCGATGCTGCCGGCGCTGCCGGTGACCAACAGCGTTCGCCCTTCGAGCCACTGGCGGAGGCTCGACATCTCCAATTCGACCGGCTCCCGCCGCAACAGGTCGTCGATGGCCACCGGCCGGGGGCGGATCACGACCGTCCCGTGGATCAGTTGCTGGTAGCTGGGAAGGACTTTGACGCCGATCGACTGCCGCTGGGCCTCGTCGACGAGCTGCCGGACCTGTTTTCCCGAAAGCGCGTCGCCCACGATCAGCACTTCGGCCACGCCGTGGCGGAGGGCCAGCGGGCAGGCGTCTTCCAAGCCGCCGATCACGCGGACGCCGCCGATCCGCGTCCCGATCCGCCGCCGGTCGACGTCGATCACGCCGGCAACGTGGTAGGCCGAGCGGCGGCTGCCCTGGATCGCCCGCACGAGCGCCTCGCCGGACGGGTTGGCCCCGACGATCAACGTCGGCTGCTTGTCCCCGAGGAGGAACAGGGGCAGGCTTCGCTCCTGGATCACCCGCAACAGCCCGCGGAGCCCGGCGACGACGACAATCGTCGTGCCCCAGTCGAGCAGGAAGACGGCCCGGGGCGTGGGCCGGTTGGCGAGGAACAGCCGCTCGACGAGCACCATCAGCACGATGCTCACGGTGACCGCCTCGACGAGCGTGATGATGTCGTCGAACGTCACGAACCGCGCCCAGCCGCGGAGCAGGCCGAACCAGGCGAAGACGACGAGCTTGATGAGCACGGCCGCTTCCACGGCCGACCAGAATCGCCACATCTCCCGCGGCCCGAGCTGCCCCTCGAAGCGCAGGTAGTGGCTCACGTAGAACGTGCCGACGAAGATCGGCAAGAGGATCAGCATTGCCAGCCCGCGCCGCGCAAGCCAGGGCATCTGCCGGCCGAAGTGGACGATCCACGGCGCGGAGCCTTCCCCAGCGTCAACCGCGGCTTGACTGTGAAATCCGTTCAATCGAGTCCCTCTCCGATCGGAAGCCTGTCAGCGTCGGTAAACCGTCATCGGCGGGCCGGTCTCCGCCCCCGGCGCGGGGATCACCGGCAGCGTGCTCGGCCCGGGCACGTGGCGCCGCGCCTCATGGTAGTCTCCCCGTGGAATCGCCGGGATCGCCGGTTTGCGGGCGCTCAAGCCGTGGGGGTCGAGAATCCGCTTTTTGACGTCGGCCAGGCGGCGCCTGGCCGGCAGGTGGTCGGGCTTGCAGCGCACGCACCACGCCAGGTGTTCCTCCGAATCGTCGAGCTGCCCGGCATCCGCCAGCAGGCAGCCCGCCTTGTAGCGGGCGCGGAAATTGTTGGGATTGCACTCCGCCGCCCGCACAGCGCAGGCGACCGCCTCCCGAGTTTGCCCCAGGTCGACCCGCGCCGCCATGGCTTGCAGCCAGTGTTCCGCTGCCTGCTCGCGGGCCCCGCCATCGGCGTCGTGGCTGGCTTCCCCTTCGGCCCGCTGCGCGTAGACGGCCAGCAGTGGCACGAGTTGCTCGGGCGCGGCGATCCGGCGGTAGCGGTGGTACATGTACTGCAAGGCATCGAGATCCGGCTGGAACTGCTCGAGGAAGAAGCCGATCTCCTGGTGCAGGGCCGCTGCGGCGGTGCGGCCGGCCATCCAGTCGATCACCTGGCGCTGGTAGATCGGCCCGGCCTCGAATGACCGTTTCCAGTAGGCCAGCCCCTCCTCGGGCCGGCCGGCCAGCCAGGCCTCCCGCCCCGCGTGGAACAGGACCGTGCCGTCGTGGCGGCGGACGCACAGCGCCTGCTCCACGTAGGCCGATTTGGCCGCCCCCCGGGCCCCTTCCAGAAAACAGAGTTCGCCCAGGTAGAGATAGCCCTCGCCCAGCAACGGGCAGAGGTTCAGCGCTTGCCTCGTATGGTCGAGCGCTCGGTCCAGGTACACGTAGTGTTCCCCGACCGCCCTGGCGAGCCATGCGTTCAACTCGGCGCGCGAGCCATAGTCGGCCGCGATCGCCGCGTCGCGAATCTGGCTCAGCGGCATGCGGTTGACGGCCGTCTCCTGGGCGAAATGAAACAGCCGCATGTAGCTCGCCGCCAAGGCAAGCTGGGCCCGCGCGTGCCGTGGATTCCAGCGGACGGTCTCCAGCAACTCGGCCGCCATCCGCTCTTCGGCGTCGATTTCGGCGGCCTTCCGGGCCGCCTCGGCCTTCTCCTCGGCGGCCGCCAGCGCCGCCGGGTCTTCCGGCGGCAGTTCCTCGTCAGCCGCCGGTTTCGCCCCCGCCTGCAAGTACGCCGCGCGGCTCAGCCGCTCGTAGTTGAGCCAATGCGATTCGGCTCCCAGCGGCCCGACCTCCGCGCTGATCATCCAGACGCCCAGGCCCCCCGCCGCCGCGGCCGCAAGCCAGGCGGCCGCCCGGGGCAGCACGAACCGGTCGCGCTGGCGGCGCTCCACGCCGCGCGTGAATTGCCTCAGCCGGCAGACGCAGGCCGCGATGATCACGGCAATCACCATGCAGCCGGGCGCGTACCAGACGAAATCAACCGCGCTGTGGGCCGCGCTCACCAGCAGCACGCTCGCCGCGGCGCCCGCGGCGGCGAACATCCGCGTCGACGCCGCGCTGCGCAGCGCGGCGAGCGACCAGTAGCCGCAGACGGCGATCGCCAGGCCCATCAGGACAGCGCCGGCCAGGCCGGCTTCCAGGACGACCTGGAGATAACCGTTCTCAGCATGGGTGTAGTATTCGGCGTTGCCGCGGTCTTGGAGATACATCGGGTAGACCTCGCGGAAACTGCCGATCCCGGAACCAGCCCAGCGGAAATCCGGGATTGCCGCCAGGGTCGCCTTCCAGATCGTTCGCCGCCCCCCGCTCCGATCGACCTCGTCCCAGGAGCCGGATGCCAGGCCCTCCCAGCGGTCCGTCACCCGGTCGTGGCCGACGATCGAGAGCGACGCCGCCAGCAGCAGGGCAACGGCGGCCAGTCCGAGGGCGAACCGCCCGCGCAGCGATCCCCCCCGGTAACAGACGGCAATGCTCGCTGCCGCCGCCAGCCCCCCGGCAATCGCCCCGCCGCGGGAGAGGCTCAGGAGAATCCCGAAGACCAGCACGCCGAGGGCGATCAGCCGGGTGCCGGCGCCGAAATCGCCGACCCGCGGCGGACTGCTCGCCGTGCGGAATCCAGCCGCCTCCCGCCGGCCGCGCCGCAGGCCGTCTTGGACCCACCAGACGACCGGTCCGAGCCCCATCGCCAGGAAATGGGCAAAGTGGTTTCGATTCGTGAACGCCCCCTTGGCCCCGTCGGAAGTGCCCGCGAAGGGATGCTCGTAAACCCAGAAGAACTTCTCGTTGCCCGCCAGGTATTGGACGATCCCCAGCGCCGCCATGGCCAGCGCGGAGAGCGCCGCGAAGCGGAGCAGCCTCTCGACGTCGTCGAGGTTGCGGATGCGTTGCACGGTGACCCAGAAGACGATCGCGTAGCAGAGGAGCAGCACCAGGCCGGCCCGGGTCGGCCCGGGCGTAAGCGAGATCAGCCGCCAAGGGCCGAGGCCCGACTCCGACGCCGCGCGATCCCAGAGGGGGAGCAACTCCGCGGTCCTTGGCGCGAGCCGCGCGAGCCAGCCATCCGGCAGCGGGGTCAGCTGCACGGCGACCAGCCCGATCGCCGCGAGCAGCAGCAGGTGGGCCGCCGAGCGCCGCCAGTACGGCCGCTCGATCAGGCATTGGCGGCACCACCAGGCGGTCGCCGCGGTGGCGGCCGCCACCGCGAGGGTGAAATGCCCCAGGGCGTGCCGGCCGCCGAGGATCATCGGAACGACAAAGATGCAGCCGGCCAACGAGGCGTCGACGGCGCCCAGCAGCAATCCCGCCCAGCGCTCCGGGCCGGCCGCCGCTGGATGCCGCGAGTTCAGTTCTGTGAAGGTCGTTTCAAAGGCCATTTTCTCGAGCCGTCTTTCCTGGATCGTCTCGGCCGCCGCACGCGCCGCGGGCGGTTCCGCCCGCCGATCACGCCGCCCGGCGCTCCGCTTGGCGCGATGGGGCCGAACCGTCCCATGGTCCGGAGGGCTCCGGGGGGCCGTCCAATTCGTCGACTGGCTGTTGATCGGGGTCGCCGCCATCGGCGGCTGCGTAGTCGCCCCCGTAGGCGTAGTATCCGCCGCCGCCAATCCGATTGGCCACGACGCCGATCAGTGGAATCTTCAACTGGCCCAGGCTCTCGACCGCGCGGAGCACGAGCCGCCGCTTGTTCTTCAGCGGCTGCACGACGAGCAGGACGCCGTCGACCAGCCGGCCGACGATCGCCGTGTCGCTCGTGGCCAGGATCGGAGGGCTGTCGATGAGAATCTGGTCGTAATGCCCTTCCGCCCAGGCGAGCAATTCGGAGAACTTCGGGCCGGCGAGCAGTTCCGCCGGATTGGCCGGCCGCGGGCCGGAGGGGAGCACGTCGAGAAGCGGTACTTCCGTCCGCTGGATCCGCAGCGGCGCGGTCTGCTCGACCGGCTCTTGCGACCGGATCACGGTCGAGAGGCCGTCGGCGCCGCGGTATCCCAGCAGGCCGGTCAAACCGGGCCGCCGCAGATCGGCGTCGACGAGCAACGTGCGCCGTCCGCTCTTGGCGCAGGCAACCGCCGTGTTGGCCAGGACGGTCGTCTTTCCGTCCCCCGGCTCGGCGCTGGTGACGACGATCCGGCCGGTCGGCTCGTTGGACAGGGCGAGCGAGGTCCGCAGCGTCCGGAACGCCTCGCTTTCGGGCGCAGCGGGCTCGGCCAGCAATTGCAGCGACGGGATGCCGGCCGGTTCCCGGCGGGGAAGCTGGTAGACGATCGCCATCACGGGGACGCGCGTCTGGCTCTGGAGCTCCTCGACGGAGCGGAAGCGATCATCGAGCGTGTCGAGCACATAGACAGCCGCCAGGCCCAATCCCAGGCCGGCGATCAGCGCCATCAGGGCAACCCGGCGGAGATTCGGCGAGGCCGGCGAGGTCGCGCGGACCGGCTCGCTGACCCGCTGGGTGCGAATGATCGGCCCGTCGACCGCCATGTCGAGGTTGGTCAGCCGATCGAGCAGCTTGTCGTGCATTCCGCGGTACCACTCGACGTTGTGCTCGAGGGCCTGAATCTCGACGAATTGTCCGCTCAGAGCGCCGGCCTCGGCCCAGGCGGCCTGTGCTTCCTGGTCCAGCAATCGCTCCTTGTATTGCGCCTCGGTCACCTGCTGCCGCATGATTGCGGTAAGAATCTGGCCGAGTTGCCCCCCCTGCATCTCGTCGAGCCGGCGGCCGATGCGATCGTTGAAGCTGGCCAGGAACTGCTCCGTCTGGCGGATTCGGGCGCTGAGCTGTTCGACCTTGGGATGGCCGAGGCCCAGGTGCCTTTCGACGCCGGCCAACTCGGCCCGGTCGGAAAGCAGCAGCTTCTCCATTTCCGCCAGGCTGGCCGTGTCCCGGGTGTTCAAGCCGAGGGCGGTCATCAGCACCTCGCGGCCGACCGAATCCGCCACCGCCAGAACGTGCCCCTTGAGGTCTCCGCCGCGGGCGACGGCCGATTCCACGCTCTCCAACTGGGCCGCCAGCTTGATCCGCTCAAACATCGTCGCCGCCCGCTCCTTGTTGATCGAAATCAGCTTTTCGACCGCCGGGTGGAGGTAGCGGCTCTCCGAGCCGGTCCCCAGGATGTCGCCGCACTCGGCCTTCTTCTCCTCCAGGAGCCGCTGCCACTGGTTGAGCTGCACGCTGATCTGCGCCTGCTGCTGCTGGAGCCCGCGAATCAGGTCTTCCGCCGTCCCCTTGTGGACGACGTCCATGAACTCGTGGTAGGAATTGAGAATCTCGCTGACCACGCTGACCGCGGCGCCGGGATCGCGCGAGAGGTATTGCACCTCGATGTTGTTGGTCCCATAGACCGTCTTGGCGGTCAGGTACTTCTGGATCGTGGCCACCCATTTCTCCTCGGGAACCTCGGCCAGATCGATGCGGTCCTCGGGCCGCAAGCGCTCGATCGCCTTCTGGATGACCTTGGCGCTGGTGATCAATCGTTCGAAGGTCGGCAGCAGGTTCGTGCCCTCGCGGCCCTGTTCGGAAAACCCCGTCGAACGGGTGTCGTCGCCCGAGGCGATGACGAACAACTCCGCTTCGGCCGCGTAATAGCGCGTGGCGGTCGCGTAGTAGAGCGCTCCCAGGAGCAGGGTGGCGACCATGCAGAGCATGACGACGCCCTTGCGATGCTTCAAGGCGAGCGCGAATTGCAGAAGCGCGTGGACGATATGCGTGGCTGCCTGGCTCTCCGGCCGGGAGGTCGCCGTCAGGGGCTCATCCATCATGTCAACGTCGATCCTCGCTTGAAGCCGATGCCGGACGCTCCTAGAACAAGGCCAGCGAACTGCCCACGCTGAAGCGGAAGAACGTCTTGAGCGTCTCGAAGGCCATCGTGATCGGAGTCTCCAGGACGACCACGATGTCGTCCTCCTGGATGCGGAGATTGCTGGCGCCGTTGTTCTGGGCCTCGTTGACGCTGATCGCGATCTTGATCGGTTCTTCCTGGCCCTCGACGCGGCGGATCACCAGCACGCTGTCGGCCGCCTGCATCTTCCGCTCGCCGGCCAGCGCCAGGGCGTCGAGCAGGTACAGGTCCTTGTCCGGCGGCAGTTCGAGTTCGCCCGGCGCATTGACCAGGCCCATCACGCGAAAGGTCCGCTGGGGGCGCTTCTTCACGTGAACCACGTCGCCGTCGTCGAGATAGTAGCCTCCCTTCCCCTCGGTCGTCGCGCTGACCAGGTTCACCTGGACCGTCTGGGCCTGTTCGGCCAGGTTCTCGTCATACGATGCGAGGACCACGCCGCTGCCGCCTTCGGCCAGCCGCAGCGATTCTCCGCGGAACGGGTCTGGGGGCGAATCGGTTAGAGCAGGGCGGCGAATCGCGACCTCCGGACTGGCATCCTCGCTGAGCCCGCCGGCTTCCATGATCGCCGCCAGCAGGGTGCTGTTGCCCCGCGGGATTTCGTAGACGCCCGGTTTCTCCACCGCGCCGACGAGGATGATCCGGTTCGTGCGCTGCGCGTCCATCGTCACCGTGACGTGGGGAGAGCGATACACGTCGCGCTGGACGGCGGCCGCGGCGATTGCCCGCTCGGCGGCGTCGAGCGTCAATCCGGCCACGGGCACGGGCCCGATGAGCGGCACGTTCGCCGTGCCGTCGTCGGCCACGCGGACCGGCATCGGGTTTGTTTTCGCGTCGCCGTAATCGGAGAAAACGGTCACCTCCAGGACGTCGCCGGCGTCGACCCGGTCGCTGCGGACGGCGTAGGAGGTCAGCCGCGAGAGGTCGATCTGGTCGAGCCTTTCAACCGGCGCGGCGACGAACCGGGCCGGCAAGTCCGCCGCCCGATACGCGCCGCGGATGCAGCCGCCGGCCAGCAGGCAGACCGTCGCGGCCAGCAGGCTGGCCAGATGCGGGCCGGCCGCTGGCCACCACCCGGCATGAGCCGGCCGCTGGCGCGCCAGTCTCCACCGCGAGCGGTATGAAGTCACCATCCAACGACCCGATCTATCGTCCGTAAGCCAAGCGAGAATGCACGCCGGCGGCAGGGCCGCCCACGCATCCGGCCGCGGCGCGCGGCCCGCAAGACGCCGGACACGTGCTGGGTGCATCGACGCGCCTGAAGAAATCCCGCAAACGTGAAAAGTCACCAGTCTCAGTGCCGGCCGGCGAGGCATCCGCCGACTCGATGCTCTCCGCCGGCGGGAGGCTTCCGGCCCGCTCCCGGAAGATCTTGCCTCCAGCGCCAGCCGAGACGTCACGGGCTGGCCGGCTTGTCCTTGCCGCCGCTGTTGTGCACGGCGATCGGAATCGCGATCATCGCCGCGACAAGCCCGGTGATGATCACTGCGTCGGACGCGAAGAAGTCTTCCAGCGGCATCTGCCCCCGGACAACCTCGCTCCCGACCACCATCAGGGCCAACGGCCTAGCGGCGGGCGGCGCGGCTTCGGCGGTCCACGCCCGAACGAACCTCCCCTGCCCGCCCGTCTGAATCTGGTAGACGCCGCCCTTGACGCCTGCGAAGCGAAAGCGGCCCTGAAGGTCCGTCTTCGCCAGGCTCAGCCGGCTCCTGTGCTGCACCAAGGCGACCTCGACGCCCGACCGCGGCATGCCGTGGACGTCGACGACGACGCCCTGCATCCCGCCGCCGGTGTCCAAGGCCACGTCGCTGACCGCGATCGGCGCGGCGTCATCCTTCGCCCGCACTGGTTCCGACGCCTCGGCCCACGAAGGGGGCAGGAGCATCCCCAGACAGGCCAATGCCGCCCATGGTGTCCAGACGATTCGCCACCGTCTCATCGCTGCATCCTCATCCCATCATTCCTTGCCCCCCCGTAGGCCAACGCGGAGGCGATCTTTCCATCGCCGCCGCTACGGGCTGGCCGGATCATCGTGATTCTTGTTGTAGTTGTGGATTCCCACAGGAATCGCGATCGCCGCCGCAACAATCCCGGCGATCACCCATGGATTGGTCAACAGGGCCCTCAAGCCTCCTTGGCCCAGCGTCTGGGACTGGCCGGCAACCAGCAGGACTTGATTCCTGGCGTTCGGGGGCGCGGCGGCCGCCGTCCACGCGCGGCACAGAGCGGTCGCTTCTCCGGCCGAAATGTTCAACACCCCGCCCCGCAGGCCGCGGACCTCGAAATAGCCGTCCGGCCCGGTGACTGTCGAGACGAGCTCGTGGCCGCCGTGGGAGACGGTCACGCACTCGCCCGGCAAGCCCCGTCCCTGGGCGGAAACGAGTTGTCCTCGCAGCGCGCCGTCGGCCGCCAGGGCCACATCGTTGCCGAGGAGCGGCGCGACAGGCGCCTCGCCCGCCGCGTGCAGCAGCGGCGCGGGGACGAGCATTCCCGCTAAGGCCAACAGGGCCAAGCCGAGTTTCCACCAGTTCTTGCGATTCATCGCCAACTCTGCCTCCATGCACCACACAGGCCCAGTCCGAACCACCACTCGCAGGGTTCGCCATGCGAGGTGGGATGCTACAAGAATCGTGGCGGTGGCGGAACCCCAATTCGGCAAAAACCCAAGAAACAGCAGGAGGCCCCGCGGGGCGGAGTCAGCGAGGTCTTTTCAACCTCCCGATTCCAGCCCGTGGGGCCTTCTATTGTGGCAAGCCTGTGTTGATCGAGGTCGCCTTCAGACCCTCCCGCAGGTGGGGCAAATCTAGGGGCTGACCGGTTTGCCGCCTCGGTCCGCGTTGTGAATCCCCACGGGAACGGCGACCGCCGTGGCGACGATGCCGGCCACGACCCACGGGTTGGAGAGCCAGAACTTGACGCGACTCAGGGGCGGCGAGTAGTTGTCATAGCACGTGTAGTTGTCGCAGTAGTAGTTGTCGCCGTAGTAGTTGTCGCCGTAATAGTCCTGCCCCCGGACCAGGTCTCCGCCTGCCACAAGCAGCACTCCCGGTTCTGCGACTTTCGGCGCGGTGCCCGGGGCCCAGACGCGATACGCCCCGGCTCCCTCGGCGGCCGCCAACTGATACACGCCACCCCGCAATCCCTGGAACGCGAAAAGGCCGTTGGCGTCCGTCTCCGCCACGGCGATCTGACTCTGGTCGAGGAGCAGCGACACGCGCTGCCCCCTCTGGGCCGCGCCCTGGCGGTCTACAACCTGCCCCAACAAGACGCCGCCGTCCCGCAACGCGACGTCATGCACCACGGGTGCAGGCTCGGGCGATGCCGCGGATGCCATGCACGGCAGCCACAAACCACACACTGCCAGGCCGATTGCCAACCCCTTGAGAATTCCGGCAGATTTCATCGGTATTCCGTCCCCAAATTGAATCAAATGGCGTCGTTCGCACGCGATTGTTCGCAGCCGATCCCCTTCAGCCCGGCGCGCTCGCCGCTCGGGCCCCTATGGGAAGAAGATAGACCGTTGTACCTAATCGTCCGAATCGGCACCACTCCTACAGTAAACAAAACCCATTTTCATGGTTTTCCCGTAGGATTCTCCCCAGGCATTACATTTTGCCTGCCTTCTGATTCCTTGGAGTCCAGCCACGAAAATGGGCCAAGTACTGCCGGTCGAGGTCAGCGATGCGGTGGCGCAGGCGAACGCTCAGCTTGCCGGGAGGGACATTGGCGCTGATCTCGCGCAAGAAACCGACCAGTTCCGCATGCGCCTCGGCGGACCCGTAAAGGATGAAATGGACCCACGCCCACGAGTCGCGATAGTCCACCCCACTCATTTCACCGACACTCCCCTTGTTCTCAAGTTTCGCAATCGGGGTTCTGATCCCGAATCGAGCGTTCCAACGGACTTTTGACAAATGGGGATTGCCGAAAGCGCGCAGCTCCGGCGCCACCTCGAAGAACTCCGCAAGCCCTTCATCCAGCCAGAGGGGAACCATCGGCAGGACCGCGTGAAGCAGCGCGTGGGTGCATTCGTGCCGCAGATCGGTCGCCAGTTGCTCGCTGCGGAACGTCAGGACAACGCCCGGTCCGCCGCGTTTGATATACAGCGCGCGCCGGTAGGGGACCTCGGGAAAACAGACCGACAGGTAGTTCCGATAGTCCGCCTCGTTGCGGAACAGGTACAATTCGATCCGCTCCTCGGCCGCCGGAATGCCCAGGACGCGGACCAGGTCCTCCTGCAAGTGGGCGAGTTCTCCCAGCAGCGGCTCGCAATCGGCCAGGGAAAAATCCGCGCGGCAGACGAATCCGCCCGCGACCCTCCAGTCGGCCCATTCATCGGCCGCCCAGGCAAGGGACGCCAGCCAGGCCGCTGCGGCGGACAGCGCTATCGCGCCCTGCCTGACTAACCGACGAGTGACTTGCCACGTCCGTCCCACCGACATCAACTCGCCCTGCGTCTCGGAAACCACCCGCATGGCCTGAAGCGCGCGCGGCGCCGCCGGCCGCCGGCAATGTCCCTGCCGGCGGCGATCGCGGCGGGGTTGGCCGAGCAAAGTTCCTCGGCATAGCGATCCCCCGCAAGGCCCACAATCCGTTCGAACGCCGCTGACATACGGGGACGCCGGCAGGTGGTGCCGTGGGCGTCGGTCGCCACGAAGTGGACCAGTCCCTCCTCGATCAGCGATGCGGCGAAGTCGCGGATTTGCCCGCCGAACGATCCGACGAGGCTCCCCGCCGTGACTTGCATCAAGCAGCCGGCGTCGACAAGGTCTGCAACCAACTGCGGCTCGCGGAGCAGCCCCTGGTTTCTCTCCGGGTGCGAGAGGATGCCGACGATGCCGGCCGCATCAAGCCTCCTCAACAGCCCTTCGAGGGGCAGGTACAATTCGTGCGGCAATTCCAGGAGGACATGCCGCCGGCGGTCGGCCAGGGTCAGCACCTCGCCCGCCTCGAGCCGGGAAACCAGGTCCGGCTCAATCCGCACGTCCGCTCCGGGGAGCACACGGAGGGCGATCTCGCGCTGCTGCAATTCGGACTGGAATCGATCGGCAAATGCCCGAATCGTCGCGCCCCGATTCCGCCCGTAGGTGCCCAGTTGGTGCGGCGTGACGATCACGGCCTGGATTCCGTCGGCCACGGCAATTTCGGCCATTGCCAGCGACACGCCGAGATTCACTGGACCATCGTCCAGCCCCGGCAACATATGGCAGTGAATGTCGACGAAGCGCGGATTATCCGACAAGACATCCCCTTCTGGCGTCATGCAACGACAGCCGCTTCCCGGGCGACCGCACCCCGGCTCTCAAGAACGGCATGCCTCGCTGCCGACACGCCGCGGCGGAGTCATCCGCCCGGGCCCGGCGTGCACTGCGGATCGCAGGTGGGGAGTCACGCGGATCACGGGCGGGCGGGCCTGTTTTCCCAGCGTGAGCAGCCAATGCACCATGAAACGATGATAGCAGTGATGGCACTTCATCGGGCGGAACGCCAGGCAGGCCAAGAGCGTCTCACGCCAGTTCAGGTTACGATGCAGATAGGCTTTTTCAGCCCAACAACGGGGACACTTCATACTGGTAATCCTCGAGCCGGACGTTGCCCCTGGCCATGTCAGGCTGCGACTCGATTGGGCGCATCGAGTCGGCCCAAACGCGGAACGGCGAGAAGCCGATCCGATTGCATCCCCAACCCCAGAATCGGCTGCGGGAATGACTGCGGAGCGTACGTGCAACCCCGCCAGAGGTCAACCCCATTTTGCCCGGCGCTGCGATCGCATCGCCGGAGGCGACAATCCCATCCATCCCCGGCGCCCGGCAGATTGTCCGCCAACTCGATCGGCCAGCCGGCCCCAGCGGTCTCGCGGGCCTCACTTCACCTGCCGCACGACACCGACCACCACGCCGAGAACCTTGGCATTCTTCACGTAAATCGGCTTCATGCTGGAATTGGCCGGTTCGAGCCGAATCCGGTTCTTCTCGGGAAACCAGCGTTTCAGCGTCGCCTCGTTCTCGTCGGTCAGCGCGACGACGATCTGCCCCTTGCGGGCGGTCCGTTGTCGCCGGATCACCACATAGTCGCCGTCGGCGATCTGGTCCTCGATCATCGAGTCGCCGTTGACCTCCAGAACAAACAGGTCCTTGTTCGAAGGATCGAAGATCTCCTTGAAATCGACGCGATCTTCCTGCTCGATCGCCTCGTGGAGCACGCCCGCGGCTATTCGCCCGGCCAGCCGCAACCCCCGGTCCTCGATCGGTTCGGCGGCCAATTGAATCGCCCGCGACATGTTCGGCTCGCGGGTGATCAATTCCTTCTTCTCAAGGGCCTTCAGATGGCACATCACGCCATTCGGCGACTTGATTTTGAAGTGCTCGCCGATCTCCCGCACCGTGGGGCCGTACCCCCGGGTGCGAATCTTCTCGCGGATGAACCGGTAGACGGCTCGTTGCCGGTCGGTCAGACGTCCCTCGAAACATTCCATGGCTAGCTCCGTTGGTTTGCCTCTGATGTGAGGATCGACAAAGCACCTCATGGACAATAGTATAATATACGGCTGTACACAGTCAAGAGGGTTGCCGCAACAGGGCCAGAGGTTGGGCGAATCAGAGGCGGATCACGCCCCGCCGGCCGGCCCCGGCCGCAGTCTGGCCGCAGGCGGCTGGTTTCCGCAAGACCCTTCCGGCCAGTCCTCAGACCCTTCGAGTCAGTCCTCAGACCCCGCCGGTCAGTCCTCGTGCGAGGCGGTGACCATCAGATTGTCGCGATGGATGACTTCTCCATAGGGGCAATACCCGAGAATCCCGGCGATTTCACCGGTCTTCAGGCCGCGAATCCGGCGGACGTCATCGGACCCGTAATTCGATAGCCCGCGTGCGAATTCCGTCCCTTCCAGGTCGCAAACGGCCACAATATCCCCTTTTTCGAAGTGGCCGCTGACCTTGACAACGCCGATCGCCAGCAGGCTCCCGCCGTTCCACTCGACGGCCTTCCGCGCGCCGGCGTCGACGATCAGTTGGCCCCGCGGCTGCACCGTGTAGCCGATCCAGCGTTTTCTCGCGGCCACCAACTGTCCCTGTGCCAAGAAGGCGGTTCCGACCGGTTCGCCTGCCACAATCGCCCGCAACATACCCGGCTTCCGGCCGCTGGCGATGATTACATTCCCCCCAGACGCGGTGGCCATCCGGGCGGCCTCCAACTTGCTGGCCATGCCCCCCTTGCCGAGGCCCGACTTCGCATCGCGGACCAGCGCGAGCGTCTCCGGGCCGAACCGTTCCACCGTCGTGATGACCTTCGAGCCCGGGAAACGGGGATCTCCGTCATACAGGCCTTCCACGTCGGACAGGAGCACCAGGAGCGGCGCCTGAAGCAAGTTGGTGACGATCGCCGCCAGCCGGTCGTTGTCGCCAAAGGTCGTTTGAAGCTCTTCCACGCTGACGGTGTCGTTCTCATTGATGATCGGCAGAGCGCCATATTCCAGGAGGGCGCAGAGCGTGTTGCGGGCGTTCAGATAGCGTTTGCGGTGATCCAGATCCTCGGCCGTGAGGAGGACCTGGGCGGCATGGCGGCCGTGTCGTTGCAGGCTCCGTTCGTAGGCCTCCACCAGCAGGCTTTGCCCCGCCGCCGCGACGGCCTGCAATTGGGCAAGCTCCGTGGGACGCTCGCGCAGGCCCAGCCGCCCCATGCCCGCTCCCACCGCGCCGGAACTGACGAGCACGACCTTGCGATGGGTTGACATCACATCGTGCAATTCCTGGGCGAGCTCGCCGATCCGTTCGTAGTTGAGCGAACCGGTCCCACTGGTCAGCACCCGGGTGCCGACCTTCACGACGATCGTCGTTGCGGTCGCGGCAATCTCCTGGCGAACGATGTCAGTCATCTCAAGGGAAATCCAACGGGGGGTGGTGCAACCGGTTACAGCAAGGCGGCTTGGACAGCGGAAGCCCCCGCGGCTCCGAGGACTGTCCCGCTGGGCGCTTCCGCGGCAAAATGATCCCTGCCGCCACGATTCGCCTCGACTCACCATGCAGTAATTTCGGCTATTCGGCTCCGTTTGGTAAGGGGCACCACCCAATCCGATTTCATTGCCCGCCAGCCCGGTTGTTGGGGCCCAGCCCGCCGATTACAATGAAAACGCGATCGGACCGGTCTGCCGGCGCGGCGCCCGAAGGCCTTGCCGGCCAGGCTTCCACTCGCCCGTGGCCAATTCTACCCCCCCCCCATTTCGTGCGGAGTTGGCCGTCAGGACGGCAGCCAAGCGATGAATCGATGAGCGAGTTGCGAGAAGAGTGCGGCGTGGCCGCGATCTACCACCTCCCGGGCGCCGGCAGCAGCGCGCTTGTCCCCGAACAGGGCCCCGAGGAGGTTTCCCGGTTAATGACCAGGATGCTCCTGGACATCCAGAATCGTGGCCAACTGGCCGCTGGGTTCACTTCGTACAACCCCCATCGGCGGCAACTGATCGACACCCACAAGGACGTTGGCACCGTCTCGGAGGTGTTTCGCCTCAGCCATCGGGGCAAGTATGAGAGCCTGATGAAGGAGTATTCGGGCAGGGCGGCCATCGGCCATGTCCGCTACGCGACTTGCGGGGAGGAAGACCGCAGCTATGCCCAACCCTTCGAACGCCACCACATCAAGAAACACAAGTGGTTCACTTTCGCCTTCAACGGCCAGTTGGCGAACTACTCCCTGCTGCGAGACGAGCTGCTCGGCGACAGCGACAATTACCTCGCACGGGAGAGCGACACGGAGATCTTCATGCACATGATCAGCAAGGCGCTGTCGCGCGAAAGCCGCCCCCCGCTGATCGACCTCTGCCGCCAGATTGCCGAACGGGCCGACGGCGCCTACAGCCTCGTTTTTCTCAATGCCCTGGGCGACATGCTCGTCGCGCGGGACCCGCTCGGCATCAAGCCCCTCAGCTATGCCGTCGATGGGCCGCTGTTCGCCGCCGCCAGCGAGAGCGTGGCCCTGCTGAATCTCGGATTCGCCTCGGAGAATATCCAGTCGCTGCTGCCGGGCCAGGCGATCACGATCACCGATGGCAACCTGCAAATCGAGCGGTTCGCCGACAGCCCCCGCCATGCCCACTGTTTCTTCGAGTGGGTCTACTTCTCGAACGTCGCCAGCACGCTCGACCGCCGCGGCGTCTACATGGCACGCAAGGCCCTCGGCGAAGAACTGGCCCGCATGGAGACCTTGCCGATCGACGAGGATACGATCGTCGTTCCCGTCCCGGATACGAGCAAAGCCGCCGCCGATTCGATGGCCTACAGTCTCGGTGTGCCGTGCCTGGAAGGCTTGATCCGCAACCGCTACAGCGGCCGCACTTTCATTGAGGGGGGAGCCAAGCGCGCCCAGCGGGCGCAGACCAAGTACACCCCCTTGCGCGAAGTCCTCGAAGGCAAGCGGGTCCTGCTGGTCGAAGACTCGATCGTCCGCTCGACCACGATGCGCGTGCTGCTGAAACGCATCCGCCAGCAAGGGCTGGCCCGCGAAATCCATGTTCGGGTCGCCTGCCCGCCGATCATCGCCCCCTGCTTTTATGGGATCGACATGTCGACGATCAGCGAGCTGTTCGCGCCCCATTTCCTCAAGGGACACCCGCTGACCCGGGAGAACCAGGAAGAAATGGCCCGCACGCTCGGCGCTGACTCGCTCCGCTACCTGCCGGTCGAGTCGATCGCCCGGGCGATCCGACTCGGTTCCGACCACCTCTGCCAGGCCTGCATCACCGGCGAGTATCCCACCGAGCACGGCCAGCGGCTGGCCCAGATCGCGCTGGAAAATCACGCCCGCGGCTTGAGCCAGCGGACCTACGAGAAGGTCGGCCTGCCGGCCGCCGCTCCTGCGACAAGCTGAACCCGGTCTGCGCTGCGCGAACCTGCTCGGGCAGGTTGCACGGGACTGGACGCCGTCCCCGCAGAACGTCCAGCGCGCTTGCTGCGGCAGGCCGATCGCGCCCGGCAAGAACTGCCGCTGAAGCTTGGATTATTGAACCCTGCCCATGGACCAACACCCGTCCACGGCGGGGCTGCTAATCGCTCGATTGTGCCGGGATCCCCCTCCGTCGCGTCCCGGCTGCGGCAGCTCCGGCAGGCCGGGTTTACGAGGCCGACGGGCGTTCTCGCCCGCCGATCTGGGATAGCCAAGTCCCCAGTTCGACACGGTCCTCCGGGCGAAAAGTCGCCACCGAGCCTTCCGCGCGGCATCGCCAGGGACTATACTGGCATGTTTATGATGTGTGTGGTTGTCGTTTCGGGAAGGGTGAGTGGATGGCTCATACGGTGCAGTCTTTTATCGAGACGCTGCGGGCCGATGGCGTCGAGGCCGGGCGGAAGGCCGCCGAACAGATCCGGCTCGCGGCGGAGCAGCAGGCCGAGCAACTCCTTGGCCAGGCCAAGGCCGAGGCGCGGACGATCATCGAGGAAGCCGAAGCGCAGCGGCAGAAGACTCTGGAGCGGACGCAGACGGACCTGGAGCTGGCCGCCCGAGACACCGTCGGCGCGCTCCGCGACGTGCTCAGCCAGGCGATCAACCGTGTGCTGGCAAAGGCCGTCGGCGAGGCGTTTGAAGACGACGGCTTCTTGAAGGACTTGATCCGCCAGGTTGCTTCCGCCTACGCCGAGGCGGACGCAACGGGCAAGCAGACAATCGAGGTGAACCTCCCCGAGCCGATGCGGCGGAAGCTGGCGGCCTGGGCGATCGACGCGCTCCACCAGGGGGGCGGCGGCCAGAAGCTCTCGGTCGAGCTGCACGGCGCCCTCATGACGGCCGGGTTCGAGTACAAGCTCTCCGGCGGGACGGTCGAGGTGACCCCCGACGCGGTCGTCGAGGTGCTTTCCCAGATTGTCACGCCCGAATTGCAGCAACTCATCGCTGCGTCCCACACCTGACGGCTTGCCTCCCATGCGAATTGCCCGGCACTTCTACATCACAACGCTCCCGGCGCTCGGCGAACTCGGCGGCGCGGTTCCCATGGGGCTGGCCGATCTGATCGAACACGTTGGCGAGCACCGGCAATTGCGCGAGCAAGTCGAGGCGGTGGTGCTGCTGGACGACCTCATGCAGCGCGAGTCGCTGCTTGCCGGCGAGGTCGAGGAAGTCGAGCCGGCGGTGCTGTCGCAGCAGCAGGCGCGTGGCGAGGCCCCGTTGCCCGAGGCGCTGGCGCCCCCGCCGGGCGGCGAGCCGGCCGCCTCGCTCGAGGCCGACCGGCTCTGGGAGGCCTACTTCCGCTATGCCCACGAATTGGGCCGGGCGAAGGGGAGCCGGTTTCTCGTCGAATGGGTGGGATTCGAGGTCGCGCTCCGCAACACGCTGGCCACGGTTCGGGCAAGGCGGCTGGGGCTCGAGGAGAGAGGTTACCTGGTCGCCGCCGACCTCGGGGCGGCCGGCGAGGATCTCTCGGCGGCGTTGAGTGAGTGGGAAGCGGCGCTGACGCCGCTCGCCGGACTGCGCGCGGTGATCCGGGCCCGCTGGGCGTGGATCGAACGCCACGACGCCTGGTTCTCGTTCGCCGTCGACGAGATGCTGGCCTACGCCGCCCGCGTGATGCTCCTGGAACAATGGCGCCGCACGGAGGAAAACAAGGAAGCTTCAAGTGCTTGAGGGAGCCCGAGGTCAACGACCGGATCCAGCCAGAAAGGGAACAGGCGCGTGAGTGCGAGGATAGTTGCGATTTTTGGGAACCTGGTGGTCGCCGAGACGGACGGCCGCGTCGTTCAGAACTCGCTGGCCTACTGCGTCCGCTCGGACGGCGTGCGGTTGATGAGCGAGGTGATCCGCGTCCGCGGCCAGTTGGCCGATCTCCAGGTGTTCGAGGAGACGCGCGGCCTGCGCGTTGGCGACCCCGTGGAGTTGCGCGACGAGATGCTCTCGGTCGTCTTGGGGCCGGGATTGCTCGGCAAGATCTATGACGGCCTGCAGAACCCCTTGCCCGAACTGGCCGAGCAGGTCGGCTTCTTCCTCCAGCCGGGGGTCTATATCCACGGCCTCGCTCTGGATCAATCCTGGGATTTCACCCCTGTGGCCAAGCCGGGCGACATCGTCCTGGCGGGCGACCCGCTGGGCAGCGTGCCGGAAGGCCAGTTCACCCACCAGATCATGGTTCCCCTGGCCTGGCGCGGCGAGTACACCGTCGAAAAGGTCACGCCGGCCGGACGCTACACCGTCGAGCAGGAGATCGCCGTGTTGGCGGGCGCGGATGGCCAGCAGCGCGTCGTCACGATGCAGCAGGACTGGCCGGTCAAACGCGCCCTGAACGTCTCGCGGCGGCGGCTCCTGCCCACCGAACCGCTCGTCAGCCGGGTGCGAATTGTCGATTCGATGTTTCCCGTCGTCCGCGGGGGCACCTATTGCATCCCCGGACCGTTCGGCGCCGGCAAGACGGTCTTGCAGCAGATCACCGCCCGCCACGCTGAGATCGACCTGGTCATCATCGCGGCGTGCGGCGAGCGGGCTGGAGAGATCGTCGAGACCCTGCGCGATTTTCCGGAGCTGACCGACCCCCGCAGCGGCCGCAGCCTGATGGAGCGGACGATCATCATCGCCAACACGTCGGCGATGCCCGTCGCCGCGCGGGAAGCGTCGGTCTACACGGCGACCACGCTGGGGGAATACTATCGCCAGATGGGGCTGAATGTCCTGCTCTTGGCCGACAGCACGTCGCGCTGGGCGCAGGCGATGCGCGAGCTGTCGGGGAGGCTCGAGGAGATTCCCGGCGAAGAGGCCTTCCCGGCCTACCTGGAGAGCCGCATCGCCGCCTTCTACGAGCGCGCCGGAGCGATCGAGCTTCGCGACGGCCGCGTCGGTTCGCTGACGATCGGCGGCACGGTCAGCCCGGCCGGCGGGAACTTCGAGGAACCTGTCACCCAGGGGACGCTGAAGGTCGTGGGGGCGTTCCACGGCCTCTCGCGGGCCCGCAGCGATGCCCGCCGCTACCCGGCGATCGACCCGCTCGATTCGTGGAGCAAGTACAGCGGGATCATTCCACTGGAAACGGTCGCCCGGATGCGCCGGCTGCTGCGGCACGGCAGCGACGTGCGGCAGATGATGACGGTCGTCGGCGAGGAAGGGACGTCGATCGACGACTTCACCGTCGCCCTGAAAGCCGACTTCTTCGACAACTGCTACTTGCAGCAGAACGCCTTCGACGAGGTGGATGCCGCGACGCCCGCCGATCGGCAGCGGTTCGTGTTCTCCAAGGTCGCCGAGGTGATCGAGACCGATTTCCATTTCACGGACAAGGCGGAGGCCCGCCGGCGGATGTTCGAGGTGACCGACCTGTTCCGCAATTGGAACTACGCCGCGGCCGATTCCGACGAATACCGCCAATGGCTTGACAAGATCGACCAGTTCATTTCCCAGGCGCAACAGCCCGCGGGCGCGTGAAAGGCCGAGTTGATGAGGAAGTACTTCGACGAGATTCGACAGATCGCTGGAAACGTGGTGACGGTGAATGCCACGGGCGTGGGTTACGACGAGCTGGCCGTGATCCAGTCAAAGTACGGCGAATCGCTGGCGCAGGTGATCCGGCTCTCCGGGCAGCAGGTCAGCGTGCAGGTGTTCGCCGGCTCGCAAGGGGTCTCCAACACCGACCGCGTGCGGTTCTTGCAGCGCCCCATGCAGGTGCCGTTCTCGGAAGACCTTCTCGGCCGCGTGCTCGACGGCTCCGGACGCCCGCGCGACGGGCGGAGCGAGGTGACCGGCAAGATGATCGAGATCGGCACGCCGGCGGCCAACCCGGTCCGCCGCCGCATGCCCGACCAGATGGTCCACACCGGCATCCCGATGATCGATGTGTTCAATTCGCTCGTGGAATCCCAGAAGCTGCCGATCTTCTCCGTCGCCGGCGAGCCCTACAACGAGTTGCTGGCGAGGATCGGGCTGCAAGCCGACGCCGAGGTGATCATCCTCGGCGGGATGGGGCTGCGGCACGATGATTATCTGAATTTCCGCCAGGCGTTCGAGGGGGGCGGCGTGCTCGGCCGGGCGATCATGTTCATCCACACGGCGGCCGACCCGGTCGTCGAGTGCCTGATGATCCCCGACCTCTGCCTGGCCGTCGGCGAACAGTTCGCCCTCCAGGGCAAGCGGGTCCTCGTCCTGCTGACCGACATGACCGCCTTCGCCGACGCGCTCAAGGAGATCTCCATCATCATGGAGCAAATCCCCTCCAACCGCGGCTACCCGGGCGACCTCTATACCCAGATGGCGCGGCGCTATGAAAAAGCCATCGACTTCGACGGCGCCGGCTCGATGACGATTCTGGCCTGCGTGACGATGCCCGGCGACGATGTCACCCATCCCGTCCCCGACAACACCGGCTACATCACGGAAGGCCAGTTCTATCTCCGCGGCGGGCGAATCGAGCCCTTCGGGTCGCTCTCGCGGCTCAAGCAGCAAGTCAACGGCAAGACGCGCGACGACCACCGCGCCATCATGGACGCCTGCATCCAGCTCTACGCCCTCTGCCGCGAAAGTCGCGAGAAACGCGACATGGGATTCGAGATGTCCGACTGGGATCGCAAGCTGCTCCGCTACGGGACGCTGTTCGAGCAGCGGATCATGGACCTCTCGGTCAACATCCATCTGTTCGACGCGCTGGACCGTTGCTGGGAGATCCTCGGCGAGTGCTTCGAGCCGGCCGAGACCGGCATCCGCCGCTCGATCATCGAACAGCACTGGCCGAAACAAGACGGAAAGCCCGAACCCGAACCCCAACCCGCCCAGGCCGAGGCCTGATCGCCGGTGTTGCCCAGCCGCGGATCGTTTGCGATAGAGTGAACCGGTGGCCAAAAAGATCAAACTCACCCGTCCCGAGTTGAAACGGTATCGTGAGGCGCTGGCGCGCTACGAGCGCTACCTGCCGATGCTGAAGCTCAAGCAGCAGCGGCTCCAGGTGATGCTCCGCGAGGTGGCCGAGCAGCGCGCCGCGGCGGAGCGGGCCTGCGCGGAGCTGGAGACCGCCCTGCGGAGTTATCGCAGCGTGCTGGCCGATCGCGCCGGCGTGCCGCTCGAGGCCTGGGCCCGCCCCGCCGAGGTCCTCGTCGACGAGAAGAACGTCGCCGGAGTGGCGGTCCCCGTGTTTCGCGACGTGACCTTTCCCCAGGTCCGCTACAGCCTCTTCGGCACGCCGCCGTGGATCGACCGGGCACTGGCCGACCTCCGCGAGCGGAGCCGCCGGCGGGCCCGCGTCGATGTCCTCCAGCGCGAGGAGCAACTCCTCAGCAACGAGCTGACCCGCATCATCCAGCGCGTCAACCTGTTCGAGAAGATCATGATCCCCGAGGCCCGCGAGGCCATCCGCCGCATCCGCATCAAGCTCGGCGACGAAATGACCGATGCGGTCGGGCGCTCGAAGATCGCCAAGAAGAAGCTCGCCGAGACGATGGAGACCCAGCCGGACGCCGCCGAGGGCGAGCGGCGAGGCGGCCAGGGCGCGACGCGCCGGGAGGAACCGAGATGATTGTGCCGATGCGCAAGGTCTATTTGATTGCCCGGCAGACCGACCGCGAGCAGCTGCTGGCGATCCTCCGCGAGCTGGGCATCGTCCACCTCGTCCCCGTCGATCCCGCGGTGGCCGTGCCCGGCGAAGCGCTCAGCCGGCAGATCGATGCGATCAAGCAGGCGGCGCAAGTCCTCTCGGGCATCGAGCCGCGCGGCCCCGCCCCCGCAATCCCGGCCTCCGAGGCCGCCCAGGAGGTCCTGGAGATCCGCCGGCGGGTAGCCGAGTTCCGCAACCACCTGGCGGCGCTTTACCACCAGTTGGAGCAGATCGCCGTCTGGGACGATCTGCGCTTGGAGCACGTCGAGGAGCTTCGCCAGGCCGGCATCGACGTGGAGTTCTTCGCGATCCCCGCCAGCGCGTTCAACCGCATCGAGGCCGACTGCGTGGTGGAGGTCGCCGCGCTCTCCGGCCGCGAGATCATGGTCGCCGTGGTGCGGCGTGGCGGAGAGATCACCGTCCCCGACGAGGCCCAGCCGATGCGGCTGCCGTCGCGCGACGCGGCGACGATTCGCGCGGAAGCCAGGCAGATCGATGCATCGCTCCACCGGGATATCGGCCGGCTCCACGAGCTGGCCCGCGTCGCTCCCGCCTTGGAGGCCGAGTTGCTGCGGCTCGAGCAGCAGGTCGAGGAGACGATTGCCGTCCGCGGGGCCGCCGCGGACGAGCATCTGTTCGCCGTGCAGGGCTGGCTGCCCGCTGAAAACGTGGCGATCTTGCAGGAGCGCCTCGCCCGGCGGAGCCTGCCGGCGGTGCTCGAGGTCTTTGAACCGGCCGAGGACGAACAGCCGCCCACGCTGGTCCGCCCGCCACGCTGGGCGCGCCCGATCGAGGGGCTGTTCCAGATGCTGGGGACCGTGCCCGGCTACCGCGAGTTCGACGTTTCGACCCCGTTCCTGATCGCCCTGCCGATCTTCACGGCAATGCTCATCAGCGACGCCGGCTACGGCGCGGCGCTGCTCCTCGGCCCGGCGCTGGCGTACCGCTGGACCGCCAGGATGCTCGGCGCCCGCTTCACGCAACTGCTGATGATCATCGGCGTCGTCGCCGTGCTCTGGGGGGCGATGACCAACTCGTTTTTCGGTTTCCAGCTGCTTCCGGCAACGCTCATCCCGATCGAACTCAGCGAGGGCTCGCGGACGTTCATGATGCGATTGAGCTTCATCCTTGGGGCGATCCATTTGAGCGTGGCGCAGGTCTGGCAATGCGTCCGCTACTATCCCGACTTGCGCTCGCTGAACAAGTTGGGCTGGGCGCTGTTCATCTGGGGGATGTACGGCGTGGTGAACATGTTCGTCCTCCAAGGGCCCCTGACCTGGCGGACGCCGTGGCCGTACCTGCTCATCGCCGGCGCGGCGCTGGCGGTCTTGTTCGCCCACCCCAGCCGCCGTCCCCTGGTGACGATCGGCGTTGGCTTGGCCCAGTTTCCCCTCTCGATGCTCTCGGCGTTCTCCGATGTGATCAGCTACGTGCGGCTGATGGCCGTGGGGCTGGCCAGCAGCGTGCTCGCCGTCAGTTTCAACGACATGGCTTTCGGCCTGGACTTCTGGCCATTGACCGCTCTGGTGCTGGTGCTCGGCCACGGGCTGAATATCGGCCTGGCGATGATCGCGATGTTCGCGCACGGCGTCCGCCTCAACATGCTCGAATTCTCCAACAACCTGGGCATGCAGTGGACCGGATACCCGTACAAGCCCTTTGCCCACCAGACACGATAACCCCACAGACCCCCAACCACCGTTAATCGAACACATCCCCGAGGAGTCGAACCGATGATCCAAGACCTCGTTGTTTCCCCGATTGCCTATGCCCTGCCGGGTCTGTTGGCCGCGGCCGATACGATCTGGAGATTCCTGGGCGAGGCAGGCAGTGTGATGGGCCTGGGCATGGCCAGCCTGGGAAGCGCAATCGGCATCGGCATCGCCGGGCAGGCCGCCGCCGGGGCCTGGGCCAAGGAAGCCCGAGCCGGCCGGAACCTGAGCTTCACCTACATCATTCTCGTCGGCATGCCGATCAGCCAGACGCTCTACGCGATGATCGTGATGGTGAATATGCGCAGCGTGTTTGAGAACCTCGAGGTCGCCGTGGCGGACTCCGGACTGCTGATGGGCGTCGGCCTGGCAATCGGCCTGGCCGAAATGCTCTCGGCCTGGATGCAGGGGTTGGTCGGGGCGGCCGGCATCCGAGCGCTCAGCGACGGCGAGGGCAAGGGTCTGGCCTTCATCATCATCGCGATGGGCATCGTCGAGACGGTGGGAATCTTCGCGATGGTCTTCCTGCTGGGCATGATCCCGACCGTGTAAAAGCCATTCCAACCCCGCACGCGCCGGCGAGAACCGCGCCGCTGTCGTCGCGGTTCTCGCCGAGGGCCAGCCGGATCGCAGCGCGGACGGCGTGGATCGCCGCTCCATCGGAGGGCCCGGGCGAGGCCCGCCTCGGCCTCCTTGCCGGATCTGGTGGCGGCATCGGCGCGCCCGCGGGCGAAGGAACCGTCGCCGCGCTTTGAAACAGGCCAGCGGGCGCGGTCTTCCTGCGCGGACTGCTCGACCAACCGGGGGGCCTGGAGCGGATCGAGCAGGTTTTGCCTGACGACCGTTTTCTTCACGGCCGCGATCGCCATCCAATCGCGGCCCTTCCGGTTGCACGTGCCCGGCCAGGCAGGTATTTTGGGGTGCGATTTCTCACGAGTCCGGCAACGGCAGACATTTCAACCAGTCACGGCCCGTGGCTGCCAAGTGCCAGCCGGGCGACTCCGATTGCGAGGCAAGAGGATGAGCGCCGTTTCTGCAAGTCTGCGACTCGGGCAGGTCGCCGTGATCGTGCTGCTGCCGCTGGCGGCAGCCGCGTCTGGCGGAGCGTTCCCGGCGGCAAGCAAGACTCCGGCCCCGCAGCCGCGTCCGGCGGAAACCCTTCCCGCCGGTGGGCGACCGACTCCGCCGCCGCCCGTTCCTCCCCAATACGACGAGCTCAAGGACCTCCATCTGGAGATTCCCTTGGTGGAAGGCGGCCGGCCGAGCGCGGCGATTGTGGCCCCGGCCTCCGGCATCTACCATGCGGCGGCCGCCGCCATTCAGCGGGCGATCGAGACGCGGGCAAACGTCAGGCTGCCGATCGTCGCCGATGATTCCGCCGAAGCAGCCGTGCCGCTCGCAGGCCATCGGATCGTGCTCGGCAACCGCTCGACGAGCAGGACGATCAGCGCCCTGTACGACCTCTACTACTGCCTGGTCGATCTCAAGTACCCGGGGGTGGAAGGCTATGTCCTCCGCTCTGTTCATAATCCCTTCGGCAACGGCAAGAGCGTGGTGATCGTCGGCGGCAGCGACGCGGCCGGCGTCAGCGATGGCGCCGCCGCGCTGGCGGAAATCTTGTCCAAGGCGCCCGTCGCCGAGGGAGAGATGTCGATCGGCTGGACGATGGTCACCAGGCTCGGCAAGGGCGTGACCCCCCCGGCGGCGATCGAGGACTTCGAGGTCTGGGAGGCGTCGAAAGGCTACGGCTCTTCGGGCTACTTCGGCTGGACGAGCATCAGCAAGCGGATGGCGATGTACTATATGACCGGCGACGCGCTGAGCGCGCGGGAGGTGATCCGCCTCGCGCTTCCCGACAAGCGGGCGATCCGGGAGATCGAGGAGATCGACGGGGAGCGGATCGAGAACAAGCACGATCCGCTGGCGGGACTCTATCACTACAACGCCCACATCGCGATCCTCTTCTGGGACCTGATCGAAGAGAGCCCGCTGTTTACCGATGAGGAACGGCTGAAGGTCACCAACGCCTTCGCCCGGCAGCTCAACCATCGCAAGGGCGAAGGAATCTACCGTTTGACGCGGGCCCCGGCGGGCGTCGGCAGCCGCCACGGGCAGTGGTCGGCGATTTCGCTCTATTGCCTGGGCCGGTACTTCAACAAGGATTACCCGCACCCCGTCTGGGAGCATTCGATCCGGTCGGCCCAGCTCGCCTTCGAGCCCCTGCACCGGCATGCCTGGATTGCCGGCGAGAACGACAACCTTTACTGGTACAACACGGGCATCGCGCCCGTGCTCACCTACATGGTGCTCAGCGGGGATCGGAAGCCGCTGGAGAGCGGGGTGCTCGGGGAACTGCTCCGCGGCCTGGAAGTGCTTGTTTCGGGGCGCGTGCCGGATTGGGCGCTCAACTACGCCGCACTCGATTTCCTCAACAAGGCCGCCTACCTGACCAGCGACGGCCGCTGGATCAGCTACCGCGAGCGGACCGGCGTCGACACCGGCGTCTTCCGGCTCGGCCAGTCGTTCTGGCCCGACGAAGCGCTCCAGCCCAAGCCGCCGGAGGACTTGGCCGGCAAGTGGAGCATCAGCCGTTTGTCCAAGCCTGCCTGGGACGCGCGTCGCAGCGGCATCCCCTTCGACGAGTCGTTCTACGTCGGGAGCTATCGCAGCGCGGCGGACGAGAGCGGAGACTACATCTTGCTCGACGGCTTCAACGGCGCCTCGCGGAATCCGTACCATGCGTTCGACATCCTGGAATTGCGGATCGGCGGCCGGACGATCCTCCAGGGCTATCACAACCAGGTGCTCTCCAGCGCCGACGGAATGGTCGAGCCGGCCGTCGCCATGGACGCCGCCCTCCGCTACTCCGGCGTGGTCGGGCAGACCGCCGTGGCGGTGGGCGAAGTGCCCAAGGCGGCTTTCTGCAACTGGCGGCGGACGCTCTGCCAGCGGACCGGCCAATACGCCCTGATCGTCGACGACCTCCGCTTCCGGACCCGCAGCCGGAACATGAAGGTGACGACCACCTGGCAATCGGCGGGCGGGCGCTGGGACGAAAACCAGCAGGCCCTCCGCGCGCCGGCGGATTTCCAATTGCGATCGTGCGACGTGCAGGAAGCCGGTGGACGCGGCCTCGTGGCCATGACCTGGAACGGCGCGGTCGCCAAGGACGCTCGCCGCACCGTCTTCTATTTGATCGGGCAAGCGGCCTCCAACGCGCCGGCGAAGCTCGCTTGCACCCGGCTGGCTGAGGGCGCTGCGGCGCTGGCCCTGCCGCAACCGGCCCTGGCGGTTGCCGGAGCGTACGCCGAAGTGAACGGGCAACTGGCGGTGCTGGCCACCGATCATCTGTACGGGCGCGCGATCACGAGCGCCGGCGCCGGCGGCGTGCTCTTCGCGAGTGATGCACCAGTGGATCTCGATTGGGACTTCAAAACCGGCATCGCCAATCTCGCTGCTGCCGAACCGGCCACTTTGCGGCTCTGCCTGGCGGCGGCGGACGCGTTGCGGATCGATGGCCGGCCGGCCGGCGCCGATCGCGCGGGCGGACTGTGCCGCGTTCGATTGCCTCAAGGGCGTCACACGCTCACCGGCGCCTCGCCGCCCGGGGAAGCTGCCGCGCACCTGGCGGCGGCGCTCGGGGGTCTTCTGGCGCAAGGCCGCAGACTCCGCGCGGAGGCCTTGGCAACGGCGGGCGAGGCATCCAGGCCGACCGCCGCGGAGCTGCCGGCAGCAATCGCCGTCCGGGTCGGCGGAAGCGTGACGGACATGATCACGATGGCTTCGCCCCAAGGGCCGCAACTCTGCGTTGCGGAAGGGACCGCGATCCATGTGCTCACGAGCACAGGCCACGAGCTCCGCAAGCTGGCAACCGGGGGCCAGGTCCGCACCCTTCGCTGGTGGGACGAGGCCAGGCTACTGCTGGCCGGCTGCGCGGACGAGAAGGTGATCGCCTTCGACGGCGACGGCCGGCGGAAGTGGGTCTTCACGTCGGAAATGGACGGGGCCGTCTACGAAGCCGCCAAGACCTATTGGTTCAAGAGCGCTCCCGGCCACGAGGGCATCCACGGGCTGCATACCGGCGCGTTTGACGAGGGGAAGAGCCGCTGTTTCGTGGGGAGTGCCTGTACCCTGGAAATTCTCGATGAGGGCGGAAACCTGGTCAAGCGAATACCCGTGTTCTGGGGGCCGGGGCGGAAATTTCTGCTTGTTCCCGCCCCGAACGGCAGCCAGAATCTCCTCATTTCCCGCTGGCCCAACGGCACCGACGAACTGGCGATCGTCAACAGCAAGGCGATGGCCGTGACCGGCCGGGGGTACTACGGGGTCCCGGCCGGGCACACCTACGTCGGCGGCTGGACCGCGCAGAACCGCACCGCCCTGTTCCATGAAGACCTCGACGGCGATGGAACGAAGGAGTTGGCCACGGCGATCAATGGGACCTGGAATCGGGTGACGGTCTATTCGGAAAGGGGAAAGCCCCTGGATAACGCCCAGTTCGGGCCGGGCCGCAGCAATGCCCCGCGCGCCCAGATGCGCGGCATGGACATCGCCGACCTCGATGGTGACGGAAAGAAAGAACTGATCCTGGGAATCTCCGAAGGCCTGGTCGTCGCCCTGGACGGCAAGTGCCGGCCGATCTGGTCAACGCGCCTGCCAGACCCGCCTGTTTCCCTCCGCTCGATCACGCCGGCCGGCGCAAAAACTCCATGGGTCGTGGCCGGTTGCGAAGACGGCGCCGTGGCGGCACTCGACGCAAAGGGCGCGTTGATCCGACTGGGCAGGGTGTCGGGCCGACCGACCCACATCGAGGCCATGCAGACGTCTGCCGGCCCGCTTGCCGTCTTGGCGACCGACCAGGGCGAGGTCAAGGCGTTCAGGATCGGCAACTGACAACGGCAACGATCCAACACGGCGAGCGTCAAACGCAAGGTTCAAGTCTCAATTCCCAATGGCCAAAAGAGAACGCGCCTCGACACTCGCTCTTGGCGCACCAAGTTCTGAAATTTGAGCCTTGCACATTGGATTTTGGGTCTTGCCCATTCAGACCTCGTCGGGAATCCGGTACTGGTTCCGCGCAGCCGCTTTGAGGTGCTCGTTGGCCTGGTCGTTGCCGACGAATTTCTCGCTCTCCGGATCGAAGACCAGCTTCCGATTGCCCAGCCGATAGGAGATGTTTCCCAAGTGTTCGAGCGTTGCCCCCATGTGGGCCGGCTCCACGTCGGCGTTGGGCCGTTTGCGACTGCGGATGCAATCGACGAAGTTCTGGAAATGAAGCTGCTCCGGATTGGCTTCAAACTGCTCCGCGGCGATCTTGTTGCCGGGCACGAGCACCTGCCAGCCGAGAAAATGCCGCCCCAGGTACATCACCCCCTTGGTGCCATAGACCTCGATCCGCGTGGAACTCTGGAGCCAGTTGGGCATGCGATCGCCGGCGCTGATCTTGGCCGGCGTCTTGGTCAGCACGGGCGTGAAGCCCGTGTTCTCGAACGACATCGCCAGGCGGTCCCACTGGAAGTTGACGATCTGCACGTCGGGCATTTCGCCTTCGTCCACGTGGCGCCAGCGTCCCCCCACGCACTCGACCGACTTCGGGTGCGGCGGCTCGCCCAGCAGCATCCGCGCCAGATCGAGTTGGTGGATGCCGTCGGACGAGTTCCCGCCGGAAAAATCCCACCAGCCGTGCCAGTTGCGGTGGACCTGGGCGTTGTACGGCCGCTCCGGCGCCGGCCCGAGCCACTGGTCCCAGTCGAGACCCGGCGGCGGGTCGCTGTCGGCGACCGTGGCCTGCGGATAGCCGCCGTAGACGGTTGGCAGCATGTTGCAGACCTTGACGTAGAACACCTCGCCGAGTTGGCCGTCGCGGATATACCGGCTCGCGGCGGCCATGTACGGCCCGCTGCGATGCTGGGTGCCGGCCTGGACGATCCGCTGGTGCTTTCTCGCCGCTTGGACCATTCTGCGCCCCTCTTCCACCTTGCGGCAGATGCACTTCTCCACGTACACGTCCTTGCCGGCCTGGCAGGCCCAGATCGCGGCCAGGGCATGCCACTGCTCCGGCGTGGCGACGACGACGCCGTGGACGTCCTTGTCGTCGAAAACCTCCCGCATCTCCCTCGTGACCTTGGGCCGCACGCCCTGGATCTTCTCCAGGGCGCTGGCGGCGGCGTTGCCGCGGGCTTCCTCCAGGTCGCAGACATACTTGACGGCGACGTTCTCCAGGGAAGCAAACCCCTGGATCACCGAGCGGCCGCGGCCGCCGGCGCCGATCAGGGCCAGCACGACCGTTTCGCCCGCCGCCGCGGCCCGGGCGGGCGGGATCGCCGCGGCCGCCGTGGCTGCAAGCGTCGCGCCTTGCGCCGATTTTCGCACGAATTCCCTGCGCGTGATCTGCGACATGTCATCTCTCCTTGGTCGAAAGCGGGACGGCCATCCTGGGCAACGCGGCGTCCGTGTCCAGGCAGCCGCGGGCGAGCCCGCGGCGCCAACCGGCGAATGGCCATCGCGCGGGGGATCGCCTCTCGGGAAACGGCCGGCGCGCCGCCGTGTGCAGCGGCGCGCGGCGGACTATCATATCTGGCAGCGCCCCCGGCTGCCGCTTCAGCGCCCCGGGGAACTTGCGACCGAATGCTAACAGAGCGGATTGCCGGCCGCAATCCACCACCAGCCGGGTCCCCGCGGGGAAAGGAGTTCGGATCATGTTCCATCGCCAGCTTGTGTTTTGTGCAATCGTCGCCGCCGAGATCGCCCTGTGCGGGCCCGCGGCAGCCATCCAGGCCGCGGCGGCCCCCAAGGTCTCCGATTTCGAGCAGCTTGAGGAGGATCGGACCAACGCGTATGCGGCCGAGCTCGAGGCGTTCTTGCGCGACTACCTCGTCGCTCGGTATCCCGACAGGGCGGCCGCCGCTTGGAGCCGCGACTACGGCAGCATCGAGGCTTTCTGGAAAAGCGTTGAGCCGAATCGCGCCGCATGGCGCAACCTGGTCAAGCCGCCCGAGCTGGTCAAGACCGGCGCGGCGCGGCGGGATCCGCATCCGCCGCTTGCGGAGCGGGAGGCGGAGTGGCTCACCGTGCCGCTCGGCGGCCTGGCGGCCGAAGGGATCTTCGCCGTGCCGGCCGAGGCGACGGCGGACAGGCGCGTGCCGCTGGTGATCGTTCAGCATGGCATCGGCAGCTTCCCGGAACGCAATTTCGGCCTTGCGGACAAAGGGGATGCGTATCACAGTTATGCGGGCGAGCTGGTCAACAGCGGTTTCGCCGTCCTCACCCCGCTGAACCTGCGGTCCGTGGAACGCCGAAACCGGATCGAGCGCCTCTGCCGGCTGGCGGAAATGAGCCTGCCGGGGATCGAGTTGGTCCGCATGCAGCGCCTGTTGGACGAAGTCTTGGAGGACCCCCGGATCGACCCCGATCGGGTCGGGATGTGGGGTCTTTCCCTCGGCGGGCTGGCGACCATGTTCTGGACTCCACTGGAGGGGCGGATCAAGGCGGCGGTCGTCGCCGGCTGGTTCAACCACCGCCGCAACAAGATGGTCATTCCCGACCCGCGCTATAGTTGCTTCCTCGAAACCAAGGAAGAGCACGCCTTCTTCGACGGCTGGCTGTCGGCCTACAGCGACGCGGACGTGGCCAGCCTGATCTGCCCGCGGCCATTGATGATCCAGACCGGCAAGAAAGACGGGATCGCCTGGTGGCCCCTGGTGGTCGAAGAGTTTGAGGCCGCCAGGCAGCATTACCAGAAGCTCGGCATTGCCGACCGGATCGAGCTCGATCTCCGCGAGGGCGGTCACGAGACGCACGTCGAGAGCGGCCTGCGGTTCCTCACCACGTGGCTGAAGGAGAAGCCGATCGAATACCCGCCACGGTAAGGCCGCACTGGCGTGACCGGAAGCCTAAGCGAGGACAACGCGGGTTGGCTGTCCTCGCTGACGCGTCGGGTCAACATTCGGCTTGAGAATCCGGGCTAGAACTCGAACGTCAGGCTGAGGTTCAGGCGCTGTAGCTCGACGAGCGGCTCGGTCTTGGACAGCTTGGGCGCCGTGTACTGGCTGCGGAGGCTCGAGGGGCCCGACCTCGACCGCTTGCAGGGAAAGATCCTCACGCTGGAGGCCGAACCGATCGTGCTGCCCGAATCGGCGATCGTCGCCGCGCCGCAGGCGAGTCTCAACAACATGCAATCGCCGGGTAGCATCAACCCGAACATCCCCTACACGCATTGGGTTTCCGTCACTTCCGGCGAAATTCTTGAAGACGTTGACTTCGGCAATCATCTCCTGGCGACACTGACCGTGACCTTGGGTGCAACCACGGTCGTTGAAAACGCCGGACCGGCGGCGACCACGGTGACAATCACGCGAACCGCGAGCACGACCAGCGAACTTGTCGTCAACCTGACCAGCAGCGACCCGACCGAAGCCACCGTGCCCGCCAGGGCCACGATTCCCGCCGGCCAGCCGTCGGTGACGGTCAGCCTGGACGCGGTCGACGACGCGCTGCTCGACGGCGCGCAGACGGTGACGATTAGGGCAACCGAAATCATTGCCGGTGGCACCGGCCTGGACCCTGGTTTCGGCGAGAGTGGCTACGCGGCCACGCCGCTTCACGTGCTCACTTCCGATTCCCGTCCGGGCCTGGTGATCCTGCCGGACGGGAGCATCATCGGAGTGGGCGACGACGCAACCGGAAGCGACAATGCCTGGCAGGTTGTCAAGGTGACGCCCGCCGGGCAGCTCGACGCGACCTTTGGATCGGGCGGGGTCGTGGCCACCAGCTTCGGGACGGGCGGGGGCCTGCCGCATGCGGTTGCGCTCCAGGCCGACGGCAAGATCGTTGTGGCTGGGGAGGCCGACGGCGGGGCCACCATCGACGAGGACATTGCCCTCGCCCGCTACAGCGCCGATGGGTCACTGGACACTTCGTTCGCGGACGCTGGCAAGCTGAGGATCGAGTTCGATACCGGACATGCGAGCGCCTACGATCTGCTCGTGCTGCCGGACGGGAAGCTGCTGGTTATCGGCGTCGGGCCGCTGGGCGTTTTCCTAATGAGCCGACTCAACAGCGACGGTTCGCTCGATGCGACGTTCGGAACCGGCGGCACGCTGACAATTCCCAACACAATTGCCGGCAGCGCCCTTTATTATACTGATGCCGAACTGATGCCCGACGGTCGCCACGTCTACGTCGCCGGCGCATATGACAACGCCGTATCGGTCTTCGACCGCAACGTGACCACGGGGCGGCTTTCCTACCGATTCGTCACAAAGCGGGATGGCATAGGTTTCCTCAGCGGCGTCCGGTCGGTCGCGGTCAGCCCCGACGGGCTGTTTGTTTACGCCGGAGAATATACTGCGAATGCCCTTACTGGCATGTACCGTGCGCAGGGCAGACCCGGACCCACTGCCTATCAGATCACGCTCGGCGTTGGAGAGGTTGTCGAGGGTCTCAACTTCGGCAATGTCAGCACCTCCGGCGAAATCCGCGGCACGAAGTGGAACGACCTCGACGGCGACGGCCAGCGCGACACGGGCGAGCCGGGGCTCGGCAACGTCAAAGTGTATATCGACTTGGACAACAACCGCCAGTTCGATCCGATCGGCGAGCCGAGCGTCTTGACCGCCTCTGACGGCAGTTATTCGTTCACGGGGCTCGGCCCGGGGACGTACACCGTTGCGGAGATTGTCCCAGACGGCTGGACTCAGACGTGGCCCGATCCCGGCCAAGGCGGAATTGAGCGGGTCAGCGCCAAGCCCGACGGCAGTTCGAGCAACGCTGATTCCCTTTTGCCGGCCCTCAGCGCCGACGGGCGTTACATCGTCTTTACAACGCCCGCTTCTGATCTCCTGCCGGGCGACACGGCAGGTTTCTATGACATCTACCTTGTGGATCGCCAGACCGGCGCCCGCGAGCGGGTCACGATTCTGCCCGGCGGCGTGGAGCCAAATGGCCACTGCTTCTATCCGGCGATCAGCGACGACGGCCGGTTCGTCGCGTTCGCCTCGACGGCGACAAATCTCGGCGCCGGCGGCACCAGCGGCGACGGACGCTACGTGGCCTTTTTCTCCTACGCGTCGAACCTCGTGCCCGGCGATACCAACGCGACCTTCGATATGTTCGTCTACGATCGGCTGACAGCCAGCACGCGGCGCGTCAACGTCGCCGGCGACGGGTCCGAGGCGACGGTTGGTCCGGAGTATATTTACGGGTTGGCAATCAGCGACGATGGCGCCTTCGTGGCATTCACCAACAAAGATACGAATCTCGTTCCGGGCGATATCGGCGGCTTCTTGGATGTGTATGTCGCCTCGACGACTGCCCGGCTGCCCGGAACTTGCGCCGTAGCACTCGCGGCCGGCGCAGTCCAGCAGAATGTCGATTTTGGGAACCGCTTGAACTTGCCAACCGTGACGCTCTCGGTGGACAAGGCGACGATCGCCGAGGCTGCCGGCGTGGCCACGTTCACGGCGACGCTCTCGGCCGCCTCGGGGCTGCCGGTAACGGTTGACCTGGGCTTCACCGGCACGGCCAAGCTGACCGACGACTACACGCGATCGGGCACGCAGATCATCATCGCCGCGGGCAGCCTGACCGGGTCGCTTACCGTCACGAGCATTGACGATGCGATCGTCGAGGGCAACGAGACGGCCGCGGCGGAAACGACATTCTGCTCGGCGAGGGTGGCCGCGACACCGTGCTGATCCACGGGACAAGCGCCTCCGAAAGGCTCTGGATGTCGTTCGGCCGGGCCTTCCTTCAGGGCGCCGCGTATTCCGTCGAGGCCGGCAGCGCCGAGGAGATCACGGTCGACGGCAAGGGGCGCTACGACATTGTCGAAAGGCTGGAGGGTTCACCCGGCGACGATTGGGTCGTCCTGCGACCTGGCGAGACGGTGATCCGTGGGGCCGACTTCACGAATACCGCGATCGGCTTCGAGGAGGTCTACGCATACGGCAGCGCCGGCAAGGACACGGCAAGCCTGTACGACACCGCCGCGGACGACACGTTCAAGTCGAATGGCCAGAGCGACTGGGCCTGGATGCGCGGGCCGGGGTATTTCCATCGGGCAAAGGGCTTCGACTTCGTCCACGGATACTCCACAGGCGGCGCGGATCAAGCCTACCTCCATGATTCCGCCGGCGACGACCAGTTCAAGGCCTATACCGACGACGCCAAGGACATGGAATATGCGAAATTGTTCGACACGGTATTGGCCAGATCGTCCCGGGGCGAAGACGACCTGGCGCTGTTCTTCGACGATCCCGGCACAACCAACGGACAGGTTTTCAGAGGCTTGGCGGGCAAAGGCGAGCTCTTCGGCAAGACCGCCGGCGGCAGCGATTTCCAGGTGACCGCGAGAAACTTCGCGGCCGTCACGGCAACGGAAAGCCGCGGGACCGGCCACGTCGCCCGGCTTGTTGACACCCCCGGCGACGACCACCTCGTCATCGACGGCGCGCTGGCCAGCATGTACCGGTACAATCGACCCGCCCGACGGCTCCGCCAAGGGCGAGCGCGGCCTGGAACTTCTCTGCCAGGTCATGGCCAGCGATCGGATCGAGGTCTACCGCCAACAGAATCAGGAAAGCTCCGTGGACACCAGGCACGTCAGGGCGGTCGACATCGCCTTGCACTACGACGACCCGATTGGCTGGCGCGACATCTAGACCTTGATCCGCAGGCGAACACTCGCAACCGATTCCGCCAAAACAACACCCCCACCGGATTCCAGCGGCCGCCGGTTCAAGCACGGACCACCGCGCTGCCTGCTCCCGCCGCCGCGGCGACGCGAGCATTAGCCAAGGAAATATTATCTATTAGACTAAATCTGGATTGCTCATAGTAAGGCGCGCGCTATAATCTTGGTTGGGCCGGCCGGCATTTCGCCGATCGGCCCAACCGTGGCGCGGCATCACCACTGCGACCCGCCGCTCGTGACCTTTCACCTCCCAAGCGAACGGACTGATCCATGGGCAGACTTCAACGACCCCACGGCGCGGATATGACGCAGGCCGGCGACCGTTCGCGCGAGGTTGCCCGCGGCGGCGAGAGCCGCCCTGCCCGCTGCTCCCAGTTGATAAACCGGGGCACCGCGCGCGGCGGAGAAGGCGTCTCGGCGGGCCTGGCCGCCAGCGGCGATGGCTGCCCCGTCCCGCCCACCGGCACGGAGACGTCTTACGGTTGGGATCGCCAGGTGAAGCTTGCGATGCCGGTGATCAGCGAGGCTCTCGGCCCGATGGAGACGGGGCAAGAGGACTGGGAACCGCTTGCCGTCGCGGCGGCGCTGGCCGGTGTGACGCTGGTCTGCGGAGCGGAACTGTGCCGCCCGGGGCCGCAGCCGGACGCCCGCGGCAAGATCGTCCACTGGCCCGGCATCGACCGGGCAGTTCGCGCATACAACACGCACCAAGGGGACTACGGCGAGCTGCTGGTCCAGGTGAGCATCGACGACGCGCGGCGCGGCGCGGCGGAATACCTGATCGAGAAGCACGGTCTGGAGTCGCTCGAGTTGAGGTGGGGGCGAGGCGCCAACCGGATCGGCGGCGAGGCCGCGATCGCTTCGCTCGACCGGGCCCTGGAACTGAATCGCTGCGGCCAGACCGTGACCCCCAATCCAACGGCGGACGCCGTCCAGGCGGCATTCAGGCGCGGGGCGCTCAAGCAGTTCGGGCGCCACGGCCGCCTCGGATTGATTGACGAGGAGGGTTTTCTGGCCGAATGCGATCGCCTCCGCGGCCTGGGGTTCCAGCGGATTGCCCTGAAGGCCGAGATTTACGAGCTCCGCGAGTTGGCCCTGGCCATGACATGGGCCGGCCAGGCGCGGATCGACCTGCTCTCGATCGGCGGCGGCCCCGCCGGTTCGGGCACCCGCCCCGCGCGGATCGCGCCAGCAGGGAGCTTGCCGGCGAGCCGCCTCCACGCGGCCGCCGTCGAGTTCGCCGGCCGGCTTGCGGCCGAGGGAAGACCGGTGCCCGACCTGGCCTTGGCCGGCCCGCTCAGCGCCGAAGGCGACATTTTCAAGACAGTCGCCCTGGGCGCGCCCTACGTCAAGGCCGTCCGCTTGTGCCCGGCAATGATCCGCCCCGCGATCGCCGGCAAGACCGTCGGCCGGTGGGCCGGGCAAGGCGATTGGCCCCGGATCAGGTTCGCTTGAACTGCCGATCCAGCTCTTCGCGGCTGAAGACGAGCGCGGCCGGCCGGCCGTGCGGGCAGTGGTGGGGGTCGTCGACGAGGTGCCGCTGGTCGAGCAGCGAATCGATCTCTTCGGGGGTCAGCCGGTCGCCGGCCTTGACCGCCGCCTTGCAGGCGATCGTGTGCATCAACGCGTCGAGCAGATCGCGGCTCTGCGGCTCCTTGCCACCGCTCATCAGGGGTTCGAGCAGGCCGCGGAGGACTTCCGAGGCGCTTGTCCCGGCGAGCATCGCCGGATAGCCCGAGACGAGTATCGTGTCGCCGCCGAACGGTTCGATCCGCACGCCGAGCCGTTCGAGCAGCGCGCGGTGCTCGATCGCGGCGGCGGCCTCGGCCGGCGACAGGTCGACCGGTTCGGAGACGAGGAGCGATTGGGTCTCCACCGGTCCGGACTCCACGCGGCGGCGGAGCTGCTCGTAGAGAATCCGTTCGTGGAGGGCGTGCTGGTCGATCACCACCACGCCGTCGGCGCTCTCGCTGACGAGGTATCGATTGTGGATTTGCAGGGCCCTGGGCGCCCGGTAGCCGTCCAGGGCGGCGCAGCGCGGCGCGGCGGAATCTTCCTCGCGCTCCGCCGGCCGCCGGTCGGGATCGCCCCAGTCGCGGTCGAGCCGGTGCAGCGACAGTTCACCGCCGGATGCCCCCCAGGCGGGCCCGCCGGAACCCTCCGCCCCGGCCGGTTCGGGCGAGCCAGCGCCGCGCTGCCAGCCGGCGACTTCGCCCTTGGCCCAGTCGACGACCTGCTGCCGAATCCGCTCCCCCGGCTGGTCCCCCTGCGGCGCGGCGGAATCCGGCCCTGCGGGCAGCGCCACGCGGGTGGTCAGGTCCGTCGAGAGGAATCGCGTGCGGAGCGCCGAGAGCAGTTGGCTGTAGATCCGGCTCGCGTCCTGGAAGCGGACTTCGAGCTTGGTGGGATGGACGTTGACGTCGACCATCTCCGGCGGCATGTCGAGCGAGAGCACGGCGATCGGGTAGCGGCCGGTCATCAACATCCCGCGGTAGGCCTCGCCCAGGGCGTGCTGGAGGGACCGGTCGCGGATCGAGCGGCCGTTGAGGAACAGGTACTGCGCGCGGTTGTTGCTGCGATTCTGCCCCGGGTGGGCGGCGTATCCGGCTAACCGCACGGGGCCGTCGACGCTCTCGACCGGGATCATCGCCTCGGCGATCGGCCGGCCGAGCAGGGCAGCGATCCGCTCCAGCCAACTCTCCGCGGCGGGCAGGTCGAAGACAAGCCGCTCGTTGTGACGCAAGGTGAAGTGAATCGAGCGCCAGGCCAGGGCGATCCGGGTGAAGACCTCGCTGATGTGCCCCAGCTCGGTCTGCGGCGACTTGAGAAACTTGCGGCGGACGGGCGTGTTGTAGAACAGGTTGCGGACTTCGATCGCCGTCCCCGGCGGAGCGCCGCAGGGGGCGACCTGCCCGGCGACGCCCCCGACAACCTCGATTTCGGCCCCGGCCGGATCCGCGGCCGTGCGGCTGCGAATCGCCAGCCGGCTGATTTCGGCGATCGACGCCAGGGCCTCGCCGCGGAAGCCGAGCGTGGCGACGCAGAACAGGTCGTCGGCGCTGGCCAGCTTGCTTGTCGCGTGGGCGGCGACCGCCAGAGGGAGCTGCCCCGCCGCGATTCCCGCTCCGTTGTCGACAATCCGGATCAGGTCCGAGCCACCCGCCGTGACCGAGACGTCGATCCTCGATGCCCCGGCGTCGACGGCGTTTTCCATCAACTCCTTGACGACGCTGGCGGGCCGTTCGATGACCTCGCCCGCGGCGATCTTGTTCACGATGCTCTGCGAAAGCTTGTGGATTTGCCCCATGGAGTGCACTTCGCGTTCAGGGATCGATCAGAGCTGGTATTCCTTGATCTTCCGGTAGAGTGTCCGTTCTCCGATCCCGAGCATGTTGGCGGCCTCTTCGCGGTTGCCGTCGGTGACCCGCAGCGTCTCGGCGATGAACAGCCGTTCGATCTCCTGGAGCGGCTTGCCGACCAGCGCGGCAAGCGAATTGCCCGGCGTCTCCGCGGCCGGCGCGGACGGTTCGGCAAGCTCGTCGGGCAAGTCGTCGCAGTCGAGCAGCCCGTCGTAATCGACGACGATCATGCTCTCGACGACATTCCGCAACTGCCGGACGTTGCCCGGCCAGTCGTAGGCCAGAAGCCGGCGGCGCGCCGCCGAGGCAACACCCTTGATCTGCTTGTCGTGCTGCTTGGCGAATTGCCTGATGAAGTGCTCGACGAGCGCGGGGATGTCGGCGCTGCGTTCCAGCAGCGTCGGCAGGCGGATCGTGACCACCTTCAGCCGGTGATACAGGTCGCGGCGGAAAGCGCCCTCCTCGATGGACTCTTCCAGATCCCGGTTGGTCGCCGAGAGGATGCGAACGTTGACGTGGATCGGCTCATTGGAACCGACTCGGGTGATCTGGCTGTTCTCCAGCACCCGCAGCAGCTTGATCTGCGTGGCCATCGGCATGTCGCCGACTTCGTCGAGGAACAACGTGCCGCCGTGCGCGTATTCGAATTTCCCCACACGGTCGGCCGAGGCGTCCGTGAAAGCGCCTTTGACATGGCCGAAAAGCTCGCTCTCGAGGATATTCTCGCTCAGTGCCGCGCAGTTCAGCGCCACGAACGGCTTGTTCTTCCGCGGGCTGTTCTGGTGGATCGCCTGGGCGACCAGCTCCTTTCCGGTGCCGGTTGCGCCCTCGATGAGAACGCTCGCCTTGGTCGGCGCGATCCGCTTCAGCCGCTCGATCACCTCGCGCATCTGCGGGCTGTCGCCGACGACGCCCTGGAACCCGAATTTCTCGTCGAGGCGGCGATGCAATTCGAGATTCGTCCGCCGCAAACTGACGCTCTGGGCGGCCTTTTCCGTGACGGTCCGCAGCTGGGCGATGTCGAGCGGCTTGAGCAGGTAGTTGAAAGCGCCCTGCTGCATCGCGGTCACGGCGGACGGGATGCTGCCGTGGCCGGTCATCAGAATCACCTCGGCGTCCGGCAGGTCGCTTTTCGCCTTGGCGAGGATTCCCAGCCCGTCGACGTCCGTCATCACCAGGTCGGTGACGACCACGTCGTAATCGCCCTCCTCGATCATCCGCACCCCCTCCTCGCCGCTGGTCGCGATCCGGCAGGAGTAGCCCACCCGGTCCAGGCATTCCTCGACCGCCAAGGCGTGGGCCGGATCGTTGTCGACGACAAGCACGCGAACCGGCCGCCGCCCGCCGGCGGAGTCTGTTTGCTTCGAGTCTTTGGCAGTCATACTCATTCGATCATAGCGGCATCGGCGCGGTGGGGCCAGGGTCGCGCCCGCCCCGCCCCGATCGCAACCCGGCGGGCAAGCCAGGGGGGCTGAACAAGCGGGCCTCGCTGACGCTGCGGGTTGAGAATCTGGCTCAGGGATGGTCCGGGCTGGTTTCGCGGGCGGCCGCCAAACGGGGTGGGAGCGGCAGCTTGATCGTGAATTGCGTGCCGCGCCCCAATTCGCTTTGCAGCGCGATGCTCCCGCCGTGCGCTTCGATGATCTTCCGGGTCGTCGGAAGGCCCAGCCCGGACCCGGAACCCTTCGTGGAGAAGAAAGCGTCGAAAACCCTGGCCTGCGTCTCCCGGTCCATGCCGCAACCCGTGTCGATCAGGTCCAGAATCACGCCGTCGCCGACGGCGCTCGTGCGGACCACCAGTTGCCCGCCCTGGGGCATTGCCTGCTCGGCGTTGAGCACGAGGTTCAGCAATGCGCCGTGGAAGGACTCTCGGTCGAGCAGCACCGTGGGCAGATCGGGGGCAAGGTAATCGACAATCTCGATGCCCGTCTCGGCGGCCTTGGGACGGAAGAAATCGATCGCCTGCTTGACCTGGAGATTGAGGTTGCTCGGCTCCTGGTTGAGCCTGCGGACCTTGGCGAAGCTGAGGAAATTGTCGAGCAGTTCCTGGAGCCGGCGGCACTCCCGTTGCACGACCTCGACCTTGGCCAAGGCGCGGCGCTCGCGCTGGCTCTCGCAACGCGCAAAATCCTCGGCCAGCAGCTCCATGTTGAGGCGGATCGTCGACAGCGGGTTCTTGATCTCGTGGGCCAAGGCCCCGGCGATGCGGGCGATTTCCGTATACTGGTCGACTAGCCGCTGGCGATCGTCTTGGTTCGTAGTGTCGCTCGGTGCCATCGCGCAACGCCGACCAGCGGCGCCCTGCGGAACAAGGAACGGACGATTGGCAACCACCAGGGAATCGGGGGGAGCCGCCCAACGGCAATCCCCCCCAGAAAGCCGTCTTGCCTCCAGACCGGCCGGCTTCTCCCGGCAGACCGATCGTCAATCGTCGGAGTCTTCGTCGCCCCCCTGTTTGCCCGCATCCAGCTCGCGGATCGCGGCGCGGCGGCTGAGCTTGACGCGGTCTTGATCGTCGACGGCGATCACCTTGACCTTCATCCGGTCGCCCACGTGGCAGACGTCCGAGACGTTCGCCACGTACTCGTCCGACAGCTCGCTGATGTGGCACAAGCCGTCCTTGCCGGGGAGGATTTCCACAAAGGCGCCGAAATCCTTGATGCTGATCACCTTTCCGTCGTAGATCCGTCCGACTTCGATCGAAGCGGTCAGCGCTTCGACCTGAGCCATCGCCGCCTCGGCGCCGTCCACCGATGAGCAGGCCACGGTCACCACGCCGTCGTCGTCGACGTCGATCGATGCCCCGGTGCCCTCCTGGATCGCGCGGATCGTCTTGCCGCCCGGCCCGATCAGCAGGCCGATCTTCTCCGGGTCGATGGTCGTCCGCAGCAACCGCGGCGCCCACCGGGACGTCTCCGTGCGCGGCCGCGAAATCGTCGTCAACATGTTGCGGAGAATCTCGATCCGCGCCTCGCGCGTCTGCTTGAGCGTAGCCCGGAGGATGTCTTCGTTGATGCCGTCGATCTTCAGATCGAGTTGGATTCCGGTGATTCCGTTCTGGGTCCCGGCGACCTTGAAGTCCATGTCGCCGAAATGATCCTCGTCGCCGATGATGTCGGTCAGCAGCACCCAGTTCTCCCCCTCCTTGACCAGGCCGGTCGAAATGCCGGCCACGGGGTTGCTGATCGGCACGCCGGCGGCCATCAAGCCCAGGGTCGCTCCACAGACGCTGGCCATCGAACTCGACCCGTTCGATTCGAGGATGTCGGAGATGATCCGGATCGTGTAGGGGAAGTCGTCGGGCGAGGGGAGGACCGACTTGACGCTCCGCTCGGCCAGCGCGCCGTGGCCGAACTCGCGCCGCCCGGGGCCGCGGATCGGGCGGCATTCCCCAACGGAGAACGGCGGGAAGTAGTAGTCGAGCATGAACTTCTTGCTGTACTCCTCGACCAGGCCGTCGACGCGCTGTTCGTCGCGCGGAGTCCCCAGCGTGACCGTCACCAGGGCCTGCGTTTCGCCCCGCTGGAACAGCGCCGAGCCGTGGACGCGCGGCAGCAGGTCGACCTTGCAGGTGATCGGCCGGAGGTCCTCAGGGCCGCGGCCGTCCGGCCGCCTGCCCGCAAGAATCAGATCGCGGACCACCCGCTGTTCCAGGTCGTGCCAGCAACGGCGGAAGCTCTCCGGGTCGAACGCCCCCTCGGCCGCGGGATCGGGGATGAGCTCGGCAAACGCCTTCTCCTTCAGGCTGGCGACCGCCTCGGCCCGCGCCTGCTTGCCCTCGGTCTGCTTGGCCGCCTTGAACGCCTCGTAGTAGTTCTCCCTGAGCCGATCGGCAAGGCCGCCGTCGCAGGGCGCGACGAATTCCGCCTTCACCGGCTGGACCTTCTCAATTATCTCCCGCTGCAAGCCGCAGAGCTCGACGACGTAGCCTTGGGCGGTCATGATCGCATCGGCCATCAGGTCTTCGGGCATTTCGCGGGCGAACCCTTCGATCATCAGGATCGCCGATTCCGAACCCGAGATGATCAAGTCCAGGTCGCTCATCTCCAACTCGTCGTTCGTCGGAAATGGCACGAACTTGCCGTCGACGAGCCCGAGGCGAACCGAAGCGATCGGCCCCTGGAAGGGGATCGGCGAGAGCCCCAGGGCGAGAGACGCCCCGTTCATCGCCAACACGTCGCCATCCATCTGGCGGTCGCTGGCCAGGACAAAGGCCTGAATCTGCACCTCGTCCGCATATCCGTGCGGAAACAGGGGCCGGATCGGCCGATCGATCAACCGCGCGGTGAGCGTCTCCTTGAGAGTCGGCCGCCCCTCCCGCTTGAGAAATCCCCCCGGAAATTTGCCCGCCGCAGCCACGCGCTCGCGATAGTCGCACATCAGCGGGAAAAAGTCGATTCCCGGACGCGGCGGGCCGGTGACGGCGGTCGCCAGCACAACCGTCTCGTCGCAACCGATCAGGCAGCTTCCCGCCGCTTGCTTCGCGAGTTCCCCAGTTTCAAACCAGAATGTCTTGTTCCCGATCCGTTTTTCAACACGTACTTTCAATGTTCGTTCCTATCTTCACCTGCAAAACGGGCGTTTGGCAGACACGCCGATCGCACGAGCGCATGAAAGATGCACGCCCAGCACGGCACCCCGAAACCGTGGCGCAAGATCCAGACTGCAAATGCCTTCTGACGCCATCATGCCGCGCGCTGGACCGATCTGGCGATCGTGAGAAGAAGACTATCGCGCTACTTGCGGATGTTGAGCCGGCGGATGATGTCGAGGTACCGCTGCGGATCCACCTTCTTCAGGTAGTCCAGCAAACGGCGACGACGACTGACCAGCATCAAGAGACCTCGCCGACCAGCAAAATCCGTCTTGTGGCTTCGCAAATGGTCCGTTAGTCCGTTGATCCGACTGGTAAGAATGGCGATCTGGACATCGGCGGAACCCGTGTCCTGCTCGCCTCGTTTGAACTGGTCAATCAGTTCCGACTTCCGCTCTTTGGTAATAGTCATCTGCTACCGTGTTTCTTGTCGTACGGCCGGCCTCCGCCGCTTCTTTCGAAGCACGATTCTCCCACCGATTCTGCCAACAACCTCAACTGCTTTAGTCATGGCCAACTTACAAGATCGTCATTCTACCAGCCGGAGTCGATTTTGCAACGGGGGTTCGCCCCGAGAACTCGGGAATTGCCAACCCACCCCTCACCCACCCCTCACCCGCCCCTCTGCCCCCCGGGAGAGGGCGCATCGCGCCCCCGCCCCCCCACCTCCGTGTGGACCGGCTGCCGATCATGCAGGAAGCCAGTTCGGCCAGGGCCGGCTCGGCAGCGGCTTGATCTGGATGCCATCGTGCCGGTAGACGGCGTCTCCGCCGCCGTGCCCGGCCTACAATCGAGTACCCTTTTTCCAGCCGCGACAGGCGTTGCCCCGGGTTATCGCCCCGTGGAAGAGATAGGGCGGCCTGCCGGCGCCTCTCGGCCAAGTCGCAGCCGCGTTGTCGGCCGGTCTGCGGCCTGATCGCCATCGACGTCTGGTCGCTGGATCGTGCGACCAGGTCGGTTTCTCGTGCGGTGTCGCCGAGCATCTGGCGAGTTGCCGCAAAGCCCGGTCGCCGCGGAGACCGCCCATCCAAGGGGTCAGAAGTTCTTTCGCGAGCCCAACCCTCTCAGGCACATCCAGCCAATCGACAGCACGATGATCAGCGCCAGGAGCCACTGCTGGGGCCCCCAAAGGTCGACGTGGCGAAAGGCCGTCTGCACCAGGCGGACGAGTTGCGACATGATCTGCCATCCCACGCAATTGAACAGTAAGACGAATCCACCTTGAAAATCTAGCTTGCGAATTCAGGCTGCGGGGACTCGCGGAGCCTCGCTGGTTCGCCCCCTTCCTTGGTGTTGGACGCAGCGCGGCATTCGCCGCCACGAGCGTGCCCGTTAAAGTGGGGAAGGGCAGTCCGGTCGTGGCGGCTTTTCGGCACAGAGCGGCTGATCGAGGCTGGCAATGGCTCTTCCGGGGCGGCCGGAGGGCCCAGCGGCCCCACTTGCGGTTCGCCATCCAGAGGGTATAATTCAAAGCACTTGCAGCCTTCCGGGGTCGTAGCTCAATTGGTTAGAGTACTGGACTGTCGATCCAGTGGTTGCGGGTTCGAGTCCCGTCGACCTCGCTTGTGAAGCCCGTTGACAGCGTCTGTCAGCGGGCCTTTTCTTTGGGATGGATTTTGACAGTCCTTCTCCGAACCGGGGCGCCCGGCGAGCGACTTCACTTCCCGGCCAGCCGGATCATGCCGTTCCAGCCGGGCGGCGCGGTGCGATTGTGCTGGGCGATGTAGACCGTGAGAAAATCGCTCACCCGATCCTCGGTCGGCATGCGGCGCAACAGGTCGTAGGCCCTCGGCCAGTCGCGCTGGAGGAAGGCGTCCAGCGCGGTCTCGCACATCGCCAGGTGTTCGTCGCTCAGCGCTGGATACTGGTCCACCGGAGGCAGAAGCTCGCTGACCTCCACGCCCGTCTCCATCCCGAAAGGGCAGACGCGGGCGATCCGCCGCACCCGGGCGAGCTGGCGCGGCACCTGCTCGCGGACGGCCCGGGCAGTCGCCTCGTCGAGCAGGATCGGCGCGTTGAGCACCTTGGTCATCCCCTCCAGCCGCGAGGCCAGGTTGACGACCGGGCCGAAGACCGTGACCTTCACCTGGTCGACCGTGCCGATCTTGCCGGCCACGGCCGGTCCGGTGGCGATCCCCACGCCGGCGTTGAACCCGGCCAGCGGACCGCCGGCCTCGCGCGCGGCCGACTCGAACTCCGCGCGGATCCCCAGCGCCGCCCGGCACGTCTTGACCACGTCGTCGGCGGTCGTGATCGGCCAGCCCCAGAACCCCATCGCCGCATCGCCCTGGAAATCGCCGACCACGCCCCCCTCGTTGAGAATCTGGTACGTCATCACGCCGAGGGCCTTGCTGACCCGGCCGAGCAGGTCGAGCAGGTCGCCGGCGGACCGCTCCGACTCCCGTGAAAACCCCCTCAGATCGCAGAACAGCACGGAGACCTCCGTCTCGCGCGGCGCCAGCACAAGGTGCGGATCCTCGACGGAGAGCGTGTTCATCACGACGGGGGAGAAGAACTGGCTGAGGGCCGACTGGCGCTGCTGGAGGCGGCGCATCTCCAGCAGGCTGCTGACGATCGTGGCCACCAGCTCGGTGAATTTCACGTCCTCGCGGAGGTCCGTCTGATCGCTCGAGCCCGGCAGACCGGGCAGGTCTTTCTGGAACCGGCCGGCCAGGTAGAGGGCCCAATCGTCGCCCCCGGCGCTCCGCAGCGGCGTGCAGAAGGCCCAATCGTAGTTCCCCCTGGCGGTGAATGGCTGGGGCGAGTCCGGCTCGGCGCCCTCCCAGACGTGCAGAATGCTCTGGCGCTTGCGGAGCGCTTCGAGGATCAGGCGCTGGCTGGGGCGAAAGTCTCCCTGCGCGACCCGCCGCTGGTCCCAGTGGAGGACGCGGACGCCCGCCGCCGCGGCCCCGCCCGCCTGCCTGGCACGCGGCTCGCGAGCGGGCGGCCGTGGCGGCCCGGCGGCCGTCACCACGGCCGCCGTCTCCGTCCGCGGGACGCCCGCCAGGAGCATGCCCACCAGCCGGATGCACAGCTCGTTGTCGTCGGTCGCGCCGGAAATCACCTCCGGCAGCCGGCTGAGGACCTCGATCCGGTGGTCCGGGTTGCGGAAGGGAATCTCCTTGAGGTATTGGGGGCTGAAGGATTGCTGCTGGACGGGCATCGGGGCGTCGGCGGCCACGTCGGCGCGCTGGACGGTGAGCAGGAAGCTCGTCTCGCCGATCACGAAGTGCTCGCCCGGCGCCAGCGCCAACTCGCTGCACTGCTTGCCGCGAAAGAAGAGCGGATTGGCCGCGTCGGGCAGTTGCGTCGCGACGAGCCGCCCGCCGTCCCAGCGAAGCTCGGCATGGCGCCGCGAGATATGGGCGTCCCAGGGAACGGCCCATTGCCCGGCCCGTCCGAGAATGATCGGCATGCCTTCCGGCAGAGTCCTCCGCCAGCGGTGCGAGAGCTGGTCGCCCTGGGCAATCAATTCAGCCATGGTTTCACCCCTTCGGCGGCGACCCGGCGGGCGGCGCGGGCGGCGCGGGCGGCCGGGCCGGCGGCGCATCGGTCGGTTCCGCCGCGGATCGCGAGGTAGCGCTCGCGCCGGGGGTCTCGCCATCGCCGAGCGAGGCGAGCCGCGCCGGTCCAGATTGCTCGAGCAGCCGATAGGCCACGCCCCACAGCCCGACGACGACCACGACGACCATCAGCAGGGCCCGCCAACTATAGGCGATCAGGCCCGCTCGCAGATCGCCGAGCGTGGCCCCGATGGCCGTCTCGTACGACTCCTCGACGATCACCGACCAACCGGTGTCGCCCGACTCGGAAATCACTTCGGCCGAGTCCGCCAGCCAGCGCTGCCGGTAGGCCGGATCGATCTGGCCGGCCGGATCGCGGTAGTCGACCTTCAACTCGGCGGTTGCCGGAAACGCATCGTGCCCAATCCGCAGCGGCTGCAATCCGCTGGCATGATCCCCATTCTCCCAAGCGCTCATCACCGGGTGCTCCAGGATGTGGCCCGGCGTGTCCGGCAGGGGGCGCTCGACGAGCACGGCGAACTGGCTCCGCCTGTCTTCCGCTTCAAGCGATTCCACCAACCGGCCGACCCCCACGCTCAATCCGGCCACGCCGAGAAACTCCTCGCCGCCGGCCGAGCGGATCGGCGTGGAAACGGCGACGTTCCAGATGCCCAGCGCTTCGCTGCGGTATGCGGGCGAGAGCGAGGTCCGCTCCAGGTGCACGCCCGGGGCCGGCTTCTCGCCCGGCTCGAGGTCGGCCGGCCCGCCGTGGAAGTACGACCGCCAGGCGTACCACCGCCCCACCGTGGAGGCCTTCGCCTCCTCCGGCACGCGCGCGATTTGCAGGCCCCGGGAATCGTCGAGAAACCAACTGTTGACGTTCTTGCCGGCGACCATCTCGGCGGGGATCGCGGCTTCCAGGGCCGCCTGCAAGCCCCGCCGCACCGGATGGGCGCGGAATCGCTCGCGCAAGGGTTCGAGTTGCTCTTCCGCCAGATTGGGGTCGCACAACTGCTTGGAAAGCGCAATCAGCTGCGGATTCTCCGTCGCCTCGTGAAACGCGCGGATCAGCTCGTCGGATGCGATCAACTGCTCGACCGCGCGGCAACGCCGGTCGACGTTGGCGGCAATCGCCTTGGCCACGGAGCGCGCGGCGAACTGGTTCGTCTTCAATGCCCGGTTGACCAGTTCCATCCGCGACCGCTCGACCGCCGCGTTGAACCCCCGCCAAACGAACAGCGAAACCACCAGGAGCACCAGCGCCGGGCCAAACGTGCCCAAGAGCATCGCGGGGCGGCGGGCACGGCGGGCCTCTCGGGCGTCGAGCGCGTCAAGCACCGACTGCACGTTGGGATAGCGCTTCTTCGCGTCCGGCGCCAGGCACCGCTCGATGATCTCCGCCAAAGCGCGGTCCACCCCGCGCATCTGCCGATGCTCGCTGGGCGCTCCCCGCCGGCGGATCAAGGACCGGTACTCGGCAAGCCGTTTCCTGAAATCGTCGATCCCGTTGAGCCGCCCCACGGACGCCTCATCGCGGTGAGGCGGACTGCCGGTCAACATCGAGTAGAGCAGGGCCCCGAGGGCATACACGTCCCAGCGAGCGTCGGGCACCGCCTCGAGATTGGCCTGTTCCGGCGCCATGTAAAAGAGCGTGCCCAAGGCCGGCGTCTGCTCGCGGAACAACCGCGATTGGCCGAAATCCGCCAGCCGCGGCTTCTGGTCCTGGTCGAGCAAGACGTTGCCCGGCTTCAGGTCGCAGTGGAGCACCCCCTTGCCGTGGGCATGGATCAAGCCGATCGCCACATCGCGGATAATCGCCACGGCTTCCGCGCAGGAGAGCGGCCGCGACTGGAGCCGATCGGCCAGCGAACCGTGCTCCATGTACTCCATCACGTAGTACGGCGGCTCCGCATCCCAGCCCACCCCGATCAACTGGACAACGTGCCGGTCGGCGAACAGAAACGTCAGCTTCTCGACCTCGCGAGACAACAGGGACCAATCGAGACCCCCCCGATGTGCGTAAAACTTGATCGCCACGCGCCGGCCCGTGTTCCGCTCGACCGCCAGCCAGACTTCACCAAACGCGCCCGTCCCGAGAAGCTGTTCCAGGTCGTAACCCGGAACGGAAGTCGGCGGCCTCACGCTCTGGAGGCTTCGCTCCTGCGCCCGCAGCCGCTGCGGGCCGTCTTGGGATAACGTCGGGTCGCTGTTCATACCGCGGATTATAACACCGCCGGCGGCGCGAGGGGGACCGGGGACGGGATACAACTCGCCGCGTCCTGCTCCGCGCCACGCGCGCAGACGCTTCCGGATCGCGCTGCCGGCGGACGCCCACACCCCGGCGACCGCCGGCTTGATTGCCGCCAGCCGCCGCATTAGCATTTGGGAACGACGGCCGCCGAGCCGGCATCGCGCCGCGCCGGGTATCGAGAACCGTTCCGAATTCCCCAATCCCATCGGTCGGAGCAGCCATGAAGCGAGAACCCAGATTGTCGCCGGAAGCGGCGGGCACGAAAACGCGGCGGGATTTTTTGAGACTCGGCGGAATGCTCGCCGCCGGGGCCGCCCTGGCCGGCCCGGCGATCCCCCCCGTCCACGCCGCGGAGGACAACACGATTCGCCTCGCCCTGATCGGCAGCGGCAGCCGCGGCAGCGGTGCGGTGGTCAATGCGTTCGAGTCGCCCAACGGCCCCTGCAAACTGGTCGCCATGGCGGACATCTTCGCGAATCGCTTGGAAGGGTCGCACAAGGTCCTCAGCCAACAATCCCCCCAGCAAGTCGATGTCCCGCCCGAACGCCGGTTCGTGGGATTCGACGCCTACAAGAAGGCGATCGACTGCCTGCGGCCCGGCGTCGACATCGCCATGCTGACCACCTATCCCGCGTTCCGCCCGGTCCACCTCGACTACGCGGTCTCCAAGGGCGTCAATGTGTTCATGGAGAAGTCGTTCGCGGTCGATCCGGTCGGCGTGCGGCGGGTCGTCCAGGCCGGCCGGGAGGCCGAGAAGAAGAACCTGAAGATCGCTGCCGGCCTGATGTGCCGCCACTCCGTCAACCGCCAGGAACTGATCAAGCGGATTCGCGACGGCGAGTTGGGACCGGTCCAGCTGATCCGCGCATACCGCATGGAGCCCTGCGGGGGGATGTCGCCCCAGCGCCCGGCAGATCTGAAGGAGTTGCTCTGGCAGATTCGCAACCGCACGCACATCCTCTGGGTGTCCGGCGGTCTTTGGGCGGAAATGGATATCCACCAGATCGACGAGATCTGCTGGCTCAAGGACGACAACTACCCGGTCACCGCCCACGGCATCTGCGGCCGCGCCGCCAACAGCAACGACGCCGGCCAGGGCCTGGATTCCTTCTCCGTGGAATACACCTTCGCCGACGGCGCCAAGGCGTACGACGTGGTCCGCTACATTCCCAATTGCTACACGGAGTTCGCCACTTTCGCGCACGGCACGAAGCGGGCCGCCCAGTTCTCCGGGACGGTCCATTCGGGGACGTGCCATATCTACAAGGATCAACGTTGCGCCCCGGTCAGGGTCACCGCGAAGTACGATCGGAAGAGCGGGCAGTACGTCTACACCGAAGAGGCGCGGACGAAGCGCGACGACATCGTCTGGCGGGCGCCGAAGGAGAATTACACCTGCTGGCAGGCGGAGTGGAACGTCCTCTTGAATTCCATCCGCCAAGACCTGCCGCAGAATGAAGCGGAGCGGGCCGCCTACTCGAACCTCACCGGACTGATGGGCCGCGCGGCGATGCACATGGGCCGCGTCATCACCTGGGAGGAGATGCTCCAGTCCGACTTCGAGCTCTGCCCGAACATCGACGCGATGACCGAAGACAGCCCGCCGCCGGTGATGCCCGACGCGAATGGCTGCTACCCGGTGCCGATTCCCGGACAATGGATCGAGGTGTAAACGGCCCCCTGGCCCGCGCGTCTTCTCCCGCCGGCCGCCAGCCATGACCTTCCAGCGAAAGGGTTGACCTGATGACACAAGAACGAACAACGCGGCGCCGGTTCCTGGGCGCTTCGGCGGCTGCCGGCGGCGGGATGTTGTTGGCCGGCGGGGTGGGGCGAAGCGCCGACCCGCTTGCCGCCGGGCCGATCGCCGGCGAGACGGACCATTTCTGGTACCGCGCGCAGCCGGCCGGCATGTATATCGACGCGCAGCGCGGCAACAAGGCGTTCGCATACGCCGACGGGAAGATCTTCCTGTCGGAAGACAACGGGCGCAGCTGGCCCCACAGTGCCGCCTTTCCCGCCGCCCGGCGGATCGACTTCAGCCACATTCTGAACAACGGCAACATCCTGTTCGCCGCCGGCGCGAAACTCTACCTGAGCACCGACAACCTGAAGACGTACCGGCCGATTACCGTCAAGGCCCGGGACGGCGCGGATTACGTCCCGCACACGCCCAACAACCCGGACCTGCCCGGCTGGTACTTCCACACGCTTCCGGGCGTTGTCTCCTGGGAAGTCAACGGGGCGGAGATGATGGTCTGGGGCAACTACTGCAACGTCATCGGCGGCGCGACCCCGGTCAACATCTACTATTCGACCGACAGCGGGCGGACGGTGAAGATCGCCTACACCTTCGGGCAGAACCCCTTCTTCTCGGACAACGGATCGCCCGGCGGCGGCAAGGGCGGGACGCTGCTGGGCGATCCCGGCAACCCGGTTCTCGCCCGCCACGTCCACACGGTCGCCTACAACCCCGCCGAAGATGCGTTCTATGCCTGCACGGGCGACGGCACGCGCGGCTTGGGGCATGAGTGCCACTGGCTGCGAGGCGCCTACGACGCGCAGCGCGACCAGTGGGACTGGAAGGTCCTCGTTTCGGACGTCTCCAACTCGCGGTACAAATGCGGCGGCATCAACTTCGTCGACGGCAAAGTCTACTGGATCAGCGACGCGAACGGCCCCCAGCCCCACGATCGCGGCATCTTCTGCTGCGATCCCGCCGACCTGACCAGGCCCGAGAAGCACACGCTGCTGTTCAATCCGCAGGTCGAATCCGGCAACATGATCATCGAGGACGGCGTGATCCTGGCCGCGCATTGCGCTCCCGCCTCGCCGCTGGCCACGGGATTCATCGTCTCCACGGACATGGGAGCGTCGTGGGCGCAATACGATCTGAAGGAGTTCGGCAGGCGTTCGCCCACCCGCTTCCACGAGAAAAACGGCGCGGGCTGGTTCCGGGTCGACTTGAGGTCGGGATGGGTCCAGCAGGCGGACGTGGTCTTCATCAAGCCCAAGCCCGCGCCCGCCGGATAGCGCGGAAGCGGAGTTGCCGGATCAGGCGCCCCTCCGCGGTGGCTCCTTGTTGCCTGTTGGACGATTGGCCACTGCCTGACGAATTGCCGCTGTTCCGCGGTTTCCGGCGCCCTCCGCTGCCGGCGTTCACGATCCTGCGGTCGGAGGTCCGCCAGGACCTTGAGCACCGCGTTCGGTTCGGCCACTCATCCTCATCCAGGTAGCGCTTTTTCAATCATCTCCCGCCGGGCCAAGCCTTCCAGCCACTGCCGCGGGATTCCCGACTCGCCCCAGCAGGCGCCGGCAAGCTGCCCGCAAACCGCGCCGGTGGTGTCGGCGTCATCGCCCAAGTTGACCGCCCGCAAAACGGCTTCGCGGAAATCCTCGGCATCGTGGAACGCCCAGAGGGCCGCCTCGAGGCTTCTGACCACATATCCGGAGCCGACGATCTCGGGCGGCTGCTTCTCGCGGAAACTCCCCTCGGCAACTGCCAGAATCTCTGGATGAACGGGCGCGATTGTCTTGAGTTGCCGGAGCGGTTCCCAATCAGCCGCGAGGACCTCGTTGCGGTCGATGCCGTGAATCAGGCCGGCCAGTACGATGCCGAAGTAGCCGCAGGCGGAACGGCACTGCGGGCTGGCATGGGTGGGGAGGCTGGAATCGATGCAATGCTGGACCAGTCCCTCCAGTTGGTCCGGAAACCGTCCCGCATCGTAAATCGGCACCGGCCCGAGACGCATGATCGAACCGTTGCCGCTTGCCCACTCCGAACTCTCGCCGGAAGCGCCGGCGTCGCCCGTCCGCTCGAACCGGCTCAACGCCTGTTGCGTGGTGATCCCGATGTCGAAACAGCGACCGTTGACCGAATACTCACCCTTCCGCCACCACCGGACGTAACGGCGGGCCTGGTCGTTAAGATCCCAGCCCACATTGGCGATGCTGTCGGCCAGGGCCAAGGCCATGCTCGTATCATCGGTCCTAGCGCCTGCGGGCAGCCCG
>Ga0123328_1000238_pt1 | contig 59114 bp, 43 predicted proteins | sample BioC12SIPDNA_2_FD_89702 | JGI IMG/M metagenome (GOLD analysis project Ga0123328, IMG submission 89702) | Anaerobic biogas reactor microbial communites from Washington, USA - Biogas_R1_A C12 SIP DNA | ecosystem: Engineered > Bioreactor > Anaerobic > Unclassified | place: Washington, USA...
AGCCGCCGCCGGCGAACAGGGGCTCGCACCCTTTCCAGATCGAAATGTGGGTGTGCATCCCCGAGCCGTTGTCGCCGTAGAGCGGCTTGGGCATGAAGGTCACGACCTTGTTGTGCCGCCGGGCGACGTTCTTGACGATGTACTTGTACATCATCATCTGGTCGGCCATTTTTACCAGGTCGTTGAACCGCAGGTCGATTTCGGACTGGCCGGCGGTCGCCACCTCGTGGTGCTGGGCTTCGACTTCCAGCCCGCAGTCGATCATCGTCTGCATCATCTCGTTGCGGATGTCCATCAGTTGATCCGCCGGCGGGACGGGGAAATAACCCTCCTTGAACCGCAACTTGTAGCCCAGGTTCGGCTTTTCGTCGCGGCCCCGGTTCCACTGCCCTTCGACGCTATCGACCACGTAGAAGCACTGGTTGTTCGAATGGTCGTAGCGGATCTCGTCGAAGATGAAGAATTCCGCTTCCGGGCCGATCAGGCAGCTGTCGCCAATGCCCGTGCTCTTCAAGTAGTTGATCGATTTGCGGGCGACGTTCCGCGGATCGCGGGAATAGTCCTCCCGCGTGATCGGGTCCTGGATGTTGCAGATCATCGACAGCGTCGGCAGCTCGGTGAACGGGTCGAGCGAGGCCGTCTCGGGCTGCGGGACGACGAGCATATCGCTCTCGTTGATCGCCTGCCAGCCGCGGATGCTCGAGCCGTCGAACCCCAGGCCGTCCTCAAACACGTCCTCGTCGAGCTTGCCCACCGGGATCGTGAAATGCTGCCACAGACCGGGAAAGTCCATGAATCGCAGGTCGATTGACTTGACATCCTTTTCCCGGCACATGGCCAGAACTTCCTTCGGCGTCACGGATTGCTCCTTCCAGAAACGGGGTAAATGTTAATCTGCGCAAGGGCCCCGATTACGCGCGGATGTGGGCCGGATGAGCGCGGTATCGGTGGCAATTGCAGCCCGGCCGTGAGCACCCGCTGATGCAAACCCGGTGCCGCGACCCGGCGCCGAGGCAAGGTGTCAACACGCAAATCCTTGTAGCACAATCAGTTATATGTTCTGATTGATCGCCGCGGAAAAGAACGTGCCGCCGCGCGGGTGCCTGTTTCCTGGGCAGGACATGCCTAGACCACGCGCAGCGCGCGCCCCGGGAGAGTTCCCGCCCGCTCGCCGGGGGCAGTTGGGGCTTGTCAAGAATCGCGCCGCCAGGCCGTGACGGAAGCGGATGCGGAGACCCGGTCGTCTCGGGCAATCTGCCTGCGAGCGGGAAATAGCTCGGCCTGTTCTTCGCCGGGGGGGTCGCCCGATGTTTTCCGTGCGGACCATCGCTCCCAGAGAAGGAGGAAGGCCGGCACGAGGATCGTGCGGATCACGAACGTGTCGAGCAGGATTCCAAGCGACAGGGCGAAGCCCAACTCATGCATCGCGCGGAGCGTGCCACTGGCCATCGAGGCGAACGTGCCCGCCATGATCAGGCCGCAACTGGTGATGATCCCCCCGGTGCGGACCAGGGCGACGCGCATCCCTTCGTCGACGCCTCGCCGGCGCTGCTCTTCGAACACGCGGGTCACGAGGTAGATATTGTAGTCCTGGCCGACGGCGATCAGGATCACGAACAGGAAGACCGGCACTTTCCAGTCCAACCCGTGATAGCTCGCGCCATACAGCCCGCGAAAGAACGTCTCCGTGATCTCGATCGTGACGAAGTACCCGAGCAGGACGGAGAGGATCAGGTAGATGCAGATCCACGGGCGCCGCAGGAGGACGATCAGGACGGCGAGGACGGCGAGGGGGACCAGTCGCTGGATGAGAACCAGATCGCTTGCCGTGATGGCGCGGAGATCACGAATCCCGGCGGTCGTTCCCACGAAATAGAAGGAGGCCTTGTGCCAGGGCGATTCGGGCTGTTCGGCCAGCGAGCAGAGATAATCCTCCACGGCATCGAGGGTCCGGATGCTCTCGATCGAGAACGGATCGTGGCGAAGGACCAGGTCCAGCCGCGTGATCTTGCCCGCGTATTCCGGCGATTGGGCGAGGTAGGTGCTTTGCGTTCTCTCGTGGCGGCGGATCATCGTATCTTTGATCGTGCCAAACAGCCCGGTCTTCTTCGCATCGCCCAGCGGGGCGGTGAGGCTTCGCACGGTGCTGATCGGCGGCGGCGCGTGCGGTGGCAGGTCCGCCGGGCGGAACTTGGTCAACTGGTCGGCCAGCGGCTGAATCTTCTGCCACAGGCCCTCGTCGGTGTCCAGCCCACCTTTCGGGTCGTAGGCCAGCACCGTGACCGGGCCGACTTCCCCCCCGGGGAAATGGCGGCGGAGCAGGTCGGTCCCGCGGACGCTCGGGCGCCCGGTCTGCAACTCGCTCAGCAGGTCGTAGGTGATGTCGGTTTGAATGCCCTCGCGGGCGATTGGAAGGAGCAGCAAGAGGCTGCCGATGAAGATCAGTCCCGGCCGGGCGATGATCAGCCGGCTGAGTACTTCCCAGACCGCGCTACCCTTGGAAAGGCCGCGCGGGCCCGGGCGGTTTTCCCCGGTCACGGACGGCATTTCGCCGGGTGGCTTGGGACGCACCGGACCGATCCCCCAGGGCCAGAAGACGGCCCGCCCGGCGGCGCGGAGCAGGGCCGGCGCCAGGCTCAGCGCGGCAGCTAGCGCGACCAGCAGGCAGAGCGCGATTGCCGGGCCGCTGTTGCGAAACTTGCCGAAATCGCAGAAGATCAGCGTGCCGAGGCCGAGGATCGTCGTCAGTGCGCTGGCCACCAGCGCGCCGCCGACGTTCGCCAGCGCTTCCTGGATCGCCAGCGGGGGGGCCAGCCCGCGCTGCAATTCCTCCTTGTATCGGGCGATCAGAAAGAGACAGAAATCGGTGCCGGCTCCGAAAAGGATCACGGTCACGAAGATCTTCGTCGTCTTGAAAATCTTGAAGTCGATTCCGGCCTGACCGCACCACTGCGTCGCCAGAGCGACCAGCCCGGTGCTCATCGCCACCGAGACGCCGATCGTGGCCAGCGGCACGATCACCAGTCCCGGCGCTCGATAGACGGCCAGCAGGATCAGCAGCACCAGGGCGATCGTCGTCCATTCCGTGTTGCGGATGCTCTCCTCGGCGGCGGAGAGCATGTCCGACCCGATCGCCGCCGAGCCGGTCACGCCCAGGTTCAGCCCTGGCGGAAAGTCCGGCTCTGCCGCCAGTTCATCGAGCGATTCGGACACCATCCGCAGCAGACGCATGTTGTCAATCGCCATGAACTCGTTGCGCAGCTGAAGCAGGATCAGCAGGGCCTGCCCCATTTCGCCGGGATCGCTGACGAGCTTCTGGCCGACCACTTCCGTCCGCTGGCTGATGACGTTGGCGATCGGCCCGGACTCCTGATCGGCGGGCGAGAAACGGAGGACCAGCCGATCGGCGACGGCGAGGTCCTCGGGCCTGAGCGGCCCATCGTGGCGGGCGACGACGAGCACGATCTGGCTCTTGGCGAGCACGTCCGGAAACGCCCGCTCAAGAAGCCTCTCCCCCTTCGCACTCGTCATTTCCGCCGGCAGGTAGGCGAAATCGCCGTCGCGGGTCACCTCCTCCCATCGCGGCGCGACCCAGCGGACGCCAACGAGTGCCACCACCCAGGCCGCCAGCACGGCCGGCCACCAGCGCGAAATGAAGCCACCGAGGCGGGAGTACATCGCGTCGGGCAGTCCTTCCTGGCCGCAGGGCGACGAGGGGGAAACATGAAACACAAACCGGAAATATCAACATTCGCCGCGTGGGCGTGCGACGCTTCTGCCCGGGCAGCGGAGACGCCGCTCCACATCTCATCCTACCAGATCGAATCGGCGGCTCAAGAGGCGCAACGCCGACGATGGCCAGGCACGGTACCCGCATTTTGCCCAATCGGAAAATCCTGCCGGAGCCCGCCCTTGTCGCCGAGTACGACGTTCAGCTTGCCGCTGGTGGCCACCTTCTCCAGGATTTCCAATTCCCCGAGCCGCATCAGCCTCGGATTGCCTTCCCGCACCCCTACCGCGCGCTACGGCACGAGCGGCAGCGAAAAGAGCGAAATGCTGTAGGGGGCGACCGTGATGGAATCGGTGATCCCTTCGACGGGCCTTTTCTCGATGGCGACCCTGGCCGGTTCGCCCGGGCTGTTGAAGGCCATCGGATCGCTGCCGGCGATCTCGCGCAATGTCCCCTTGCCGGTGATCGAAAGCCCGTTGAGAGTCAGCGGCACGGCCAGGCGTTCGGCCGTCGGGTTGACCACGCCGAGCGTGAGCACCGCACCTTCCTCGTTGAGCGCGGCCAGGGCGTCGAGCGGCCGCCCGCTCTCCGTGGCCAGCGGCGTGACGCCGAAATAGCGCCGATAGAGCATCAGCACAAGGCCGGTGGTCTCCAAGGCCGCGCTGGTCTTCGTTGTCTTGATGCAGCCGATCACGTTGACCGTCTGGGCATAGTTGGCCATCAAGAACATCTCGCTGTTGCGGCCGATCTCGTGGAGTCCCGCCGCAATCCCCAGGGCGTCCTTGAGGAAGTAGCGGGTGCCGATTTCCCCGTAGACGTGCGGCCCGTACCAGTAGTTCCACTCGTCCAGGGCGATGCGAATCTGCTTGCCCTTCAGCGCCGGGATTTCCTCGCGGTAGCGGCGGTGCGCCGCGGCCTTGTTGCGCACCTGGTCGCGCATCTGGTTGACGTGGGCGATCACCCCGGGGCGCTCCTGGCAGTAGAAATGCTCGCTGACGAGGTCCATGTGGTCGGCGCAATGGCGCATCATGCCCTCGCTCCAAGCGCCGACAGCTCCCACGGCGATGACCTTGATCGAGGGGTCGGCCGCCCGCATCCTGTCGACGAACAGGTTGTGCTTCTTGGTGTATTCCTCCAGCGGCATGTGGCCGAGTTGCCAGCCGCCGTACATCTCGTTGCCAATCCCCCACCAGTTGACCTGGTAGGGCTCGGCGTGCCCGTTCTCCGCCCGGCGCTTGCCCATCGGCGTGCCGGCCGCGCTGTTGGCGTACTCGAGCTGCTGCACCGCCATTTCGACTCCGCCGAGCCCTGAGTTGACCACGACCAGCGGCTCGGTCTCCAGCACGCGGCAGAAGGCGGTGAACTCGTCGAGCCCGAAATCATTGTGCTCGATTCCCTGCCACGCCGGATTCTTTCGCGGCGGACGGCGGTCCGGGGCTCCGATTCCGTCGGTCCAGTCGTAGCCGCTGACGAAATTGCCGCCAGGCCAGCGGTAAATGGGCGCGTCGAGCTGCTTGAGCAGGGCCAGCGTGTCCGACCGCATCCCCTGAACATTGTCCGCCGGCATCAGCGAGACCGTGCCCACGAAGAACCGCCCGCCGCCCGAAGCGCTGATCTCCAGCCGCCCCTGGTCGCTGTCGGCGCCGGCGATGAACTCCAAGGGCGTTTTCACGTAGTCGCTGGAAAGCCGATCGATCCTGACCGTGTGGCGATCGGCGCGCTCCGTGCCCCAGACAAGGCTCACCTCGACCGGCGCCGCCGAGGCGTCGCCCCGCAGCCAGATTCGCCCCGTGTACTGTTTGCCTTTCTTCAATCCCAGACCGGCCTGCCCGATGCCGCACGGCGCGCCACCGGCAACCGTGATCGCGGGCGTATGCCGGCCGACGAACGCTCCCTCGGCGATCATCGCCACTTCGGCCTCGCCGACCGGCTTCCAGGGCGAGGCGGGCGATCCCACCGGATCGAAGAACTTCCGGTCCTCGAGCATTTCCGCCCAGATTCCCCCGTAGATGCAGCGGCCCAAGTGTTCGATGAACTGGCCGTAGACGTACTTCTCGATCTTCGCGCCGCGCCGGGCCCCGTCAACGACAATCGCGGGCTCGGCCGGCAGCCTGGCCAACAACTCCAATTCGACGTCGTCGAACCACGCCTTGCCGGTCGCCAGCCCCCAGCCGCCGAACAGGCAGTTGATTTGCAGGGTATCCGCAATCTCCGTCTCGAACTCCACTTCGACCCGCGTCCAGTCGCGGGTCCCCTCGATCGCCCGGGTTCGCACTTGCTGCATGTTGTGGATATTCAGCAGGGCCCCCTGTCCGCCCCGGAGTTGGAGATTCTCCGTCTTGATCCAGCCGGAGAGTCGATAGCGGGAGAAGGGCTCGACGGCAACGCGGATCAACCACGAGAGGTCGCCGCCGGACTGCGAAGAGATCATCACGCTCCGCTGCCCGGTCCTGCCGGCCGCGGCATGTTCAAACAAGCCGCTGCCTTGCCAGGTGTGCGTCTTCCAGGCGGTCGGTTCGTCTCCGGCAGCCTGCTCGAACGAGCCATTGGCGAGTAGATTCTTTTCCCGCGGCCCTTCCGCCGCCGGCAGCCGCGCGACCAGCACGGCGGCAAGCAGCAACAGGGACGCGGGCAGTCTCGTGGCGGCCGATTTCATCGGGCGGTCTCCTCGGCTTGATTGGAAAAGCGATCGTGGACGAATTCGCGGACCCTTAGTGGATCCGGCTCTTGGCCGGCGGGGCGATCGCCTCGCGGAGCCGATCGGCCGCGCCGCATGCCTCGGCGGCCAGGTCGCTGCAATACCGCGTGAGCATCGCCCGTGCCGCATCGGGGGCCTGTTGCCAGCGTCGCAGCGCCTCGGCCTCGGCCGATTCCTGCTTCTCCAGGCAGCGGGCCTCGAACGCCGCCCAGGCGGTCCGCACCGGGCCGATTCGGGCCTCGTAGTCTTTATCCACCAGGTCGGCCAACGCCTTGAACTTCCACCAGGCCAGACGCAGATCGGAATCGAACGTGCCCGCCGGCGGATGGAAGTGGTGCTCGAGTGAAAGCAGCGTGCCGGGCTCGACCGGCGGCCCGTAGGCCTCCGGCGTGGATGTGATTCCCACGTACCAGGGCGTCAGCGGGCTGATGTCGGGCCGGCAGGCCGTGCGCCAGTAGATGCAGCCGATCTCGGCGGGCAGCCGGTCGCGAAGCTGGAACACGGCCGCTTCCTGCGTCGCGCGGCCAAACAGGGGCACGATCCCTTCCCGGTTGCGCAAGATGGCGGCGACGTCGGCCACGGCGAGTTTCTTGTGCGCGGTGACGGCAAACGGCAGCGCCTCGGCCGGCGGCCAGGTCCACGTGCCGCCGCTGGCCATCTCCTGGCCGCGGAACTGCCGCCGGTCGGGCGCCAGTCGCTCCGGCTTCTGGTATGCCTTGCGGAAACTGAATCGCTCGCGCTCCGGATCGAACCAGCCCCGCGCCGCGGCGTAGCTGACAAGATCCGGCGAGGCGCAGAAGTTGGCCGTGTCGTCGAGGTCCACTTCGCCGATAATGTAGACGTTCGGCAGAATCGCCACCTTGTCGTCCGGCACGCGCTGCGCCACCCAGCGCCGGCCGCGGACCACGGCCACCAGCCACGCCTCGCGGGGGTCGGCCACCACGTAGGTCCGACCGGAATCCGCGTAGCCGAAACACTCGACCAACTGCCCGATCAGCTCCATTCCCTCGCGCGCGGTCTTGGCTCGCTGGGCGACCAGTCGGCGGAGCATGTACCCGATGCCGCCGTCGCGAATCTCGCCCCGCGCGACGAGCGCATCGTAGCCGTCTTCGCGGCTCCGGCAGCCGTCGCTGGCGATGGCCACGCCCCACTCGTTGAGATATCCGTCGCTGTAGGCCAGCCCCGGATTTTCACTCCACAAGAAGGCCCAGGTCTCGGGCGCCTCGTCGAGCTGCCCGCCAAACTGCAAGTCGACCCGCGCGCCGGGCGGATGCTGCCGGCGGGGAATCTTGTGGAAATGCAGCACCCGCCGGCCGCCGTTTTCCTCGTTGTGGCCCACCAGAACGGAGCCGTCGGCCGATGCCGCCCTGCCCACCACCACGGCATAGCAGGCCAACAGCGGCGCGCTGGCCCAAGACAGCAGCAGGCTCCAAACCAAGACAACAATCCAGACACGGCGCGCGGCGGGCATGGCGGACTCCCGGGTTGAACAGGTGGAAAGGTTGCCTCGGTGGCCTGTCCAGTTTACCTTGCCACCAGGGCGGCGTGCCACAAGGGTCCGCAGAATCGTCCCGTTGCCGCCTGGACGGGGTCGATCCTGGCGGCGGTTGAGTCTGACTTGGCGATGGCCGTCCCCCCGGTTGCAGAAGTCGACGATTGCCCGGTGTTTTCGAACCGGATTCGATCAACGCGCGATCGGCAGGCAGCGCAAACGGCGATCCGCGTGAGCGTTGCCCGGCCGTGACAACTGGCCGCGCCGTGATTTGCCATAGCCCTGCTTTGCGGAGGATTTGCCATGCGTACGGGAGCTTCCTTTTCTCGGCGGCGATTTCTGAGTACCACAGCGGCTCTTGCAGCGCCCTACCTGCTTCCCTCGGGGGTTCTGGCCGGGGCGGACCGCGCCGGGGCCAACGATCGGATCAACCTTGCCTGGATCGGCGTGGGCCGCCGCGCGCACCAGATGCACGGCGACCTGGCCAGCGCTCCGAGCATGCCCGGCGAAGCCCGCGTCGTCGCCGTCAGCGACGTCTACCTCGAGAAGTGCCGCCTCTACATCGAGGCGTACCGGGAGAAGGTTCTCAAGGCCGAGGGCGGTCCGATCGCCGTCTACCAGGATTACCGCGAGTTGCTCGACCGCGGCGACATCGACGCGGTGATCGTGCCCACGCCGGAGCACTGGCGGGCGCTGGCCTGCATCCACGCCTGCCAGGCCGGCAAGGACGTGTACGCCGAAAAGCCGCTCAGCCTGACCGTCCGCGAAGGCCGGGCCATGGTCCAGGCCGCCCGGAGGTACAAACGCGTGTTCCAGGTCGGCACCCAGCAGCGCTCGATGTTCCGCAACCGCGAGGCGACCGAGTTGCTCCGCAACGGGCGATTGGGCAAGCTCTCGGCCGTTGTCTGCGGGCTGTGGGCCAGTTCCCGCCCCTACGCCGATTTCGACATTCCCGCCGAACCGATTCCCGCAGGCATGGACTGGGACAGGTGGTGCGGGCCGACCGAACCGGTCCCCTACAACGACCGCGTGTACCTGACCTACAACGACCCGGGCTGGCACAACATCTGGCAGTATTCGGGCGGCAACCTCGCCAACACCGGCTCCCATGCCCTGGACATCGTGCAGTGGGGGCTTGGCACGGACGACACCGGACCGGTCGAAGTCTGGGCGGAGAGCGCCAGCCACAACGCCCGGCTCACGTACCGGTATGCCAACGGCGTGATGCTGCACATCGGCTTCCCGCCGGAGTTGGAGGAGACCAGCGCCGCGGGCAAGAAGGGACCGCCCGAGGAAGAGATGCCCGCATTCGGGGGCATTTTCTATGGCGAACGGGGCCGGCTGTTCGAGCACCGCGGCCGGTTCAACACGATCCCGATCGCCCTCTCGCAGGAGCCGCTTCCGAGCGATGCCGTGCGGGTCTACAAGAGCGACCACCATTTCCAGAACTGGATCGATTGCATCAAGTCGCGCCAGCAGCCGGCAGCCGACGTGGAGATCGGGCACCGCGCGTGCACGATATGCCATTTGGGCGGGATCGCCCGGAAACTGGGCCGAAAGCTCCGCTGGGATCCGCAGCGGGAGATATTCCCCGGCGACGACGAAGCGAACGCTTGCCTCGACCGCCCGCAACGCAAACCCCACCAATTGCCGGAAACGGTTTAGCGGGAGATCCAACTCAGATGAAAGGCCACCGGCATCGCCGGGATGGGAGGAGAATGCGATGAAGACAGACAACTGGAAGGCAATCCATTGGGCCGTGGTCGCACTGGCGAGCGCGTTGCTGTCCGGTTCAGGGGCGCTGGCGGAGCCGATCAACGTGTTGATCGTCACCGGACAGCACAGCCACGACTGGGAAGAATCGACGGCGATGATGCAGAAGATTCTACAGACCGTGCCGGGCATCGAGGTCGATGTGAGCCGGACGCCCGAGAAGGGGTCACCCAAGACTGCCTGGGACGGCTGGCGCCCGGAGTTCGCGAGGTACGATTGCGTGATCATCGACTACAACCAGGAGCGGTGGCCGGATGAGGTCAACCGCGCGCTGGAGGAGTATGTAGCCGGTGGTGGCGGGGTGATGGTCATCCATGCGGCGAAGAACGCCTTTCCCGGTTGGAAGGCCTACGAGGATATGGTGGGTCTGTTGTGGCGGAATTCGCAGTTCGGCTATTCGCCCTACTATGACGCCGAAGGCCGGCTTGTCCGCGACGAACCCGGCGAGGGACCGGCCTCGGCCCACGGGAGCAACTACCCCTGGAAAATGACCACCCGCGACACCTCGCACCCCATCACGCGCGATTTTCCCAAGCATTGGGTCCATGCGCTCGACGAGTTCTACCACGCGCCGCGGAGCCGGATCGACGAGAGTAACGTCCACATTCTGGTTTCGGGTTACTCTGACGCGGCCAAGGGCGGCACCGGCCGCGAAGAGCCCGTGTTGTGGTGGATCCCTTACGGCAAGGGGAAGTGCCTGACGAACACGATGGGCCATGTCATGATGCGACAGCCCGGCAATACGCTTCAGTCGATGCAGTGCGTCGGATTCCAGGTAACCCTCATCCGAGGCGTCCAGTGGTTGGCTACCGGGAAGTGCGCTCTCCCGCTGCCTGATCGCTTTCCCGTGGACGAAGTCCGTTTGCGCGAATTGAAGTAGCCCGTTGGACTCCGCCGCCGCCACGATCCCAGTTTTGCGCAAGCCGGCTTGCGCTGAAGGGAAGATGTTTTGACTTGGGGGATGCCATCCGCCTTCACGGTCAGTATGGCATGACAAGTCTTATCGGTGAAGAGAGATTGCCTTGAGAAAACGATCGTGAAAACGCAGTATGACGTGATTGTGGTCGGCGGCGGGGGGAGCGGATTGGCCTGCGCCATGGCGGCCGCCCAAGGGGGCGCCGACGTGCTGCTGCTGGAAAGGCAGCCGAAGCTGGGCGGCGCCACGGGCCTGGCCATCGGCTCGTTCACTGCCAACCGAACGGCGCTGCAAATCAAGGCCGGAATCCAGGATAACCCGGACGACCACGAAGAAGACGCCGCGAAGTTCGGGCCCCACGCCTACCAGGTGAAGAACAACCGCCGTCTCCGGCGGTTCTTCTTCGACCATGGGGCCGACACACTTGAGTGGATGGGCCGGATGGGTCTGCGGTTCTACGGCCCGAGCCCGGAACCGCCCAACCGCGTGCCGCGGATGCACAACGTGGTGCCGAACGCCAAGGCGTACATTGCCGCGTTTCAGTTGGGGCTGTTGCGGGCCGGCGGGACCATCCTGTGCGGCGCGCCGGCCGAGCAGCTTGTCGTCGACGCTGGACGTGTAACCGGCTTGGTGGCAACTGTCAACGGCGAGAGGCGCACCTTCCACGCGCGGGTCGGCGTCGTGCTGGCCGCCGGCGACTATGCCAATGCGCCCGACATCATCGCCCGATACCGGGGGCCGGAGTTCACCGCCATCGAGGGGATCAACCCGCACGCGCTGGGCGACGGCCACCGGCTGGCCGAACAGGTGGGGGCGAGGCTGGTGAATATGGAAATCACCTATGGCCCCGAGATGCGTTTCGTGCCCCGCGCCCGCGACGGCTTCGAGCAGCTTCTGCCGTCGAAGGGTCCGGCCATGCGGCTGATGGGTCTGATGCTGCCGCTGGTTCCCAAGCCGGTCGTCCATTGGATGATCAAGCGGTTGTTGGTCACATGGCAGCATCCGGAAGACGCGATCCTGGCGGACGGTGCGATCCTGGTCAGCCGGCAGGGGCAACGTTTCTGCAACGAGCTGCATTCGCCCTCGCGCGAGGTCGCCGTGGCCAACCAGACGGACAAGATTGCCTACATTCTCATGGACCAGCGGCTTTGCACGCGGTATAGCGCCTGGCCGCACTTTATCTCAACGGCGCCGGAGATTGCGTACGCTTACGTCAGCGACTACTTGCGGCTGCGGCCTGACGTGGCCATCGCCGGTAAGACAGCGGCCGAAGTGGCCGAAGCGCGGTCCATGCCGGCGGCTGAAGTCCATCGCACCCTCGATCATTACAATGCCTTTGCCGCCGGCCTAGAAAAAGACCCCTTCCATCGTACCGACCGGCCGTCGCCCCTGGCGGGCAGTCGCTGGGTGCTGCTGGGGCCGGTAAAGGCGTATTTCACCACCACGGAGGGTGGTGCGGCCATCAACGAGCAAATGCAGGTTCTGGATGGCGATGACCGCCCGATCCCGGGCCTCTACGCCGTAGGCCAAAACGGCTTGGGCGGTATGGTGCTCTGGGGGCATGGGCTGCACATTGCCTGGGCAATCACCAGCGGCCGGCTGGTCGGAACCCGCTTGGGCGAACTGGCTCGGCGCCACGACGTCACCACACAATCCACACACTCTTTTGCCAATTCGGCAGCCACGGCGCCCAGCAGGCGGCCGCCATGAAAGTGGTTTCGCCGAATTTTCCGGATTTGGCCGGCTGCGGCCAGAGCTTCCGGCTGAACGATAAATGGTACGCCATGTACCGGTTCAACCCCGAAATGCACGTGATCCTCGTGCAGGACACCAAGGATATGAAGGGCGTACCAGCGCCCAGCGTATCCGGCCACTTGGGTCAAGATGCATGGCCGCGGGCGCGTGTTCTACACGTCAATGGGGCACCGCGAGGATATCTGGCCAGCAAGACCTTCCAACAGATCGTGCTGGGAGGCCTGAGTTGGGCTCCGGGTGATGTTGACGCCGACATCACACCCAATTTCTGCCAAGTCACACCGGAAGCCCCTACCAGTTAGAGTCCGCCGAAGGCGCCGAACGGGGCGGCCAGGTCGGTGAAACGCTGCCGACCCGGCACAATTCTTTGAAACCCGCCTCTTCCTCGCAATCGGGAACTCTGTTACAATTCCACTCATCTGCGTCGCGGAGATGAGCCGATGTAGGTTCCAAGTACCGGCTCCAAGGCGCCGTAGCCAAGCGGCTAAGGCAGCGGATTGCAAATCCGCCATCCCCGGTTCGAATCCGGGCGGCGCCTCTCTATCTTGACATCCTGACCCATCTCGCCAGACGGGACCATAGTCTCGTCAACTTCTTACGTGGCAATGATTTGCGGCATTGTGACTCCGTCTCTGCCCTGTCCACCGCGATCCCCGCTCCACACGCCAATATCTCGCCGCGTTTTGCACAGCTTCGTCACTTGGTTTATTGGCGATTTGCGTCGAAACACGTCCTTGCGGTTGGCAACCCGGAGCACGAGCACGATCAACCGGTCGTCGTGGATCTCATAGACAAGGCGGTAATCGCCGATCCTGACTCGCCAGAGGTTCTCGTCTCCCGTCCGCTTCACCACGCCGGCGGGTCGCGCGGGTTGACGGCTAACGTGGCCACCTCGCCTGCAATCCGCCGCCCGACGTCCGCCGGCAGTTTCCGCAACTGCCGGTCCGCCGACGGCTTGAAGAACACCGGGTACTCGGGCATGAATCACTCCATTGAAGGATGCGATGGGCCAGCTCATGCGCTAAACTGAACCGATACCGATTCGGCCGGTTGAAGTAGACGTGTTCATCCACCCGTATCTCTCGCAGATCCTTCGTCAGGAAAGCCACCGTGTCGAAGCCGGCTTCAAGTCCGGGCATCGGTACAATGTCCATCCCGAAGGCGCTTTCCACGATAAACTCGATCGGTACGGGGATCGTGCCGGCCGGGTTGTGGTCTTGCAGGAGCTCGCCAGCTCGCCGCCGCAGTTCGTCTTTCGGGATGTACGGCGCCTTGAATGCCACTCGATTAGCTCCCGCGAATCAGGTCAACCAGTTCATCCAGGTTCTCCGCGGAAACCTGCTTCGCCCGTAACGTGCGGAATAGGACGGGCAGCTTGTCGACGACCTCCGAATCCGACATAAGGTCCGCGGGAATCTCGCCCCGCTCGGCCGCCGCCGCGTCGAACAGCTCCAGCCATTCATCGCTGCCGCGTTTCAGGCGCAGGGCCTTCGCGTATCGTTCCAGCAAGTCACGCCGTTGCGGAGGCGGAGACAAGCCCCGTTCGATCCGGCTGAAATTGCCGGGGTCGAAACCATGCTTCAGGCAGAACTCCCGAAGCGTTAGGCCGGCTTCCAGCCGATGCCGCTTGACCAGTTCGCCGAATCGATTCATTGCACCCTCCCGGACCACAGGTCCACCAATCGAGGTCGCTTCCACCGGCTGATTCGCCGCGCTGTCTTCATTATACAACACCTCGATGATCGGTCAACCGCAGCCACCGGCCGCATTACGCCAGGAATCGCCCGAACCGCTTACCCAGCTTCGCGGGGAAGGGGATTGGAATTATGCCCCTTTCCGCGCTGCGGGGAAGGGAAAGCGTCGTCGGAAGAACCTATCCGCTGCCCGGCGGACGATGGCCCCGACAACTTGATTTGACCACGCGCGGCCGGACCGGGACGGAACGCCAGCAGCATCTAACCCACGGGCGATGGCCCGAAAGCCACCCGACGGCCGACGTGGCCCACAGCGTCGATCCTGGAGCGTCTCGGTCACCCCTCCGCACCGTTTTACCGGCCGCCCGGACCATCGCCAGGATGCCGGCCTTGATTGCTTCGGGCAGGGCTGGCCAAGCGTCGATGCCGGCCTGCAGCGTCGAAGTGCGCTGTTCCGGCTCCAATCGGCTTTTTCCCAGCGAAGAGGCTCCGCTATTCCGTTATTCCGTCCACGAATACCTTCGCCAGCGTAAAACGCGCTCCGGCACGTTGAATGACGCGGCACTCGAAGCCAGAATAACGAGCGCGTAGCCCCCTCGGCGCCGGCGAAGGCACGGTGCGGCTGGCTTTCTCGGCGGCACGGGACGCGCCCGCTCGATGTTCCGCATCCGCTGGCGGAAACGGCGCCCGCTCCAGGGCAAGCGCGGGCACAGCAGGTCTCGCGGGCGCGGCGTTGAGGGGTGCAGGTCTCGGCGCGGAGGTAATTGCAACGCAACGTGAGGGAGACAATCGCGTGTTCAAAGACAACAACCAGATGTATCGGACTGGAATCATTGTTGGATTGGCGATAGTCATCGCGCTATCGTGGGGGGACCGTGCCGCACGAGCCGACAATGCTGACCGCATCCAGCCCTGGTCGGAGAATCCGCGCTATTGGCAGTACAACGGCCAACCGGTGATGTTGCTCGGCGGCAGCAAGACGGACCACTTCTTCCTGCTGGACGACCTCAAGGGGCACATCGACGAAATCCACGCGGTGGGGGCCAACTATGTCCGCAACACAATGAGCCAGCGCGAGGGCGTCGAGTTGAAACCGCACAAGCTGCGACCGGACGGCCGGTTCAACTTGGACCAGTGGAACGAGGATTACTGGCAGCGGTTCGAGAACATGCTGAAGTGGACGCACCAGCGGGACATCTTCGTGCAGATCGAGGTCTGGGACCGTTTCGACTTCTCCCAGACGTATTGGCAAATCAGTCCATGGAATCCCGGCAAGAACGTCAACTACACCTATGAGCAGACGGGTCTTTCCGCCGAGTATCCGGCTCATCCCGGCCAGGACCGCCAGCCGTTCTTCCATTCGATTCCGGGCATGCCGCGCTACAACAAGAAGCTCGACCTTGTCCGAAGCCACCAGGAGAAATTCGTCGCCAAGATGCTCTCCTACAGCCTCCAGTACGGGCATGTCCTGTACTGCATGGACAACGAAACCTCCTCTCCCGCGGCATGGGGGAAGTATTGGATCGATTTCATCAAGGCCAGGGCGGCCGAAAAGGGATTGCTCGTCTGCACGACCGACATGTTCGACGATGCCTATCTGGGCGCGAAGGCCGTGCACGCGCCGATCGTCTTCGACGACCCGGAACACTACATGTTTGCCGACATCTCGCAGGTGAACAGCCGCAACTTCGACCAGACGCACTGGGACCAACTCCAGTGGATGCTGAAACAGGTGAATCGGCGCCGTCGGCCCAGCAATCACACGAAGGTTTACGGCAGCGGCTACAAGTCGTTCGGAACGGGTGGCCCGGAGGACGGCGTCGAGCGATTCTGGCGCAACATTATCGGCGGGTCCGCAAGCTGCCGCTTCCACCGACCCGATTCCGGCAACGGGCTGAACGATCTGGCCAAGGCGAGCATCAAGGCGGCGCGTCTCCTCGAAAGCCAAATCAAGTTCTGGGAAGTCACCCCGCACATGGAACTGCTTTCAGACCGGGCATCGAACGAGGCCTACCTGGCGGCCAAACTGGGCCAGCGCTATGCACTCTACTTCACCAACGGCGGATCCGTCGGACTCGATCTGTCGAACAGTCCGGGCGCCTACACCGTCACGTGGATCAGCGTGGCGATGGGCATCGTCGTCGAGAACTCGCAAGCGTTGCCCTCTGGCACGAAGGACAAGACGGTCGGGGGGGGCGGTGTCGTAACACTGGCGGCCCCGTACAAAGGCGGGTGGGTCGCCGCAATCGTCAAGAAGTGAATGCAAAACCGCCTGCCGCCGCGGCTCAACCCTTCCGCGGCGCATTGAGCTGATCGATCAGGTAATCGAACACCTGGGGATGCTTCACTCCGGGCGCGCCGGGATAGACCAGTTCGCACGGGACACCGACCTGGCGGAGTCTTTCCTCCAGTTTCACGCCGAAATTCGAGGTGTGCGTCGGGTCTTTCTGATCCTGCCCGAGCGCGGGCGGCGCCGAATAGAACAGGTAGACCGGCGGGTCATCGGCACTTGCCAGCTCGTAGGGCGAGTACTGCCGAATCCACGGCAGAACCTCCTCGCGGGCCGCGAGGAACTCGGCGAACCGCGTGTCGCGCGTCTTGTTGTCGTGCGGGTCGGGCATGAAGCCGAAGGCGTGGCCGCCGTAGCGGCTGTTGAGCGTCCACTCCTTCATCTGTTTCGGGTCGAGCGTCGTCTGCGCCCCGGACACGGCGGCGCACCACAGCCGCGTCGATTCCCGCGCCACCGGATCGGCGCTCGCGGGCTCGGCCAGATCGTCGTGAAACGCCAGCCAGAGGCTCGAGCAGGCGCCCGCGGAACCGCCGGAAGCGCCGATCCGCGCCTTGTCGATGTTCCACTCGACGGCCTTGCTGCGGACCAGTTGCAGCGCGCGGGCGGCGTCGCGGAGCGGCCACTTGACGGGCGGTTTGACACCGGCGATCTGCGCCTGCGTGCTGTAGCGATAGTTGATCGCGACCACCGAGATGCCGGCCGCGAGATATTTGTCGAGGTGGGGGACGCGGGCCTTGTCGCCGGCCACCCAGCCGCCGCCGTGGATGTAGAACAGAAGCGGCGTGGGCCGCGCCGAACGCGCTTTATAGAAGTCGAGCACCTGCCGCTCATGCTCGCCGTAGGCGACGTTCGCAAGGGTCGGCGCCGTCGTTTCCACGGTGCCGGCCTGGGCCTGGGCCTGGGCGCCGGGTTGTGCCGGCGCGGCCGCCGCGTGCACAACCGGCGGGGCCAACAGCAAGGCGGCCAGCGCCGCCAAGGCGGGTCGTGTGGGTCGATTCATCGGCTGCGTCCTTTCGCGGATCGTGTTGGAACACGGGATTTCTCGGGCCGGCCGGCGACGCCGCGGACCGGCGCCATTCTAGCCGCGCCGGGCGCGGTGTCCTACTGCCGCCGCAAGCCGAAATCTTGCGGCCGGTGGGAGACGTCAAATCGCCGACCGGATCCAGACATGCCTGGCCGTCAGATTTCCCACCCCTTGCGGCAGGTCTCCTTGATGATGGGGTCGGCGGCGGCCAGCCCGCGGGCCTGCATCGCGGCGGCGTCCCAGTGAATCTTCTTGCCGGTGCGGAGCGAGAGGATGCCGAGCAGGACGATTTCCGTCAGCCGGGCGGCGTACTCGAAGTTCGAGCTGGCGGGCGGCCCGCCCTTGATTGCGTCGAGCCAGTCGCGGTGATGGCCCTTGGAGCGCGGGATCGTTTCGGCCGGCCTGGCGTAGTCGGGGGTCTTTTCATAGGGCAATAGCCGCGGAGGGCCGCCGGCGCCGTCGCAGAGCATCTTGCCCCGCTCGCCGATGAACAGCGTGCCGCGGCTGGGAAGCGCGCTGCCGGCGGGTATCTCTTCCGGGCAGGGCGGCCTCAAGCCGCCGTCGTACCAGGTGAGGCGAACGGCGGGCTTTTCCCCCCGGGCATCGAATTCGTAGTAGCAGATTTCGCCATGCGGGGCGATTTCGGCGTCCATGTTGCCCGCCGGCCGCGATTCCACGGTCCGCGGCGCCGCCAGGTCGAGCGCCCAGCAGGCGGCGTCCATGTCGTGGCAACCGAAGTCGCCCAGCCCGCCGCCGCCGAACGCCCAGAAATCCCGCCAGGTGACCGGCGTGTAGGCCGGATGGTAAGGCCGGACCTCGCGCGGGCCCAGCCAGAGGTCCCAGTTCACGCCGTCGGGCACCGGCGGAGTCTCCGTGGGCGCTCCGGTGAGCTGCTTGTTCCAGCGGTTCGCCCCGACCCAGGCGTGCGCCTCGCGGACCGGTCCGATTGCGCCGTCCCAGATCCACTCGCAGGTCTGCCGGATGCCGGCGTTGGAATGCCCACTGTTGCCCATCTGGGTGGCGGCGCCCGTCTCCTCGGCGACCTGGGCGACCTTGCGGGCCTCCCAGATGTTGTGGGTCAAGGGTTTTTCGCAATAGACGTGCTTGCCCGCCCGCATCGAGAGGATCGAGACATAGGCGTGGAGATGATCGGGCGTCGCGCAGAGCACCGCGTCGATCGACTTCTCCTTTTCGAGCATCACGCGGAAGTCCTCGTAGGCGGTGCAGCGAAAGCCGGGCGAGCCGGCCGCGTAGTGTTTCTCGATCTCCTGGCAGACCGGCGCGCGCCCGGCCATGCCGCGATAGTAGAAGGCGTTCATATCCTCGCGGGCGATCGGGTCGGCCAGGGCGATCACCCGGGCATCGGCCAGGCGGAACAGGTTGCGGACATTCGTCCGCCCCTGCCCGCCGGCGCCGACCAGGGCGACGTTCACCTTCTCGCTGGGAGGCACGTGGTTTGCCCCGCCCAGAACATAGCGCGGCACAATCGTCGCAGCGGCCGCGGCGGCCAGGAAATTTCGCCGGTTGGTTTTCATGAGTGGTCCTTTGTCGAAAGTCAAATGTCGAATCAATGCCGAAGCCAGTTTTGCCCTCCCACCGCGTTCCCCAGCTGGAGCTTGGGAACCAGACCATACTGTAACCTGTGGTCTCTAGCCTGCAACCTCGACACTCTTTCGACATTCGGCATTCCGTTTGCCCCTCGCCACCGTCAGACGCTATCCGCCAGCTTCCAGGGCGCGCGGAGCGGGCGGGTGAGCAGCTGGTTGGCCTCGTCGTCGCCGGGGAACTGCTCCCGCTGGGGGTCCCATTTCACGTTCCGCCCCAGGCGGATGGCCACGTTGCCCAGGTGGCAGAGGCTGGCCGAGCGGTGGCCGACCTCGACCGGCGCGGCCGGCTCCTGGCGGCTCTTGACGCAGTTGAGGAAGTTGCGGACATGCGCCGAGGTGGCGTCGACGCTGTACTTGCCGGAGGGAAACTCGGCGCGGATCAGGCTCGCCGGTTCGCTCCGGGCCTGCCAGGGATAGGCCGTGGTTTCGACCATGCCCTCGGTCCCCTCGAACCGCACGCCCACCGGCTTCTTGTCGGTCCGGCAAACCAGCTCCACGCCGTTTGCATAGCGGCAGAGGAACTCGGTCTCCAGGGCCGTGTTGAACAGGCTGCCCTCCGGGAGCCAGACAGCGCGGCGATACTCGATTTCGACCGGGCCGCTGTCGTCCATGTCCAGGCCCCATTGGGCCAGGTCGTTCGAGTGGGCGCCGTAGTTGGTCACCTGGCCGCCGGAGTAGTCGTAGTTGAAGCGGAATCGATAGAGGCAGCGGTCCTTGTGGTAGGGGACAAGAGGAGCGGGACCCAGCCACATGTCGTAGTCGAACCCCTCGGGCACCGGCATCGGCTGCCAGCCCGGGCCGGGGCCGACCTTGTTGTTGAAGCCCACGTTGGTCGTCACGCGTTTGACTTGGCCGATCTTGCCGTCGCGGACGAGCTTGCAGACGTGCTGGTTGAGCCGGCTGCTCCGCTCCATGCTGCCGGTCTGCAGGATGCGCTGGTGCTTGCGGACGGCTTCGACCATCGCCCGACCCTGGGCGATCGTCAGCGAAAGCGGCTTCTCGCAATAGATGTCCTTGCCGGCCTCGGCGGCGCGGATCGTCATGATCGCGTGCCACTGGTCGGGCACGGCCACGGTGACGGCGTCGACGTCGCCGCGGGCGAGCACTTCGCGGAAGTCGATATGCGTCCGGCAGGCCCTGTAAGTTGACTTGCCCGCCTTCTTGCCGTAATACGCGTCGACCGTCTTCCGGGCCGGCTCGCGTCCGAGGTATTGGCTCTCGTCGCGATAGCCGTAGCTCGCCGTGTTGACGTCGCAGACGGCGACGATCTCGACATCGTCGTTTTCCATGAATCGGCGGAGGATGCCGCTCCCCTGGTTGCCGGTCCCGATGCAGGCGACGTGAATCCGGTTGCTCGGCGCGGCGGCGCCAAACACGGATGAGGGAACGATCGACGGGGCCCCAAGGCCCGCCGCGGCGGCCTTCAGAAACCCGCGGCGGCAGAAGCCGCGGCGGCCGGTCGGGATCTGGTGGGTCATGGCAATTCGCTCCTTGGATTGTGCAAGAAACCGCGGGTGGACAAACGGCCCGACCAGCTCTCGCCCGGACGCTCCGGGAGGGAAAGGGCCTCTCTCGGAGAGACGCGGCCCGCCTGCCCGGGGCTCGATTGGAGCCACAGCGCGCCCGCCCCTGCCAGGATAACGTTGGCGGTCCCCAACCGGTAGTGGCCGTCCATGCCGGATCAGGTTCCCGCCAACTGCCCCACTGTTTCGCCTGCGGCGCGCGGTTGGTATATACTGGGCCTCACTTCGCCGAGCAGGAAACAGGGACCGCGGCTTGGAGAGAGTGGCTCATGGAACAACAATGCTTGATGATGGCGTGGCACGGCTCGCGGCGGCGGCCGCCGGTGGCGGCCGCTCGGATCGTCCTGGCCTGCCTGGCCGCACTGCTGGCGGGCGGACTGGCGGCCGGCGAAGTTCTCGGAACGGACCGCCTGACGCGAGTCTTTCTGGTCGACGGCGCGTCGCTCGCGACGACTCGGCAGCGCGTTGCCGCGGGCGATCCCGCGCTGGCCGATGCGTTGGCCAGACTCCGCCACGAGGCGCAGAGCGCGCTTCAGGCCGGGCCGTTTTCGGTGGTGGACAAGAAGTCCGCTCCGCCAAGCGGCGACAGGCACGACTACATGAGCCTCGGCCCCTACTGGTGGCCCGATCCCGGCAAGCCTGGCGGTCTGCCCTATATCCGCCGCGACGGCCAGGTCAATCCCGAGGGGGAGGCGTTCGACCGGAAGCCGCTCAACAAGATGACCTCGGCGGTTGAAACGCTGGCCTTGGCCTATTACCTGACGGGCCACGGGCCGTATGCCGAGCATGCCGCTCGGCTGCTCCGCGCGTGGTTTCTCGACGAAGCGACGCGGATGAATCCGCACCTGAAGTACGGGCAGGCGATTCCCGGTCGAACCGAAGGGAGAGGGATCGGCATCATCGACACGGCGCAACTGACGCGCCTGGTTGACGCCGTGGGCATGCTCGCCGGCGCGCCGTGCTGGACGGCGGCCGATCAGCGGGGGCTCGAGGCGTGGTTCCGCCAGTATCTTGCCTGGCTGCGGGAGAGCAGGCACGGCCGGGACGAATCCCGCGCGGGGAACAATCACGGGACATGGTACGACGTGCAGGTGGCGACGTTTGCCCTGTTTGCCGGCGAGGAGGAGACCGCCCGCGACGTGCTCCAGAAGGCGGCGGCGCGGCGGATCGCCGCGCAGATCGAGCCCGACGGCCGCCAGCCGCAGGAGCTGGCCCGCACCCGCTCGTTCGACTACAGCACGATGAACCTCCGCGGGATGTTCGAACTGGCCACGCTCGGCCAGCGGCTGGGGATCGACCTGTGGCATTTCGAAAGCACCGACGGGCGGAGCATCCGCCGGGCCCTGGACTGGCTGATTCCTTTTGCGCTGGGCGAGAAGCGTTGGCCCCACGAGCAGCTCGGCGGTTTGCGGCCGGCTCGGCTTGCGTCCCTGTTGCGCCGCGCGGCGGCCGTCTATCAAGAACCGCGCTACGAGCGCGCGGTCCGCCGGCTCGCCGGCGCGGACGCAAGCGACCGGATGCACCTGCTCTTGCCCGAACCGAGGCGGTCGAACCAGCAAAGCGCCGCGGTGCGGCCAAATGGTCTGTTCGGCGCGTGGCGAGCAGGCGGCGCGCTAGACCATCGCCCGTGAGCAGCAAATTCCTGGAGGAACGCAAGATGATCCGACGCGAACCGCACACCGCAAGAGGGTCCCTGACGCTGGCCGTGTGCCTGCTATCGTTCGTTTGGGTGGCCGCGCCGGTTTGGGCCGAGTCGCCGGTGGTCTGGAAAGCCGGCGCCGCCCGCGTAGAGATCACTCCCAAGCGGAGCCCCTTGATTCTCGCAGCGAAAGTCGCTATGCTGCTTTTTTACCCCTTGGTTTGCCCCCGCGTGATCCGCAATGGAACTGAGTTTGCGCGCCTCGGCGAGGCTTCTGAACGTATCGGAAAAGACAATTCATCGTTGGGTTCGGCAAGGGATTCTGCCGGCGTACCGGGCAAACGACCAGTATCGCTTTCATCGGGCGGAGCTCCTGGAATGGGCCACGTCGCGCGGCGTTAACGTCTCCGCCGACATCTGCACCGAGCCCGAAGACGAGCCGATCCCCGGCGGGCTTGCCGCGGCGATTCGCGCTGGCGGCATATACCACCAGGTTGAAGGCGGCGACAAGGCGGACGTCCTCCGCCGTGCCGTGGGGTTGATGCCCTTGCCGGAGGAAGTCGATCGGAATTTCGTCCTCCAGTTGTTCCTCGCCCGGGAATCCCTCGGTTCGACCGGAGTGGGCCATGGAGTGGCCCTGCCGCACGTCCGCAGCCCGGTGGTGATGCACGTGGCGCGCCCGATGGTCACCCTCTGCTTTCTCAAGCGGCCGGTTGCCTTCGGTGCGATCGACGGGCGCCCGGTGCACGCGTTGTTTACGATGCTCAGCCCCACGGTCCGAGCGCATTTGCAGACGATTGCGCGTCTCTCCCATGCCCTGCGGCAACCCGGGTTCGCGGCGGTGATTTCACGTCACGGAGCTCCGGAAGAGGTTCTGGATGCCTGCGAAGCGGTAGACGGCGGCATTCCCACATATCCTTCCGCCGCTTAGAGAGTGTTTGCCATGTGGCCGTTCATCGCGGGTCTGGCGTTGTTGCTCGCCGGGGCACTGCTGGCGCTCACGGCGCAGAGGGCGCCCCGGCTGAGTTCGTTGCTCGGCGCTTGGGGGGCGGTCTGCGGGAGTCTTCTGGCGCTGGCCGGCGCGGCGGGCGTGCTCTGTTCGGGCCGGGCCGCCGACCTGGACGCCCCCTGGCCGATTCCGCTCGGCAGCTTTTCGCTCGGGATCGACCCGCTCGCGGCGGTCTTCATCGTGCCGATCACCCTTGTCGTCGCCGCGGCGGCGGTCTATGGCCGGCCGTACATGCACGGCGCCTACCAGCCCTCGAAGATCGGGCTCTCGTGGTTCTTTTTCAACCTGCTCGCCGCGGCGATGCTGCTCGTCGTCGCGGCAAGAAACGGCCTGCTGTTCCTCGGCGCCTGGGAGGGCATGTCGCTGGCGTCGTTCTTTCTCGTCTTGACCGACCACCAACGCGATTCGGCCCGCCACGCGGGCTGGGTCTACCTTGTAGCGATGCATCTGGGGACCGCCGCGCTGCTGGTGCTGTTTCTACTGCTGGGCCGAACCTCGGGGACGCTGGACTTCGAGCGGTTTGTCTGCCAGCCCGGTCTGGCCGGCACGCTGTTCGTACTGGCCGTCGCCGGTTTCGGCGCCAAGGCCGGCCTGATTCCGCTGCACGTCTGGCTCCCGGAGGCCCATCCCGCCGCGCCGTCGCACGTCTCCGCCGTGATGAGCGGCGTGATGATCAAGACGGGCATCTACGGCCTCGTGCGGACGATCACGTTTCTTCCGGAACTGCCCGGCTGGTGCGGCTGGATGCTGTTGGCCCTGGGGGCCGCCTCGGGCATTCTGGGCGTGCTGTTCGCCCTCGCCCAGCACGACCTGAAGAAGCTGCTCGCCTACCATAGCGTGGAGAACATCGGGATCATCACGCTCGGGCTGGGCGTCGGCCTGCTGGGGCTCGCCCACCAGATCCCCGTGATGGTTTTTCTGGGTTTTGCGGGCGCCCTGCTGCATGTGCTCAACCACGCGCTGTTCAAGGGCCTGCTGTTCCTCGGCGCCGGCGCGATCCAACATGGAACGGGCATTCGCGACCTGGATCGGCTTGGCGGGCTGCTGAAGAAGATGCCCGCCACCGGCGCGACGTTTCTCGTCGGGGCGTGCGCGATCTGCGGCCTGCCGCCGCTGAACGGATTTGTCAGCGAGCTGCTGATTTACCTGGGGGTCCTGCTGGGCATCGCCGATCCGGGCCGCCCCGGCGCGCTGGCTTGGGGGCTGCTGTGCGTCCTGGTGTTCGGCAGCCTGGCGCTGATTGGCGGGCTGGCCTCGGCATGTTTCACCAAGGCGTTCGGCTGCGTGTTTCTCGGCGAGCCGCGAAGCGAAGCGGCAAGGCGGGGTCAGGAGGTCGGCCTGGCGATGCGAGTCGCGATGCTCGTGCTGGCCGGCGCTTGCATCGGCGTTGCCCTGGCGGCGCCCCTGTTGCCCTCGATCTACCGGCGACCGGTCGAGACGCTGGTGCCGGCCGAGCTGTTGGGCGCGATGCCGGGCGTTGTCAGCCAAGCGGGGGCGGTTCTACTGATCGTCTGCGGCGCGTTCTGGGCGCTGATCCTGCTTGCGGGGCTTCTGGCGCTTGCCCGCCGCCGCCTGCTGGCGGGCCGGCTGGTGGAACGCGGCCCGACCTGGGGTTGCGGCTACGCCGCACCGACGCCGCGGATGCAGTACACGGCAGCCTCGTACGCCAGTCCGCTGCTGGTCCTGTTCCGGATGTTCGTCAGGCCGCGGATCGATCTGTCGCCGCCCCAGGGGCTGTTTCCCAAGCACGCCAGCTACGAATCGGAGACGGGCGACGCATTTTCCGACTACCTGTTCCGCCCGGCTTTCCTGGCGATCGTCTGGACGGCGTCGAAAGTCCGCCACTTCCAGAACGGGCGGCTCCAGCTTTACGTGCTCTACATCGCCTTGACGATTCTCGTGCTCCTGATTTGGAAGTTGGGCTGAGAGATGTTGGCGCTTTCGGGGTTTGTCCAGCTGCTTCTGGCATTTGCGCTTGCGCCGCTACTGCTGTCGATCATCAACCGCACCAAGGCGGCGTTTGCCGGCCGCCATGGCCCGCCCTGGCTGCTGCCATACCAGGAGTTGTGGAAACTGCTCCACAAGGGGGCGGTTTATAGCCGCACGGCGACGGCGGTCTTCGTGGCCGGCCCGATCGTCGGCCTGGCCGCCACGGGCCTGGCGCTCTCGTTCCTCCCCGTGGGGGGCTGTCCGGCACTGGTTTCGTTCCCCGGCGACTTCCTGCTCGTGGCCTACCTGTTGGGCCTGGCCCGGTTCCTCACGGTCGCGGCGGCGCTCGACACGGGTTCGAGTTTCGAGGGCATGGGCGCCAGCCGGGAGGTCCTCTTTTCCACGCTTGCCGAGCCGGCGCTGCTGCTCTCGCTGATCACGCTGGCGGCCGCGTCGCCGGGCGCTTCCCTGTCGGCGATCTACGCGGGAATCGACTCGGCGGTGCTCGCCTCCGGCGCGGGGCCGGCCCTGGTTCTCGTGATGGCCGCGCTGCTGATTGTCCTGTTATCGGAAAACGCGCGGATTCCGATCGACGATCCGGCGACCCACCTGGAGTTGACGATGATCCATGAAGTGATGGTGTTGGACCATGGCGGCCCCGACCTGGCCCTGATTCACTACGCCTCGTCGCTCAAGCTCTGGCTGTTCGGCGCGCTGCTGGTGGGCCTGGCCCTGCCGCTGCGCAGCGGTTTCTTCCTCCTCGATCTGCTCGGCGGGATTGCCGGGTTGGCGATCGTCGCGGTGATTGTCGGCCTGGCCGAGTCGGTGATGGCTCGGCTGCGGCTGGCCCGCGTGCCGCAATTGCTCGTCGCCGCCTCGGTCCTCTCCGTGGTTGCGCTGGTTCTCGTGATGAGGTGAAGACGTGGCCGAGTGGCTCGATGCGATTCTCGTGCTCGTGATCCTGACGAACCTCTGGCTGCTGGGTTCCAGCCGGCTCCGCGCCTGCATCCAGGCGGCGGCGTTGCAGGGGATCCTGCTCGGGCTGATCCCGCTGTTGGCCACCTGGCCGGCGATCACCGCCCGGCTGGCCGGCGTGGCGGCCGCGAGCATCGTGGTGAAAGCCATCGTTCTGCCCGCCATGCTCCGCCGAGCGGCCCGCGAAGCGAACGTCGTCTACGAGGTGCAGCCGCTGGTTGGCTTCACGACGTCGCTGCTGTTGGGGATCGTGCTCTGGGGCCTGGCCACGCATCTTGCCGGGCGGCTGCCGGTGGCCGCGCTGCATGTCGCGCCGCTGCTGATCCCGGTGGCGATCTTCACGATCCTCTCCGGCTTTCTGGTGATCGCCAGCCGCAACACGGCGGTGATGCAGGTGATTGGGTATCTCGCCCTGGAAAACGGCATCTACATCTTCGGCTGGGCGTTTGCCATCGAGGACCCGCTGCTGGTGGAGCTGGGCGTTCTGCTCGACGTCTTCGTCGCCGTGTTCGTGATGGGGATCATGATCAACCGCCTGAGCCGCGAGTTCGACACGATCGAGACCGACGAACTGACCTCCTTGAAGGAATAATCGCATGCTCTGGATTCTGCTTGCCGTGCCGGCCGTCTCGGCAATGCTCGCCTTCGCGCTGCCCTGGAACTGGCCCCGCCGCGGTCTGCTGGTGGCCACGTCCGGGGCGCACCTCGGTCTGACCACCCTGGCGATCGCGCGGACTCCCGCAGCGGTTCTCGACGGGTGGGTCGCACTGGATGGCACTTCTCTCCTCTTCCTGGCAATCACCAGCGCGGTTTTCTTCGTTGTTTCGATCTACGCCGTCGGTTACCTCGCGCACCAGGTTCGCGTGGCCGAGGACCCCGGCAGAGAAGTCCCCTTCGTCGACTACCCGGAGGCGGTTTTCACCGGTTGCCTGCTGCTGTTTCTGGCGGCCATGACCCTGGTGATCGTCAGTCGCCATTGGGGGCTGATGTGGGTGGCGGTCGAGGCAACCACGCTGGCCAGCGCGCCGCTGATCTATTTCCACCGGCATCCGCGCTCGCTGGTGGCCACGTGGAAATACCTGGTGATCTGCTCGGTGGGCATCGCCTTGGCGCTCTTGGGCTATTTCTTCCTGGCCGTTTCCGCGGAAGTCCGCGAGCTGTCGCCGATCCACCTGACGATCGCCGACCTGGAAAACCATGCTCGCCAATTGGATCCCGCCTGGCTGAAGGCCGCCTTCCTCCTCCTCCTGGTCGGCTACGGAACCAAGATGGGACTGGCGCCGCTGCACACGTGGCTGCCCGACGCGCATAGCGAGGCGCCGTCGATGGTCTCGGCGCTGCTTTCGGGCGTGCTGCTGAATTGTGCCTTTCTGGCGATCCTCCGCGGCCACTCGCTGCTGGTGAAGGCCGGACTGGGGGATTTCAGCCGCGAGCTGCTCGTCCTTTTCGGCCTTGTCTCGATGGTTTTTGCCGCCGTGTTCGTCATCCGGCAGGCCGACTACAAACGCCTGCTGGCCTATTCGAGCGTCGAACACATGGGAATCCTTTCCCTCGGGGCGGGGATCGGCGGCATTGCCGGCTTCGGCAGCATGCTCCACGCCGTGAACCATTCGCTGACGAAAGCCATGCTGTTCCTGGCGGCGGGCAACACGCTTCACTATTTCCATACGAAATCCACGCTGGAGGCCCGCGGGCTGGTCCGCGCCCTGCCCGTGACCGCCCTGGTCTGGATTGCCGGGCTGCTGGCAATCACCGGTTTTCCGCCGTTCGGGCCGTTCCTCAGCGAGTTGATGATTCTCAAGGGGATGATCGACGGCAGCCGGATTCTCGTGGCGGTCGTTTACCTCGTCGCGCTGGCGGCGACCCTGGCGGCCATGGCGGCGATCGTGATCCCCATGGTGTATGGGGAACCGCCGCGGAGCGAGTCGCCGGCGGTGGCGAGCGGGCCGCGGCCCGCCGGCCCGCGGCCGGGCCCACGTTCGCGATCCGAACCGCTCTGGTCCGCCGTTCCACCGCTCCTGCTGGCGGCGGCCGTGCTCGTGTTGGGCGTTTACGTGCCGCAGCCGCTGAGCGATTTTCTCCACCGTGCGGCGCTTGCCGTGGGAGCCGAGTAATGTCTCAGACCACCAGCATCGCCGTCCATAATGGCCAGGCCTTCGCCACCGGAGACTGGGGAGACCTCGACGTGGAACGTTTCCGCAGCGAGGTGCTCAACGCCGTTGTGAAGGGCGGGCGGATTGCCGCGCTGTTCGCACAGCCTCGGGGCGACGGGGCGTTCCGCCTGATGGCGGCCGTGGCCCAGGATTCCCAGTCGGTGTTGCGCGTGCTGGCCACCTCGGTCGAGTCGGAGTATCCGGCGCTCGCGCCGCTCTGCCCGCAGGCCCACTGGTTCGAACGCGAAATCCGGGAACAGCATGGCATCCTGCCGGCCGGCCACCCCTGGCTGAAGCCGGTCCGCTTTCCGCGCCGCGGCGGCTCCGGCGCCGCGGCCGTTGCTTCCCCCCCGCCGGCGGTCTGCGGCCTGGCCGATTTCTTCCAGATGAACGGCGCGGAAATCCACGAAGTGGCCGTCGGACCGGTCCATGCGGGCATCATCGAGCCGGGCCATTTCCGCTTCCAGTGCCAGGGCGAAACCGTCTATCACCTGGAAATCTCGCTCGGATATCAACACCGCGGCGTGGAGGCGGCGTTGGCGGGCGGTCCCAATCGCCGCACGATCCACTATATCGAGACGCTCGCCGGCGATACCACGATTGGCCATGCAATCGCCCATTGCCGCGCAATCGAATCGCTCTCCCACACCCGCGTCCCGCCCCGCGCCCAGGTGATCCGTGGAATCGCCCTGGAACTGGAACGCGTGGCAAACCACGTGGGGGACTTGGGCGCGTTGGCCGGCGACGTCGGCTTCCTGCCGACAATGTCGTACTGCGGCCGGATCCGCGGCGACGTGCTCAACATGACCGCGCTGCTATGCGGCAATCGCTTCGGCCGCGGCCTGGTCCGCCCGGGCGGCGTCGCCTTCGATCTGGATGACCCGGCCGTGACCGAACTGGCGCGGCGGGCGCGGACCGTCGCCAAGGACGCCGCGGTTGCCGTGAACCTGCTCTGGAACAGCCCCTCGGTGATGGGTCGGTTCGAACGCACCGGATCGCTGGCGGCGGACCTCTGCCGGCAGATCGGGCTGGTGGGCGTTCCCGCCCGAGCCTCTGGCATCGGCCATGACGTGCGCCAGGATTTTCCCTTCGGCATCTTCCGTTTCGCCCAGATTCCGGTTTCCACGTGGGACTCGGGCGACGTTTTCGGCCGGGCGTATGTCCGCTGGCTCGAGGTCCAGCGATCGCTGGCGTTTGTCATCGACCAGCTCAAGGCCCTGCCGCCCGGGGCGGTTCTCCAACCGGTCGGCCCGCTGGCCCCGGCCAGTTCGGTAATCACGCTCGCCGAGGGCTGGCGCGGAGAGATCTGCCACGTCGCAGCCACGGATGCCGATAGCCGGTTTGCCTGGTACAAGGTCGTCGATCCCTCGTTCCACAACTGGTTCGGCCTGGCGATCGCGCTGCGAAACCAGCAGATTTCCGACTTTCCGCTCTGCAACAAGAGCTTCAATTTGTCTTATTGCGGCCACGACCTGTGACGCGGAGGCCCCCATGCTCGAGATCCTCAAGGCACGGCTCCAGCAAGGTTACCGCACGACCCGCTATCCGGCCGGCCCGGCGCCGGATCTGCCCCCTCGCTTTGCCGGCCGCCCGGCAATCGACAGCGGCAAATGCCGCCAGGGCTGCGACCGCTGCGCGCAAGTCTGCCCCACCCGGGCGATCCAGTTCGACCTGGCGGCGCGGAAGCTGCGTCTGGACAGCGGGCGCTGTTTGTTCTGCCGCGAGTGCGAGCGGGCCTGCGAGCCCGGGGCGATCACATTCACCCGCGAGCATCGCCTGGCGAGCAGCACGCGGCAGGCGCTCGTCGTCACCGATCGCGCGGCGCTGCCGCCGGCCGGGATCGACGCCCGGCTCCAGCGGCTGCTCGGCCGCGCCCTCCGCCTGCGGCAGGTGAGCGCCGGCGGCTGCAATGCCTGCGAAGCCGACACGAACGTCCTCGGCACGGTCGGCTGGGACCTGGGCCGCTTCGGCATCCAGTTCGTGGCTTCCCCGCGGCACGCCGACGGGCTGTTGATCACCGGGCCGGTCACCGAGAACATGCGCTCGGCCCTGAAAGAAACGTACCATGCCGTCCCAGCGCCCAAGATCGTGATCGCCGTCGGAGCGTGCGCGATTTCCGGCGGGCCCTACGCGGATCATGTGGAGGTCCACAACGGCGCCGCCGCGGTCGTGCCGGTCGACCTCTACGTTCCCGGCTGCCCGCCGCATCCGCTGACGATCCTCCACGCGCTCCTGGCGGCGATCGGAGTGGAATAGAGGTCAGCAGTCAGCCGTCAGCCATCAGCAGTCAGAAGCTGGTCTCTTATGGCTGATAGCTGATAGCTGACGGCTGATAGCTGACGGCTCCTCCGTTATCCCGATCCCAGCATCCCGCGGACGAAGACCAGGTATGCGGCGAGCACGGCGGCGAGCACGTACATCAGCCATTTTACGTCGCGCCCCTGGCCGGCGAGCAACTTGATCACCGGGTACGAGATGAACCCCAAGGCCAGGCCGTCGGCGATGGAGAACGTCAAGGGGACCGAGAGGAAGGTAATGAAGGCGGGAATCGCCTCGGCTTCGTTCGACCACTCGATCTTGGTGACGTTGCGCATCATCATCGCCCCGACAAGCACCAAGGCCGGGGCCGTAATCGCCGGATAGCTTCCGACCATTTCGATCAGCGGGGCGAAGAACAGGGCGACCAGGAACAGGGCCGCCGTGACCAGGGCGGTCATTCCCGTCCGCCCCCCCTGCTGGACGCCCGCGGCGCTCTCAATGAAACTCGTCACGGTGCTTGTGCCGCAGGCCGCCCCCACGACGGTGCCCAGGGCGTCGGAGACGAGGGCCTCTCGGGCGCGGGGCAACCGGCCGTCCTTGATGAACCCCGCGTGTTCGCTGACGCCGAGCAGCGTGCCGATCGTGTCGAACACGTTGAGAAACAGGAAGACGAAAATAAAGGGGATCATCGGGCCGGCGACGGCGAACTCGAAATCCATCTTGAAGAAGGTCGGCGACATCGACGGCGGCGGGGCAACGACCGCCACGGCCGGCTTGAACAGGTTCATCAGCTTCGACTGCTGGACCGGCTCCGCGGCGGCAATCCATTCCGGCAGGTGCGGCAAGAGCCACTGAAGCGCGGTTGCCAGGGCGGTCGTCAGCAGGATTCCCAGGATGATCGAGCCGCGAACTCGCCGGCCGAACAGTCCAGCCGTGACGAGCAGGCCGAAGGCGAAGACGAGCACGTCGGGCGCGGCCACCTGGGGATTGAGCCGGACGAGTTGCCCCTCGGCCGCGACGATCACGCTCGCCCCCTGAAAGCCGATAAACGCGATGAACAGCCCGATCCCCGCGGCGATCCCGTTGCGCATGCTCGGGCTGATCACATCGAGGATCGCCTCGCGGACGCCCAAGAGTGAAAGAGCGAGGAACAGCACGCCGGCGATGAAAATCACTCCCAGCGCCACCTGCCAAGGGGCGACCTGGCCGGCCTGGAGCGTTCCCGCAGCGACGCGGGCGTCGATCAGCACGGCGGCCGCCGGAACGGCCGAGAGGACGAAGATGAAATTCTCGCCCATGCCCGGCGCCTGGGCGATCGGGTAGCGGGCGTAGAGCCCCATGATCGCCGTGGCCAGCGCCGCCGAGATGCACGTGGCCGTCATCACCGCGCCGGGGTCCATCCCGTTGGGATTGTTGAAATACAGGCCGGAGAGGACCGCCGGCTGCAGGAAGATGATGTACGCCATCGTCAGAAAGGTCGTCAGGCCGGCGAGCATTTCCGTCGCGGCCGTGGTTCCGTTTTCGCGGAGACGAAAGATTCGTTCCAGCATATCGGCAGTCGCCTGTTTACCTGGCCGAGAACCGCTCCGGGGAACCGGAACGTGCGAAACGCCGTTGCCGGGACCCTTTGGCTAACCACGCTTGTTGCGGGAGACCGTCCTCCTCGCGCCCCGCCCCGGGACGTGAGCGGTTCAGGGCAACCGATGTTGCCGCGCGCCGCGGCGCAGGTCAAGGGGCCGCCGGCCCGCGGCGACCTTTTCCGCCCGGAGGTCCTCCGCTAGAATGGCTTCTGTCATGGAAGAAGACCGGATTGAGCAATCATTTGCCACGCAGAACGACAACCCGTTTGCCGGTGCGCCCGCTCCCCGCGCCGAACCGGCCGCGGCGTCGCAAGGGGCGCTCGCTGGCGAGCCCTCCCACGCGCCGCCGAGGCCCCGCCCCCGCCGGCTGCTCCCGCTGGTCCTGTTTGTGCTCACCTGCTTCACGACCGTGGCGGTGGGCGGCTACGGGTACGGACTGGCGGTGATGACGATTCTCGTTTGCCATGAAGCGGGCCATTTCATTCAGGCGCGGCGCTATCAAGTCCCCGCGTCGTTCCCCTTCTTCATACCGATGCCGAACTTGATCGGCACGATGGGCGCGGTGATCGCCATGGACCCCCGGATTCACCACCGCCGGGCGCTGTTCGACATCGGCATGACCGGCCCGCTGTTCGGCCTGTTGCCGACGCTGATCTGCTGCTACGTGGGCCTGCTGACCGAGGCCCGCTGGATCGCCCGAGCGGCGATCGACAGCCGCGACCTGTTGGAACTGGGCGATCCGCTGATCTTTCAGTGGATGGCCCATGCGATTGTCGGCCCGATGCCCGAGGGGCACATCCTCACGATTGGCCCGATCGCGATGGCCGGCTGGGTCGGATTATTGGTCACCTCGCTGAACCTGATCCCGATCGGCCAGCTCGACGGCGGCCACATCCTCTACGCGATGCTCGGCCGCCGCGCGCATCCGGTCGCCCTCGCGCTGCTGGTGGCGGCCGCCGTCGGGGCGTTCACCTATGGCTACTATTGGTGGACGCCGATGATCATCCTCTTGGCCGTGTTTGGGCCGACCCATCCGCCGACCCGCAGCGACGCCGTTCCGCTCGGAAGGTGGCGGACGCTGCTGGGCTGCTGTATGCTGGCCTTCGTGATCGTCGGGTTCACTCCCAACCTGTTTGTCAACATGCCGGCTCCGTGACAACCTGCCGTTCGGCCTCGTGGAACGCCCTTCAAGGCCGCTGAGAAACGGGATTGTCGGAAGTCCTCGGATCGGCTCGAAGGAGCACTGATGATGGGCATCTTGCGCAGTCTTCACCAAATGGCGGTCTCTCGCGGCGGGTTCTGGGCGGTTCTCTCGGCCCTGGTTATTACCTCGCTGCCCACCCACGCCGCCGAGCCGCCGGCGAGGCTCAAGCGGGCCGACTCGTTCCTCGGCATCCATTTCGACTTCCACGCCGGAGCGGATTGCAGCGAAGTCGGTCGGCGGACCACGCCCGAAATGGTTGAACTGGTGATCGACAAGGTCCAGCCTGACTATGTCCAGATCGACTGCAAGGGACATCCGGGCTACTCCAGCTACCCGACCAGGGTGGGCAATCCCGCGCCGGGCTTCGTGGGCGATCCGCTCCGCGTCTGGCGCGACGCGCCGCGGCGCCGCGGCGTCGCCCTGTTCATGCACTACTCCGGCGTCTGGGACCGCCACGCCGTGGCGACCCACCCCGAGTGGGCGGCGGTCCGGGCCGACGGCAAGCCGGACGAGAACGCCACCTCGGTTTTCGGGCCTTACGTTGACACGCTGATGATCCCCCAGCTCCGCGAATTGGCCGGAGACTATGGCGTGGACGGCGCCTGGGTCGATGGCGACTGCTGGGGCGCGGCGGTTGACTACCGCGATCGGGCCGCGAGCGAGTTCTGCCGGCAGAGCGGCGCAAAATCGGCGCCGCGGAAATCTTCCGAGCCCTTCTGGCACGAGTGGCTGGCGTTTCAGCGGGAGGGTTACCGCCGCTATCTGCGGCACTATGTCGACCAGCTCAAGGCTTCACACCCCGACTTCCAGATCGTCAGCAACTGGGCGTTCAGCGACCACATGCCCGAGCCGGTTTCGGCCGGCGTGGCGGCTTTGTCGGGCGATTTCTCTCCGGACAACAGCGTCAATTCGGCCAGGTTTTCCGGCCGCTGCCTGGAGAACCAGGCGGTCGCCTGGGACCTGATGTCGTGGTCGTTCAGCCGCAAGACACGCGGCCAGAAACCGGCGGTTCAATTGATGCAGGAGGCCGCCGTGGTGCTCGCCTTAGGGGGCGGCTACCAGGCCTATTTCAAGCAAGACCGCGACGGCGCGATCCGCCCGGCGGAAATGGACACGATGGCCGAGGTGGCCCGTTTCTGCCGTCAGCGGCAGGCGTTCTGCCACCGCTCGGTGGCCGTGCCGCAGGTTGCCCTCTTGTACTCCACCGCCGGCCATTACCGCAGCTCGTCCCGGCTGTTCCATCCCTCGGGGAGCGACGGCATCGACGTTTTGAAAAAGGCCCTCGGCCTGATGCTCGCGCGTCAGTACGCGGTCCAGATCGTCAGCGAGCACCACCTCGCCGGCGCGATGTCGCGATGGCCGCTGATTGTCGTGCCGGGCTGGGGATACCTGGAACCGGCCTCTCGCGACGAGCTTGCCGCCTACGCCAACAGCGGCGGGCGGCTGCTGCTCATCGGCTCCGGCCCGGCACAACTGTTCCAGCGCGAGTTGGCGGCCGCCGGCGGTGACAAGAACGCGCCGATTGTCTCGGTTGCCGAACCGGGCGACGGTTTTGTCGGCGCCCTCAAGAACATGTTTCCCGATCCGCTCGTCAGAATCTCCGGCTCGACCGACGTCGATGTCAGCCCCCGGCGGCTGGGCGGGAAACTGATGATCCACCTGGTGAACACGGCCGGGCCGCACGCCGATGCGCCCGAGGGTGGAATCACCGCGGTGCCGCCGGTCGGCCCGCTCTCGGTCTCCGTGCGGCTGGCCCGGGCGCCCAAGTCGGTGACCTGCCAGCCCGAAGGCGCGCCGCTGGAGGTTTCATGGACTGCCGGCCGCGCGGCGGTCGAGTTGCCCAGGCTGGAGTTGTACTCGGTTCTCGTCGTGGAACAGTGAGCGGGATAGCGGGGCGGGAGCGTAGAATGGATCGATGGCCGGCCAGCTCCAGGATAAGGCGCGGCGGAATCGGTCCGGATCGCGGAGGATCGAATCATGCAATATCGCGGACGCGTCAAGAACGGCGTTGTGGTGCTGGATTCACCGAGGGCTCTGCCCGAAGGGGCCGAGGTACGCGTGGAGCTTGTGTCGCCGGACAGCCAATCGCCATTGTTGGACGAGCAAGGGCAGACGTTGGGCCAGAAACTTATGAAGTACGCCGGCCGGGCGGTGGATCTGCCTGACGATGCGGCGCTGAATCACGATCATTACCTCTATGGAGCGCCGAAGCGATGACTCGCGTGTTTGCCGACAGCTTCTACTTTCTTTTCTCGTAATGGAGGATCGGCAGATCAGGCAAGCGTTGACGGGCGACCACCATTTCGAACCGGCAGGCTTTACGGCTCTCTTAAGGTGAGGTCCAGGCCACGGAAAGCGGCGCGGGCGCGACCTTTTTCTCTTCCTCCCCCGCGACGGAAATCAGCCGGCCAAGCAAACGGTTCCCGCCAGAACGAGAGCCAGCCGGGCGATGCGGTTGTCTTCTTCGATCAGTTGCCCAAGGATTGAAGCGGGGCCGGGATTCGGCCCCCCCGCCGGACAAACACGTCGCTGGCCCCTGAATTGCGGACTTCAAGGATCGGGGTGGAGCCGAACAGGCCCCCGAAGTCAACCACTTCGCCGGCCTTGGCGCCGGGCACCGGGATGATCCGCACCGCGGTCGTCTTGTTGTTGATCACCCCGATGGCCATCTCGTCGGCGATGATCGCCGAGAGGGTCTCTGCCGGGGTATCGCCGGGCACGGCGATCATGTCGAGGCCGACCGAACAGACGCTCGTCATCGCTTCCAGCTTTTCGAGCACGAGCTGGCCCCGGCCGGCGGCCCGAGCGAGCGTGCCGTCCTCGCTCACCGGGATGAACGCCCCGCTCAGGCCGCCGACCGAGCTGGAGGCGAACAGGCCTCCCTTCTTGACCGCGTCGTTCAGCAGCGCCACGGCGGCGGTCGACCCCGGCGCTCCGACGCAGGCCAGTCCCAGCGTCTCGATGATCTCGCCGATGCTGTCGCCCACGGTCGGCGTCGGCGCCAGCGAGAGATCGACGATCCCGAAGGCGACCCCCAGTTCCGCGGCCACCTCGCGGCCGATCAACTCGCCCACGCGGGTGACGCGAAAACTCGTGATCTTGATCTCCTCGGCCAGGTCGCCGAGGGTCAGGTTCGGCTCGATCGCGATCCGCCGCTTCAGCGCGCTGCCGACCACTCCGGGGCCCGAAACGCCGATGTTCACGGCCGCTTCGGGTTCGCCGGATCCCATGTAGGCGCCGGCCATGAAGGGGTTGTCTTCGGGGATGTTCGCGAAAACAACCAGCTTGGCGCAGCCGAATCCGCGCTGGGCGGCCGTCGCCTCGGCGATCCGCTTGATGACATGCCCGATCTGGTGGACGGCATCCATGTTGATGCCCGCTCGCCGCGAGGCCACGTTGACCGAAGCGCAGACGCGGTGCGTCTGGGCGAGCACGTCCGGCAACGAACTCATGACGACGTCGTCGCCCGCAGAAATCCCCTTGTGCACCAGCGCGGAGAACCCGCCGACGAAATCCACCCGGCAATCGAGCGCCGCGCGGTCGAGCGTCTTGGCGACCTGGACCGCCGCCGCGCGGCCGTGGCCGGCCAGGATCGTCGAAACGGGCGAAATGGCGATCCGTTTGTTCGTCACCGGGATGCCGTACTTGACCCCGATGCGGTCGCAGATCTCGACCAGCCGCTGGGCGCGCGAGGTGATCTTGCCGGACAGCTTGCGGCAGAGATGCTCGACGTTGGGGGCGGCGCAGTCGTCGACGTTGATTGCCAGGGTCACCGCGCGAACGTCGAGATGTTCGGCGTGCAGCATTTCGATCGTGGAGAGGATCTCGTCGGTTCGGAGCATCGGAGCGGCTATCCTTGCGGGCTCGGGGTCAATCTCAGTTGATTCGTGGCCACGAAGATGTTCTCGTGCTGGAGTTTGACGGTGAAACCGAGTTCCTCGCCCATCTGCTCGAGATCGGCCTGGAGCATGCGGATGTCCCAGCGCTTGGGCACTTGGACCTGCCCGATGAGAACAAATTCCTCGCCCTTCCGATCCCCGTAGAGATCGACGATGTTGATGTCTTTGCTGGCCAGGTACTGGCTGAAGCGGCGGACAATTCCCGGCTGATCCTGCCCGAAGGCGGTGATCACGAAACGGTCCGTTTCCACGCGGGGCGGGCCCGCCGGGCGCGGCAGCGCCCGCCGGGCCACGACCTGGTACTCGCTGCCGAGCGACTCGGCGCCGCGGACCCGGGCGGCAAGCTGTTCGGCCTCAATCGCCTCGGGCAGGCTGACGATCATGATCAGCGTGAAATAGCCTCCCAGAACCGTCTGGCTACAGGAATCGATGTTGCCGCCCAGCGCCTCCACGGCATTGGTGACCGCCGCCACAATTCCGGGGTGGTCGTCGGACATCACGTCGAGAACATACGCATTATCGAATCTAGGCATCAGATCGCTGTCTCTTGGGGCCGCCGGAATCAGCCTGTGGCGGGGACATTCCACCAGCCTTGGGAGGCTTCCCGAGCCCTGCCAGGATGATCCACAATCGCTCCAATCTACCACACGGCCCGAGAAGGGGGAACGGGCGGAGAAAGCGCCCCTTCTTGGTTCGAACGGGCGGCAGGTTGTCTCCTGATTCGCCCATCGAGTAAGATGCATGCCTGCACGGCCAGTGATGCTGCTTTTTTCTTTTTGACGATCCCCCATGTCCGATCCGGCCCGTTTGACCGATCTGGCGACGATTGCCGCCGACTGCCGAGTGTTTGCCGAGGAATTTCAGAGTTCCCTCGGCGAGCACGTGATTCTTCCGCCCAGCCTCGTCGAACATGCCTTGGTCGCCCTCGTGGCGGGGGGGCACCTCCTTCTGGAAGGCAACCCGGGGATGGGCAAGCAGACCCTCGCACGGTGGATCGCCCGCTCCGTGGGCCTGTCCTTTTCTGCGAGAACGTTTACGCCCGATCTGCGAGGTGAGGATTTTCTGCCGCCCCGCTCGTCCGGCGGGCCTGGGCGGGGGGCCGATCTGGATCACGATCCGCCGCGCGGAGCGATGCCCAGCGAGGTCTTCTACGCGGAGGACATCGATGAAGCGCCTCGCAGCACGATTGCGGCCCTGGTCGATACGATCCGCGACCGGCCCGTTGGCCCAGATGGCGGGGCCGGCGGAGCGAGACCGCTGCTGGTGATCGCCTCCCGGCGGCCGGCGGCGTTGGGCGCCGTCCAAACGCTCGACCCATCGCAGCTCGACCGGTTCTTGATTCAATCGCACATCCGTTACCCCACCCCGGCCGAGGAATGGGAGATCGCCCGGTGGACCCGCCCATCGGCTGGACCGGAAAAGCCGTTGCGGACCCGCGGCCAATTGGCGGCCTTTTCGCGCGCCGCGGCAGCGCTCGAAGCGCCCGAGGCGGTGATCGGCTACGCCTGGGCGCTTGTCCGGGCAACCCGGCCGGGAAACGAACTAGCGCCGCAGTTTGTCGAACGTTGGATCAAGCTGGGAGTCAGTCCCTGCGGGCTCGTCGCGTTGCTCGCGGCCGCCAAGGCCCGCGCGCTGCTGCTCGGCCGCATCGAGCCGACGCGCGAGGACGTTTACTCGATGGCGCAGCCGGTGCTCGGCCACCGCCTGATCGGCAATGCCGAAGCGGCCGCGGCGAATCTCACCAATCAGCGGCTGATCGGAATTCTGCTTGAAACCATTCTGATCGACGGGGTCTACGCGCGTCCTTCAGGGCCTTCGGACGCCGCGGGAGGATTCTTTTGAATCGCGTGCTTGCCAATGCGTTTGCCCTCTGCGTCGCGGCTCTTGCGATGGGCTGCTCTCCCGACGCCGCCACGCCGGGCAAGCCGGCCGTGCCAACGCCGGCCCTCTCCGCCGGGGAAGAGGCCGGGAAGGAGCTTGCCGCGAGCGACGCGCTGGCGGTCGGCGCGACGACAGAAGGCCCCGCTGGATTCCAGACCCCGGCGCAGCTTGAGGAGGCGATCGGCAAGGCGAATCCGGGCTTCACGGGAAAGATCTCCGTGGAAATGGGCGAAGGCGGAATCGCGGCCCTTTCGATCAGCGATCCGGCCATCGAAGACATCCGGCCGCTCGCGGGGCTCCCGTTGTCAAAGCTCGACCTGCACGGTTGCCATGTCTCGGACATTCGGGCGTTGGAGGGAATGCCGCTGGTGGTGATCGACCTGAGCAATACCGGCATCTCCGATATCCGCGTGCTCAAGGGGATGCCGCTGGCGATGGTCTATCTTGAGAACACGCGCGTGGCGGACATTTCCGCCCTAGCCGGGGCTCCGCTGATCGAGCTGTATTTGAGCCAGACGCCGGTCGCGGACATCAGCCCGCTCAAGGGCTCGCCGCTTGCCACGTTGAACCTGGTCGATACGCAGGTGGAAGACTTGCGGCCACTGGCCGGTGGCCGCCTTCAATCCGTCTGGTTGAACAACACGCCGGTGAAGGACTGTGCTCCGCTGGCATCCAACCCGGTCGTCAGCGTGACGCTGGCCGATACGAAGGTTTCCGACATCAGTCCTTTCAAGGGCCATCCAACCTTGCAGCGGCTGCACATCGCCGGCTCGGAGGTCACGGACCTGGCGCCGCTGCAATGGATGGACGGGCTCACGCGGCTGATCTTCACGCCGGGCCGGATCAAGACGGGCCTGCCGCAGGCGCGCAAGATGCGGTCCATCCGGCAGATCGGCACGTCGTTCGGGCGGCCGGGCGAGCCGGAGGAGATGTATCCTCCGGAAGTCTTCTGGGCAATGTACGATGCGGGCCGGTTCAACTAGCCCGAATCGTTCTCGTAGAACGGAATCCCTTCCGTCTTCAGCCCCCCTCAGCCCGCGGGCCCCAGCGCCGTCCACCGCGCAGACGGGGACGGTTCCGGCAAACGGTCACCCCACCCGTGCTCCAGCCGAAGCAAAGGCAATGCCTTCGATCTCCACGAGCAATTCGGGCCGGCAGACGTCGCCGATTGCGTAGATCGTGGGCAGTTCGCCGAGCCGCTGTTCGCAGACCGCTTGGACCGCGGCGTAGTCTTGCTGGTTCTTGATGTAGACCCTTGCCAGGGCGAGATCGCCGAGCGTGGCGCCGAGGTTCGGCATGCCATGTTCGGCGAAGTTGTCCGCGCCGATCAGCGCCGCGATGTTGTCCAGGGTCTGCTCGGTCTGTCGTCGAGGATCGCCCATGTGCTGTGTTTCCGAGCTGGTGATGCTCGCCGTGCCGGAGACGAAGATCGTCGCCGCTCCGGGGCCGGCGATGGCCATCGCGCGGGCGAACTTGGGGCTCTTGATCCCGTATTCGCAGCCGTAGTCAAAGGCCGAGGTCTGCTTGGGGTTTTCCAGCGGGAGGATGGCCACGCCGGGCTTTTCGATCGAGATTCCGATGCAGCCCATGATGACGTTCCGCCCCTCGGTACCGATGCCCGTGCTGGCCGGGTAAACAGCGCCGTTTCGCGACATCAGCGTGAAGTCGCGGTAGAAGCGCAAGTCGCGGTAGAAATCGGTCCGCGCTCGATTCAGCTCCTTGTAGCGCTGCGTGTCGCCCTCGGCCCCGACGATGTCGCCGAGGTAGAGCCACGTGCGGACGATCTGTTCAAAGGAGACGCCGCGGTTGGCCAGCCGGCGCTGCATCTGCTCAAAGGCGTCGATCGCCCGATCATAGATCCCTTCCGCCGCCGTCTCCGGCATGATGTTGGCGCAGTGGACCCAGCGGATTCCATCGTGGTGCGTGACCACCAATCCTTCGCCGAAGCGCTCGATTTCCACGCCGCCACCCGCCCGCCCAACACCCATCGCCTCGATCGCCAACAAGCGCCCGTTGCAGGGCGGCTGCGGGATGTAGGAGGTGGCGGGCAACTGCTCGCCGTAGAATTCGTTGATGATCTTGCGGCAGTCTTCGAGTTGATCGACGTTGCGGAGAAACACCGCCTGGTGGACGATGCTGCCGCGCGTCCCTTGCTCGGCCATCACCGCCTCGATGGTCTGCAAGGCGTCGCCCGCCTCTTCTTCAAGCGATCCGGTCCGCCGCGGCACTGCGGCGGCGAAGACGTGTTTCGCCTCGTTCAGATCGACGACACTGTAGCCGATGCCTTCGCACGACTTCTTCTCGATCATGTGTTCCCTCACGGGCTCGGTGCGGTTGATCATGGGTGGGCCGGTGTGTACCGCAATGCGGGGATCGTATGAGGATGGGGGGGAACCTTCCGCGGCTTCGGTCGGTCGTGGGGTGGGATTGTTGGGACGTGGCCGCCAGCCGGCTGCTCCCAAGGATCGGCGCCGCCCTTTTAGCCGCTGGTCAGGTGGGACGGCGGGCGGACCGGGCGGGAGCAGGCCCGGCTTCCATGCCTTAATCTAAACCAGTGGGAATCGCGCCGTCAATCATTTAGGGGACATTCGTCCGGGGGGGGGCCGATTCGGCGACAGAATCGGCCCTTCTGATTAATGTCAGACTTGGCAGTAAAAAACCCGTTTTCAGGGCGGTTCGGCTTGCAGAGGCGCAGGATACCTCGCCAGGCAACGAAAAGACCCTTTCTCGGCCTGGCCGGGAAAGGGTCTCTGATCTTGCCGATTGGGCGTCTTCTGCTTTTCGCCGCCTTTATTCTCCGACGTACGGCAGCAGGGCCATGAACCGCGCCCGCTTGACGGCGGCCGTGACCGCGTGCTGACTGGCGGCGGTGCAGCCGCTCTTGCGGCGGCCAATGATCTTGCCCTGCCGATTCGTCAGCTTCTTCAGCAGGTCCAGGTCCTTGTAATCGACATACATCGGACGAGGCCGCTTGCCGTCGACGAAAATCGGGTCCTTCTTCTTGCCCCGGGTCTTCAACATCGTGCGACGCCGGCTCGGGCGGCGAGCGCCGCGTCCGCCACGATTCGGAGGTCCTGCCTTTCCCATGATCCTTCTAACCTGTCATAATTTCCGGAACTGGTAATGCACGCTGGGCGTGCGAGTCTGTCTGCGAAAGCCTTAAATGTACTAAACATCGGCGAAAACGCAACCCTACCTGACGCTTTCAACCACCACCGGGGGCGGAAAACGCGACACCGGTCCGCCCGGCCCGACGTTTAGCCGCTCGACCTCCGCCGTCCCGCCCGGCACGCAGGTAGACCGCCAGAGTTATTTGCTATCCACCACGCCGAGGTAGTCCAGGGCAACCGTCGCCTCTCTCGGCCAGCGTTCAGCCACATCCCGCGGCGGGAATGACGCCGACCGCGTCGCCTCCCCCGGAAGTGCCGTCGCGGATCAGCCGCACGGCGATCCACGGAGTCGCCGTACCGCTTCTCCGCCGACACGCCGCGCCGGGGGGCGAGCAGCGGAACCAGGCCGATGCCGGTCAACCCGGTTCCTCGCCAGTTTCCGCCCGGCCGGCTACACTGGCCTGGAGACTGGTCCTGATTTGCCTTGGACTGGGTTCCGCCGTTACCCTGGAAGGAATCCAGCCAAGGGCACCGTCCCGTTGCCTGCCCCCTCGTTATCCTGCCAGGAGCGCCCGATGTCGCCCAGAACCGGCCGATTTCATGTCCTTCTTGTCTCTTTGCCCGCACTGGCAATTCTCGGCATCGCCCTGGAAACCCGTGGGGCCCAGCCGAGCCCAGAGCGGCGCAACGTGGTACTCGTGCTCAGCGACGACCACCGCTACGACTTCATGGGCTTCATGCCGCAGGCCCCCGATTTTCTCGAAACACCGGCGATGGACCGGATGGCTCGGCAGGGGGCGCATCTGGCCCACGCCTTTGTGACCACCTCGCTCTGTTCGCCGAGCCGCGCTTCGATCCTCACCGGGCAGTACATGCACCACCATCATGTGGTCGACAACCAGCGGCCCGTACCGCCGGGCACAACCTTCTTTCCCCAGTACCTGCAAGAGGCGGGCTACGCGACCGCCTTCATCGGGAAGTGGCACATGGGCCACGACGAGGACGACCCGCGCCCCGGATTCGATCACTGGGTGAGCTTCCCCGGCCAGGGGGTCTACTTCGATCCAACTCTGAATGTCAACGGCGCCCGCGTGGAGACGAAAGGCTACATCACGGACATCCTCACCGACCAAACCCTCCAGTGGCTGAACGAAGGGCGTGGCGAAAAGCCGTTCTTCCTTTACCTGTCGCACAAGGCGGTGCATTTCCCGTTTCAGCCAGCGCCGCGTCACGCTCTCCGCTATGCCCAGAAACCGGTCCCTTACCCGGAGACCATGGCCAACACGGAACAGAATTACCGCACGCAGCCCCACTGGGTCCGCCAGCGCCGCTACAGCATCCACGGGGTCGATCACATGCAGACGGGCCCGTTCGACAACGACCCCGTGCCCGACTTCGATCAGCTCTATCGAGACTATGCCGCAACGGTGCACGGGCTGGATGAGAATCTCGGCCGACTGCTCGACTATCTCGATTCCAGCGGCCTGAGCCGCAACACGCTCGTCCTCTACATCGGCGACAACGGGTTCGAACTCGGCGAGCACGGCTTCTATGACAAACGCGACGCCTTCGAACAGTCGATCCGCGTGCCGATGCTGGCTTACGCGCCGGGGATGATTCCGGCGGGCACGAAGATCGCCGAGATGGTTTTGAACATCGATATCGCCGCGACAATCCTCGAAGCCTGCGGCGTGGCGGCGCCGCAGTCGGCCCGGATGGACGGCCGCTCCTTCCTGCCGCTGCTCCTCGGGCGGCAGGTCCCCTGGCGCGACCACATCCTGTACGAGTATCACTGGGAGTGGAATTTCCCCGCGACGCCGACCACCTTTGCGATCCGCACGGATCGCTTCAAGTATGTCTTCTATCACGGTGTCTGGGACGAGAATGGTTTCTACGACCTCCAGGCCGACCCGTTGGAACGCCACAACCTGATCGGCGTGCCGGCCTACCAGGAACAGATCCGGGCGATGGAAGGCCAACTGTTCGACGAATTGGAGGCGTCCGGCGGGCTGGCGATCCCGCTCCGCCGGCCCCAGGGCGAACGGCTCGATCAGCGGAAGCTGCCAAGGTGATCAACCGGCGCAACGAAGTCGACCTGCCAGGAATTCGCCAAAAGTAAGACGCGCCCGTTCCGCCGTCCGCCCGTCCCTGACGAACGTCCGTTGAGCGATAAAGGCCGACGCCGTTGAACGCGAAGCGGCCCGGCGTCTCCTTCGCTCAGAGAGCCTCCCCCGAGGAGTGGTTCCCGCGGTTTCCTCCAAGCGAGCATCCCGGCTCGGACAAGTCGGCTGGAGACCGCTGCCGCCCGAAACGCGTGTCCCGCTGGCTGCGGAGGGGGATCCGTCTGCGGGGGGCGATCAACCGAATCACTTGAGTTCCTTGATCCGCACGTTGCGGTACCACACGCGCTTCGCTTCATCCTGGAAGGCGATGTGGCCCTCGGGCGGCCGATCCTTGATCGCCGACTTGTCCAGCTCGAGGTCGTGAATCGGCTCCCCGTTCAGTTCCACCTTGAGCCGATTGCCCACGCAGGAGATGACGTACCGGTTCCATTGGCCGGCGGGCTTGGCCATGTTCTTCGAAGGCGCCGCGGCGCCGATCACGCCGCCGCAATCGTGGTTGCCGGGATTCGCCAAACCGTGCGTATCGAGAATCTGGATCTCGAAGCCGCTTTTGACCTGGTCCCGCGGGTCCCCGACCCTCAGGAAGACGCCGGAGTTCCCTCCCTTCTCGATCTTGAATTCCAGATCGAGAACAAAATCCTTGTACTTGCGCTGCGTGGTCAGGTAGGCCTCATACCGCTGCCAGCCCTTCTCTCCCGGTCGCGGCTTGAGCGTGACCGCGCCGTCTTCCTCCACGATCCAATTGCCGGTCGTCTGCCAGCCCTTGAGCGTCTTGCCGTCGAACATCGGGACCAGTCCGTCCTCGGCTGGGGGCGTCTCGGCCGCCAGCGCGCCGCCGGCCGCCAGGAGAAGCCCCGCGCAAACGGCGATCAGACTGCTTCGGTTCATTGTCATTCTTCTTTCCGGTTGGAGATGGAAGTCGATACCGCCGGCCGTGCCCCGCGGCACGGTCAGCCGCTGGCATTGTAGTTGCCCCGCCAGGTGCGGTTCAATGATCCCTGCTTGAGCCGCCTCTTGAGCCGCCTCGCGCCGCCGGTTAACATCATTCCCAGGCGATCGTTCCGCCGGGAGCCGCACCGGTTCCGGATAACAAACCTCGCTCCTCCGCGCGTAACGGCGCGGACTTGCCGGGTCCGTGCTGCAAACCCCAGATGACCAGAAGGAGTCTCCAATGCAACGCCTTGCCGTATCGATAGTTCTTTGCGCGATTCTCATGCCGGTCGCAGCCGCGGCCGGCGGGACCGCCGAGAAGGTGGCCATGCCGTCGCCCGAACAGCTCGCCGCCCAAGGCTATGAGTCTCTCTTTAACGGCAAGGACCTCCGCGGCTGGAAAGTCCCCGAAGGCGACAATGGCCATTGGCGGGTTGTCGACGGCGTGATCGACTACGATGCCTGCTCGGAAGCCAAGGGCAACAAGAGCCTGTATACCGAGCAGGAGTATGGCGATTACACGATCTACTTCGACTGGCGTTTCAAGCGCGCCACGGGGCTCTACCCGATGCCGACGATCCTGCCCGACGGCAGCTACAAAACGGACGAAGACGGCAAGCAAATCATCACGCCGACCGCCAACGCCGATTCGGGCTTGCTGTTCCGCCCGGGACACCAGGCGAACCTTTGGTGCTGGGAGTGTGGCTCCGGCGAGTTGTGGTCGGTCCGCCTCAACAAGGATGCCACGCCCGAAGAGCGGGCGGCGGGCGTCCCGAAAGCCAAGGCCGACAAGCCCGTGGGAGAGTGGAATCGGATGATGGCCCGCGTCGTCGGCGACCGCGTCACGATCGTCTTGAACGGCCTGAAAGTGATCGACAACGCGCAGCTGCCGGGATTGAAGGAGATGCGCGGACCGATCGGGTTCCAGCATCACGGCGGCCCGCTGCCGCCCAAGCAGATCGAGGCGATGAGAAAGCAGGGCATGGCCGTGGAAGACGGGGCGATGTCACCCGCTTCGAGCCTCGTGCAGTTCCGGAATGTCTACATCAAGGTGCACGACCGTTGACGGCGCTGGCTCGGGCTGGCCGGAGAGCGTCAACGATGCCCCTCCGGCCGCGCCGGGTCGGTGTCAGCGGAAGCGTCGCAGCTGGTCGAGCAGGGCATCCTGCCCCGGCTTGATCTTCCTGCGCGCCGTGTCGAGATCGAAGAACTCGGCGCGATCGATTTCCGGAAACTCCGCCTGGCGGCCCGAGTGCGGCGGCCATTCCATTGTGAAGGTGTTGCAGACAATCGCGGCCGGATCACAGTCGCCCTGGAACGCCCAGGCGTGGACGATCTTGCCGCCCTTCTGCTTGACCGGACGGAGTGGAATGTAGGGGCCGGCGGGCTTTACGCCGGTCTCCTCTTCAAACTCCCGCTCGGCGGTGGCCAGGAGGTCTTCGCCTTCTTCGGGCTCCCCCTTGGGGATCGACCAGGCCCCCTGATCCCTGTTGCGGAAGTAGGGCCCGCCCGGATGTGCCAGCAGAACTTGGAGGACTCCATTCTGGACGCGATACATCAGCAATCCAGCGCTCAGTCTGGCCACAATCGTGTCTCCGAAGGGTCCGCGGGCGCGGCGTGCGGCGGACTTTGCCGTAATCGATTCTTCTCCGGGGCTCCGCCTGGGATTCCGCCTGAATTCCCTTCCGGCAGTCCAGCGGCGGGTGGCCGCGGGGCGTTCCAGCGCGGGTGGAATGCTCCATGGCCGGCCCCGGCGGCGGCGTTTCCCGGCCGGTTGGACTGCATCCTAATCGGCGCGGCGCGGGAAGACAACCGCCCTGCGCGCGGCCCGGTTCCCTCGCTGCCCAGCCCTTGCACGATCCCCCGGCACGGCGGACAATACTCGGAATGCAGGACGCCGGAACAGGACGCCGCAGGGTTGCCCCGCTTCCGGTCGATCGACGCACCGCGGCGCGCGGCGGGCGGCGGCAGGCCAGCCCGCCCCTTCACCGAAAATCAAGCAGGAGATCCCACCATGGCTCAGCAGATGGCACGCGTTCCTCGGCGCCAGTTCCTGAAAACCGCCGTCCAGGCCGGCAGCCTGCTGGCGGCGCCTCACTTGATTCCGGGCGCCGCGCTGGGAAAAGACGGCAGCGCGGCCGCAAGCGAGCGGATCGTGTTGGGCGGGATCGGCATCGGCAGCCGGGGGATGTACGACCTGGGATGCTTTCTTCCGCAGCCGGACGTGCAATTCGTGGCCGTTTGCGACATCAAGGCGGCGCGCCGGGCCGCCGTGAAGAACAGGGTCGATCAGAAATACGGCAACCAGGATTGCGCCACGTATCGCGACTTTCGCGAACTGCTGGAGCGCGACGACATCGATGCGGTGCTGATCGCGACCGGCCCGAACTGGCACGCCACGGCGTCGATCTACGCGGCCAAGGCCGGGAAGGACATCTATTGCGAAAAGCCCTGTACGAAGAACATTGCCCAGAGCCTGGCGCTGGCCGACTCGATGCGGCGTTGCGGGCGGGTCTTCCAGGCGGGGACTCAGCGGCGGAACTTGCCGCATTTCGCCTTCGCCTGCGAGTTGGCCTGGAGCGGCAGGCTGGGGAAACTCAAAGCGGTGCACGCCCACCCCGCGGGCCTGGCGACCGCCAGCAGCGGCTGGGCCCCGGCGGAGCCCGAGCCGCCCAAGGAAGAGATCGACTGGGATCTGTATCTCGGCCCGGCGGCCTGGCGGCCGTTCAACAAGAAGCTGCTCGACGGCTTCAACTTTGAAAAAGGCGGCGGATTGGTCGGCGGCGGAGTGCTGGAATGGGGTTCCCACTGCGTGGACCTCTGCCAGTGGGCCGCCAGCGCGGACCATACCGCCCCGATCGAGTACAACCCGCCGAAAGACGGCCGCGTCATCGCGCGCTATGCCAGCGGGGTCGAACTGGTCATCCGCAACGATGGTTGGCTCCCGCTGGGCTCCTGCCCGGTGCGGTTCGAGGGGGAAACGGGCTGGGTCGAGGCGGGCGATAGCGGCAAACTCGTGCTCAGTTCCCCCGAACTGATCGCCGGCAGGGAGGTTGCCGAGATCGGCGGCTATCCGGCCACCTTCCACGTGCGGGACTTCCTCGACTGCGTGAAGACGCGGAGCCAGCCGTTGGCGAACGCGGAGGCGGCATGTTATTCCCACATCGCCTGCCACGCGGCCAATATCGCGATCTTTCTCGATCGCCAGGTGCGTTACGATCCGGCGAAGCACGCGTTCATCGGCGACGAGCAGGCGAATCGATTGCGGTCGGAGGCGATGCGCGAGCCCTGGAGTGTCTGAGCATCCGATCTTCAAGTCACCCAGACCACCCCGTCCGACCGGAAACAACAAGGACCGCACACATGCAGACAACTCGATATCCTCTCACATCCGTCGCGCTGGTTGCCGCCATCATCGCGTTGGCCGCCCACTCCGCCCGAGCCGCCGACCGTCCCGGCAATGCCGCGGACCAGGAGCGGCAACTGATTGGCGTGCTCCAGTCGGACGCGCCGAAGGCCGATAAGGCGATCACCTGCAAGCGCCTGGTGATCCACGGCACGGCCGCGGCCGTGCCGCCGCTGGCCGCGCTGCTTGACGACGCGGAGCTTGCCTCGTGGGCGCGAATCGCCTTGGAGGCGATTCCGGGACCCGAGGCGGACGGGGCTCTTCGCGAGGCGCTGGGAAGACTCCAGGGGCGTCTGCTCGTCGGCGCGATCAACTCGATCGGCGTCCGCCGCGACCAGCGCGCGGTGGAGAGCCTGGCCGGGCGGCTCGGAGACGCCGATCCGGAGGTGGCTTCGGCGGCGGCCGCCGCCCTGGGACGGATCGGCAACGACGCGGCCGCCAAGATCTTGCAGAAGTCGCTCGGTGCAGCCCCCGCGGCGGTCCGTTCCGCAGTCGCCGAAGGGTGCATCCTCTGCGCTGAACGCGCCCTCGCCGGCGGAAACGCGGCGCGGGCCGTGGAACTCTACGACCTGGTCCGCGAGTCCGCGGCGCCCAAGCAGAGGATCGTCGAGGCGACGCGCGGGGCGATTCTCGCCCGGCGATCCGCAGGCGTCCCCCTGCTCGTCGAGCAGCTCAAGTCGGCTGACAAGGGGATGTTCAACATCGGATTGACCACCGCGCGGGAGTTGCCCGGGCGCGAAGTGACCGAGGGCCTGGCGGCGGCGGTGGCCGGCGCGGTCCCCGCACGTCAGGGCCTGCTCGTCGGCGCCCTGGCCGACCGCCGCGACGAGGCGGTGCTGCCCGCCGTGCTGGCGATTGCGAAGAACGGCTCGGAAACAGCGCGTCAGGCGGCCGTGGCCGCCTTGCAGCGCGTGGGAGACGCCTCCTGCGTGCCCGTCCTGATGGAGATGGCTGCCGGCGCCGACGCGGAATTGGCGAAGGCGGCCGCGGAGGCCCTCGCCGGACTGCCCGGCAAGGACGTCGATGCCGACCTGGCCGAACGTCTGCCGCAGGCTTCGGGTGCGGCCCGCCGTGTGTTGATCGAATTGGCCGGCCGGCGGAGAATCGCCGCCGCCTCCGGCGCTTTGATCGAGGCGGCCGACGACGCCGACGGCAAGATCCGCGCGCTGGCCCTGGCCGCGCTCGGTTCGACGATCGGACCGGACGAACTCTCGTTCCTGATCACACGGGCCGTAGCGCCCCCGCACGCGGCGGACGCCAAGGCCGCGATGCCAGCCCTGAAAGCCGCCTGCATCCGCATGCCGGACGGCCAGACGTGCGCAACGATGCTGATCGCGGCGATGTCGGACGCCCCGATCGCAACGAAATCCTCGATTCTGGAGATTCTCGGCGCGATGGGCAACGCCACGGCCCTGGAAGCAGTCGGGGCCGCGGCAAGAGACAAGAGCACCGAGTTGCAGGACACGGCGAGCCGCCTGCTGGGCGAGTGGATGAGCGTCGACGCGGCGCCGGTCCTGCTGGAACTGGCGAAGACCGCAACGGACTCCAAGTACCAGGTCCGCGCCCTGCGGGGTTACATCCGCCTTGTTCGCCAATTTACCCTGCCCGACGCGCAGCGCGTCGAGATGTGCCGCGCAGCGCTCGCAGCCGCCAGCCGCAAGGACGAGCAGGAACTGGTCCTCGAAGTCATCGGGCGTTATCCGAGTGTCGATATGTTGAGGCTTGCCGTCGAGGCGGCGAAGGACCCGGCCCTCAAGGATGCGGCAACCGCGGTCTCGCTGTCGATCGCGCAGAAAATCGGCGGCTCCGTCGACGTCCAGGACCTGCTCGCCAAGATCGGCCACGAGCCGATGAAGATCGAGATCATCAAGGCCGAGTACGGCGCCGGCACAACCTTCAAGGATGTGACCGCGATCCTCAGAAAATACGTCCGCGATTTCCCGCTGATCGTCATGCCGACCGGCAGCTACAACTCCGCCTTCGGCGGCGATCCGTTGCCGAATGTCGTCAAGACGTTGGAGGTCCGGTATCGGATCGATGGCAGGGAGGGAGAAGCCTCGTTCGGGGAAAACGCCACGATCATGCTGCCGGTGCCGAAGTAGTGGGAATAGCCATCGGCTTTCAGCGATCAGCCTTCCGCGGCGCGGAGAGAATGGCTACCCGCCAAAGAAATCCGGGCGGAGCAGGATTGGGTGCCCTGCAAGGGGCCCGCACCGTGAACGCGACGCGGAGCGCTATCCCATCCTGCGGCTCCTCCACGCGGCCGGATTGGCTGGCCGCGGCGATGCCTGGTGGGAACAGCTGGAACTGTTGGCCGATGGAGGCGACACCGTGCGCTCGACCTTGCCCCGGGCGAACGAGAGAAGCGGCGACATGCCGATGTTTGTTCGCTTTAGCCTGGAGGCGGCAATCGAAGCGCTGACGGCAGGCGGCGGCCTGGAGACGGACTTGCCGATCTGAACCGCGGAGAAAGTGGGCAATGCTGCTGGCAGTGGTTGAAATGCAGGACACGGCGATCTTCCTGGTCATGCTGGGGTTCCTGATTGGGCTGAGCGCGATTTTCAGCCGCCATATCGACCGCCTCGGCGTGCCCGTCGTCCTCCTGTTCCTGGTGCTCGGCATCCTGGGAGGCTCGGAAGGGATCGGCGGGATTGCCTTCGACGACTACAGCTTCGCCGTTCGAGTCGGGACGATCTACCTGGTGTTGATCCTCGTCGATGGCGGGATGACCACATCGCTCGCCGCGGTCCGCCGGGTGCTGTTGCCGGCCGGCATCCTGGCCACGATTGGCGTCGCGCTGACGGCCGCGCTGTTGGCCCTGTTCGGGCGCCTGGTGGGGCTGCCCTGGATCGAGGCGATGCTGCTGGGGGCGATCGTCTCTTCGACCGACGCGGCGGCCGTTCTGGCCGTACTGCGCGGCGGAAACCTGCATCTGAAGCCGGAGGTCGGCGACACGCTCGAGGTCGAGTCGTGCATGAACGATCCGATGGCCGTGATCCTGACCGTGACGGTGATCGAACTTGCCTTGGCGCCGGGCGAGTGGCATTGGACGCGCCTGGTGGCGATTCCCGTGCAGTTGGCGATCGGCGGCGCGACCGGGGTCGGCTTGGGACTGGCCGGGAAATGGGGCGTCGAGCGGGTCCGGCCGGCGACGATCGGCCTCTATCCGGCCGTCACGCTGGCGATTGCCTTCCTCTCGTTCGGGATTGCGACCGTGCTCGGAGGAAGCGGTCTTCTGAGCGTCTATGTGACGGCCCTCGTGTTGGGCTCGGCGGCCCTTCCCTATCGCGCCGGATTGAAACGGGTCCACGATGCCCTGGCATGGCTCAGCCAGATCGGGCTGTTCCTGATGCTCGGCCTGCTGGTTTTCCCCTCGAGTCTCCCGGCCGTGGCGGGCGTCGGGCTGGGCGCCGCGCTGTTCCTGGCCTTTGTCGCCCGGCCGCTGGCCGTGGCGGCGTGCCTGCTGCCGCTGCGGTTTCCGCCCCGGCAGATCGGCTACATCGGCTGGATCGGCCTGCGGGGCGCCGTGCCGATCATCCTCGGCGTATTCCCCGTGCTGGCCGGCGTCCCCGGCGCGGAGCGGGTGTTCAACATCGTGTTCTTCATCGTCGTGGTCAGCACGCTGCTGCCGGGCGCGACGATCCGGCGCATGACGCAATGGCTCGACTTGGCGCGCCCGGAGATGCCCACGCCGAGCGCGGTTTTGGAGATCAACTCGGCGCACCGCCTGACGAACGAGATCGCTTCGTTCTTCATCGACTCCTCGGCCGCCGTCTGCGGCGCTTCGCTGTCGCAGATCAATCTCCCGCCGGCATCCGCCGTGATGCTCATCGTCAGGGGCCAGCAGCTGGTCGCTGCCCGCGGCGCCACGGTCCTCAACCAGGGAGACCACGTTTACGTATTCTTCCGCCCGGAGGATCAACCGTTTATTGAACTGCTTTTCGGGCGGCGCGAGAGCGTGTGAGGAAGGGTTCGGGGTTCAGGGTTCGGGGTTCAAGGTTCTGCCTGGCCGTTCCTGCGACCCATCTGGGTGGCGATCAAGAGGGCCATCTCCAGGGCCTGTTCGTAATTGAGCCGCGGGTCCACGTCGCTGTGGTAGGCGCGGCCGAGGTCCGCCTCGGTGAGTCCGCGGGCGCCGCCGGTGCACTCGGTGACGTTTTCGCCGGTGAGTTCGAAATGCACGCCGCCGAGCCGTGAACCCATGCGGTAATGAATTTCAAACGCCTGGGTGAGTTCGCCGAGAATTTCGCCGAAATCGCGGGTCTTCAGCCCGCAGCCGGTGTTGGCCGTGTTGCCGTGCATCGGATCGCAGCACCAGACGACCGTCTTGCCGGCGCGGCGGACGGCTTCGACGAGCGGCGGCAGGTGCCGGCCGATCGTCCGGTTGCCGAAGCGGTGAATCACGGTCAATCGCCCCGGTTCGTCCTCGGGATTCAGGATTTGGACGAGGTCCAGCAACTGGTCGGGGCCGCACGACGGGCCGACCTTCAGCCCGATCGGGTTGGCGATGCCGCGGAAGAACTCCACGTGGGCCCCGCCCGGGTCGCGGGTGCGATCGCCGATCCACGGCATGTGGGTGCTCAGGTTGTACCAGCCGGTGCGGCGGGGCACCTGGCGGGTCTGGGCCTGTTCATAGTCCAAATGCAGACCTTCGTGGCTGGTGAAGAATTCGACGCGGTCGAGTTCGCCGATCCGGCGCCCGGCCATCGCTTCCAGGAAGGCAACCGATTCGTTGACCGCGCGGATCATCTCGCGGTATTCCGCGGACTGGGGTGAATGGATGACGAAGCCGAGATCCCAGCGCTGCGGATGCCGCAGGTCGGCAAACCCGCCGTCGATCAGGCTGCGGATGAAGTTCAGTGTCAGGGCGGCCCGCTCGTAGCCGCGGAGGAGGAGTTGGGCGTCCGCGGCGCGGGCCTCGGCGGTGAACTGGCGATCGTTGATCAAGTTGCCGCGGAAGCTCGGCAGGGTGACCCCCTGGCGGGTCTCCGTGGCGGCGGAGCGGGGTTTGGCGTATTGGCCGGCGAAGCGACCCACGCGAATCACGCGGCGGCGACTGCCGTAGGTCAGCACAAGGCTCATCTTCAGCAGGATCTTCAGCTTGTTGGCGATCAGGTCGCTGCGGCAGTCCTCGAAACTCTCGCAGCAGTCGCCGCCTTGGAGGAGGAACCGCTCCCCGCGACCCGCCTCGGCCAACTGCCGCTTCAGAGTCTCCACTTCCCAACTCGTCACCAGCGGCGGCAACTTGGCTAGCTGGCTCAAGACCGAGGCGAGAAGCTCCCGGTCGGGATAGACGATCTGCTGCTCGATCGGCCTCGTCTTCCAGGAGTCGGGCGACCAACCGGCGTTCTGCGAATCGGGTGGCGACATGCGAGACGGTGACGGCAGGATGGTTGGCGTGAGAGGATCGCGGCCTCCGGCCAGCGCGCCGCGACCGGCAGAGGTGGGAACACCGGCGAGCATATCCGCCCGCCCGTCGCCGGTCAACGAGACGGTTTCGCGCGGAGTGTCCGCTCCGCGGAGCGGGCCGCGGCAGCGGGTGCAGAACGACCAGGTTCAGAATCCCAGGTTCAAGCCACTGTCTGGCGTGCCGCCAGGCTTCACCCGGTCTCCAGGCTCGAGCTTGGGAACCAGAATCAAGCGGGTGCTGCCGGGCAACGGTCGAGCCGAATCCCGCATTGGCGGCTGGAAATTGGCGCTTGGGCCCTGCCGCTTGCGGTTGCGGCGCCGTGGTCGGATGGGATATCATGAGCCGTTTGGCACCGGCGATGCGACCGTCGCGGGGCGCCTCGCACTCCGCACGGACTGGCGTCGCGGCGGAGCGCGATCAGTACCAAGGTCGCCGCTCTTCTGCCCAGAAGTCCGAGAAGGAGCCAACCGTGAAGATCAGCCAGATCTCGCTGTTTCTGGAGAACAAGCCGGGCCACTTGAGCTCCGTCTGCCAGACCCTGGCCGATGCAGGGATCAGCATCCGCACGCTCTCGCTGGCGGACACGCAGCGGTTCGGCATTCTGCGATTGATCGTCGAAGACTGGAAGCGAGCCAAGGCGGTCCTCGAGGCGACCGGCTGCGTGGTCAACGTCACCGACGTCGTGGCCACCGAGGTCGAGGATCGCCCCGGCGGCCTGGCAGCGCTGCTCCGCCCCTTGGAGGAGTCGGGCGTGAATGTCGAGTACATGTACGCCTTCGCGCTGGGCAACAAGGGCCGGGCGACGATGGTCTTCCGCTTCGACCAGCCGGACGCGGCGATCGAGATTCTCAAGAAGTCGGGCGTCAGCGTGTTGGGGAGCGTGAATCTGTTCCGCCCCGCGACCTGAGGTCGCGATCGCGGTCGCCGGTCTTGGGAACCGCGGGCCGCCAGGGGCCACCCACGAACCGTAGCGGCGCTGATTTCAAAGTGGTAAAATCAGTGGTTTTGCACTCCTGTCGCACAGGCTGCCAGGCAGGTTGTTCTATTCGTCGAGGATTTCATGAGCGATTCCAGGGCGTCCGGGCCGGACGCCGCCGCGCGGTTCCACCCGGCAAGCAGCCTCGACTACGTTCCGCGGGAGCAGTTGCGCCGTCTCCAGTCGCAGCGTCTTAAAGAAGTCGTCAGCCGGGTCTATGACCACGTCGCGTTCTACCGGCGGCGGATGGACCAGCTGGGCGTGACCCCCAGCGACATCCGCTCGATCGACGATGTCGATAAACTCCCCTTCACGCTCAAGTCGGACCTGCGCGACGAGTATCCGTTCGGACTGTTCGCCGCGCCGCTGGGCCAAATCGTCCGCCTCCACGCCTCGAGCGGGACGACCGGCAAGCCGATCGTGGCCGCCTACACGCAACACGACCTCGACGTTTGGAAGAATGTCATGGTCCGCACGTTCGCCGCGGCGGGGCTCAGCGAGGGCGACATTGTGCAGAACTCGTACGGCTATGGCCTGTTTACCGGGGGGCTCGGCGCGCACTACGGCGCCGAGGCCCTTGGGGCGACGGTGATCCCCACTTCCGGCGGGAACACCGATCGGCAGATCATGATCCTCAAGGATTTCGGGGTCACCGCGATCTGTTGCACGCCGAGCTACTTCCTGCACGTGCTCGATCGTGCCGCCGAAATCGGGATCGACGTCCGCCACTTGCCGCTCCGCGTCGGCGTGTTCGGGGCCGAGCCATGGACCGAGGCGATGCGCCGCCGGATCGAGGAGCTGGCCGGGATCAAGGCCTACGACATCTACGGCCTGACGGAAATCATCGGCCCCGGCGTCGGCGCCGAGTGCTCCGGGCAGAACGGGCTGCACATCTTCGAGGACCATTTCTATCCCGAAATCGTCGATCCCGAAACAGGCCGCCCGGTGCCCGAGGGCGCGGACGGCGAACTGGTGATCACCACGCTCACCAAGCAGGCGATGCCGATGCTCCGCTACCGCAGCCGCGACATCACGGCGTTCCTGCCGGGATCCAGCCCGAGCGGGCGGACGCTCCGCCGCATCCGCCGCATCTTTCACCGCAGCGACGATATGTTCATCGTCCGCGGCGTGAATGTCTTCCCCAGCCAGATCGAAGAGGCCCTGCTCCGCGTCGAGGGGACCCTGCCCCACTACCAGATCACTCTGACGCGGCAACGCGGCCTCGACGACGTCGACGTCCAGATCGAAGTCACTCCCGAGCTGTTCAGCGACCGCGTCAGCGCGATGGAGAATTTGCAGCAACGGCTGGCCAAGGCGATCGAACAGACCGTCAACATCCGGGTGAACGTGAGCCTTGTCGAACCCCACTCGATCGCCAGAAGCGAAGGCAAGGCCAGACGCGTGATCGACAAGCGGGACCTCTAAGAAGCCTCTTTTCCCGCCGCGAACGCCCGCAAGTTCACGTCCACGTGCCGCGGCTTGACGCTGCCGCGGATCGCTTCCTGCCAGCCTTCGTCGGGCAGACCCAACTCGCCGGCCATCGCACCAAGCACGACGAGGTTCGCCACACGCCGGTTGCCCAATTGCTCCGCTATTTCCACTGCATCGAGGTAAATCAGCCGCGGAAAGGCCGATCGGAGGCGCGCTTCGGCATCCGCCGGGTAGCTCGCCTGCCCCGACGAGACGGTAACCGGCACGATCATCTCGCTGGAGACGACCGCCAGGCCGTCCGGCGCCACCAAGTCAAACTGCCGAAGGGCCTCGATCCGCTCCAGGGCGCCGAGGACGCGAGCGGTTCTCCGCACCAGCAGGGGGCTGAAGACCTCGGCGCCGAAGCGAATCTGGGCAACGACCGAACCGCCGCGCTGGGCCATGCCGTGGACCTCGTTCGTCTTCACGTCGAGCCCGGCTAACATCGCCGCACGGGCGACGATCTCGCTGGCCAGGAGAATCCCCTGCCCTCCCACGCCCGCCAGCACGACGCTCGTCGTCTCTTGACGCAATGACGGGACCGTTTCCGCATTCGCCGGTTGAAGTTTCACGATGCCACCTCTTTCTCCACCTCGAACGCTCCCGCCGGGCAGACCTGGTTGCAGAGACCGCACCCGGCGCAGAGCAGCGGATTGACGCGGGGGATGCCGCCGTCGCACTCCAGCGCCGGGCAACCCAGCTTCAGGCAGGCCCCGCACTCGCGGCAGACCTCCTCGTCAACGCGCAACGGAGGCCCCAACGTCTGGCGAACGTCGAGCAAACAAGGAGCTCGGGAGACAACCAGCCAGGGTTCCTCGGAAGCGATCGCTCCCTTCAGCACGCGCACCGTGTTCTTCAGGTCGTAGGGATCGACGGTCGCCACGTTGTTGATGCCGCAGGCCCGCCCGATGTCTTCGATCGAAACCCGCGGCGAAGGGTCGCCCATCAGCGTCCGGCCCGTGCCCGGGTGCGGCTGATGGCCGGTCATCGCCGTTGTGCGATTGTCGACAACGATGATCGTTGAAGCCCCGCGGTTGTACGCGATGTCGAGCAGCCCCGTGATGCCGGAATGAAAGAACGTCGAATCCCCCAGGATTCCCACGACGGGGCGCGGCTCACCGGCCTTGTCCATGCCGTGGGCCATCGTCACCCCCGCCCCCATGCAGAGCAGCGTGTCCATGCGGCTCAGGGGGGGCAACGCTCCAAGGCTGTAGCAGCCGATGTCGCCGGTGACGACCACGTTGCACTTGTTCAGCGCATGATAGATGCCGCGGTGGGGACACCCGGCACAGAGCACCGGCGGACGGCCGGGCAGATCGCCCGTCGCGGCGGGGCTCGCGGTCCGAGCCTCCGCCGGGACCGCCTTGCCGTCGAGCTTTGCGCGGCTGGCCAGCAGGACGTCGGGCGAGAGCTCGCCGATTCGCGGCACGACCGTCTTGCCCTGGCATGGAATCCCCAAGGCAAGAACATGCTGTTCGAGGATGTCGTCCAATTCCTCGACGATCAGGATTTCATCGACTGCCGCAGCGAATTCGCGGATCAATGCGTTGGGGAAGGGATAGACCCAGCCGAGCTTGAGCACGGATGCCTCGGGATAAACCTCGCGGACGTACTGGTAATCGATCCCGCTGGTGACGACCCCAAGCCTGCGGCCGCGGCGCTCGATGCGGTTGGCCGGGGACCGGGCGGCCGCCTCCGACAGTCGGGCCAGCCGCTCCTCCAGGCGAACACGCATTCCGCGCGCGAACTGCGGAACCGCGACAAACCGCGCCGGGTTCTTTTCGAATCCCAGCGGGCGCTGCCTCGCAGCCCGACCGGACAAGGTCACAAGACTCCGCGAATGGCTGACTCGCGTCGAGCTCCGCAGAATCACCGGCGTCTGAAATTCTTCGGAGACATCCAGACCCAAGGCGACCATCTCCTTGGCTTCCCGGGAGTCGGACGGTTCGAGCATCGGGACCTTGGCGAAGCGGGCGAAATGGCGCGTATCCTGCTCGTTTTGCGAGGAGTGCATGCCGGGATCGTCGGCCACCACGGCGACCAGTCCGCCCACCGTGCCCGTGTAGGCGAGCGTCATCAACGGGTCGGCGGCCACATTCAGTCCGACGTGTTTCATCGTGACGATCGCCCGCGCCCCGCTGAGCGATGCGCCCGCGGCAACCTCGAAGGCGACCTTCTCGTTCGGCGACCACTCGCAATAGACGTCGTCCTTGAAGCGGGCGAGAGTCTCGAGAATCTCGGTCGAGGGCGTGCCGGGATAACCGGTCGCCACCGTGACGCCCGCCTCGTAGGCCCCCCGCGCAATCGCCTCGTTCCCAGAAAGGAGTTCCTTCATCGGCTGCCGGCTCTGATGATCTGGCGGAACTGACCCCGAGGCTTCCCTGAAGCGACGGCCCGGACCGCGTGCCTAAACCCCTGATTATACCCCTTTCTGCCGCCCACCTCCAGCGCTGCCAAGCTGCAGAAAGCCAAAGGTGCCACCCACAAATCTGCTTGACACATGCATCGTTTCGGCTAGATTGATGTACATGCGTACCGTCACCAAGGTTCTTACCGACCCTTTCCATGGGAGGGCCGTCCGATGGCGAGGATTCCACGCGGTTTGATCATCGACGAGTCGAGAGTGGGCATCTACCATTGCGTCCAGCGCTGCGTGCGG
>Ga0123328_1000249_pt1 | contig 58037 bp, 38 predicted proteins | sample BioC12SIPDNA_2_FD_89702 | JGI IMG/M metagenome (GOLD analysis project Ga0123328, IMG submission 89702) | Anaerobic biogas reactor microbial communites from Washington, USA - Biogas_R1_A C12 SIP DNA | ecosystem: Engineered > Bioreactor > Anaerobic > Unclassified | place: Washington, USA...
CCTCGTCCTCGGTCAGCTTGTCCACGCCGCCCACCAGGTGGAAGACCGGCAGCGTCTCGGCGACCGACGCGGTCAAAAACTCCTGCGGATAGCGCCCGGCGAACTCCGGCCCCAGATAGCGCGACAGGTCGTTGGCCATGAACTCCCGGCCGTAGCCGTCGTAGCTGCTGATCCCGTTGGCCAATCCGAACCCGTCGTGCACCGCTGCGTCGATCGGCGAGGCGCACATCAGCACGGTCAACGCGTTGATCGGCTCGGCCAGATTCGCTTCCGCCGACAGCTCCGCCGCGATCTCCAGCATCGCCTTCTTGCGGTCCCAGTACAGGTCGATCGGATGGCCGAACTCGCCGCCCGAAAACAACTCCGCCAGCCGCTGCGTCAGCCGCCGCATCGCCGTGTCCCGCGTCGCGTGGGCCAGCTTGCCCGGCCAGGCCCACAGGTCGCTCAGCAAAATCGCCCCGCGGCCCCGCGCGGTTCGGCCTGACCGGTTCTCCACCTCGGCCGTTACCTCCGCCAGGGTTATGTCCGTCACCATCCCCGACCCGAACTTCAGCGGCGTACGCAACACCGCCGGCGAGAATTCCACCTCCACCGACCGCGCCCTGATGTCACTGTCCGGCATCTGCGATGCTCCTTTCCTGCTGCCCTGACCTCCGCAGTCGCAGTACACGTGGTCCGATTGCCATTGACATTCGTGTTCTCACAACGTAATATAATGATGCAGGACCGAACCCGTCCTTGGCGGCGGATGTAGGCCCTGCTCAAAGCTCCGACCCAGGTCGGAGCTTTTTTTATGGCCGAATAATCCCTTCCGGGTCACGCCGACTCGCCTCCAGAACCAGGATGGGCGAGAGCAGTTTGAATGCCTGATTCAGGCCGTATTTGTTCTTTGACGGCAACGGGTGTTCTCGTCGCAGAAGCGAGTAGGCGCAAAAGTCTGCCAACTGGATCAAATACGACTGCTCCGACTTCTTGAAAAAAGGATCCTCGATAATGCGTTCGATTGGAATGTTCCGACTCTTCGTTCCCGTCTCGTTCCACACGCCGAATCGGCTCGGGATCGGATTGTAGACGTGCATCTTGCGCGCGAGGCGGGTGTAGCCGGATTCCTTGCCTTCATCGCAGACAAGAATCGCGTGACTGTCCCATACCTGCATGGCCCGGTTGATCCGGTTTAGCAACCGCTCGAACGCTAACTCATCCTGCTTGACATTGAAAACCGCATTGAAGAGACGCACTCCGGGCAGATGAGCAACCATATCCAGTGCCTGCTTGTATATCTGGCAGCGGTCCCACTTGGTTACGATGTGGGGGGAAATACTGCCTCGCCCGGAGACGAATTTCCACGCGTGGAATTCACAGTGGACGTATATGCCGTGCTGGTCCCTTACACGGCGACGGAATTCTCGTATTCTGCCGAATGCGTCCTGCCAAAGATCGCCGGGAATGGCCAACGCGGAGAAGACGCATAGGCCTTCGTCTCGTGAATCATCGACGTAGATCAGATGCATTATCGCGATCCCTACTGCCACTGCTTCGTTGCGTCTGCCGATTGATTATACATCGCCGCGCACAAAGCCGCCACGTCGCCTATGTGCCCGCGAAGCTCGGCAGGCACGATCCGGCAGTTCTGCCACGCCGGGGCCAGCGACTCCCGCTGCACTTCCTCCCGCGCCGGCCCCAGCAGCAACTCGCCAAGCCGCACCGCCAGCGAGCCCAGCACGATGCACTCGGGGTTCAGAATGTCGATCAAGATCGCCAGCCCCTTGCCCAGGTATCGTCCCGACGTCTCCACGATGCTCCGCGCCACCGCGTCGCCGTCCAGCGCCGCCTGCCCAATCCGCGGACCCGTCAACTCGCCCGAAGGACCTTCATCCAGCACGGTCGCGGGGTGCGGCTCCGCCAGCCGACGCTTGGCCAACTGCAGCATACCGCCGCCCGAGGCAAATCCCTCCAGCGACCCGGCCTTAAAGTACCCCACCGGCCCGTCCGCCTCCATCCGCACGTGCCCGACCTCGCCGGCCATGTCCTGCTTGCCGCGGTACAGCCGGCCGTCCAGAATCAATCCCGCCCCGATTCCCGTCCCGCACGTCAAAAACACGACGTTCTGAAACCCCCGACCCGCTCCGAACATCCACTCCGCCAGCGCTCCGGCGTTCGCGTCATTCTCCAGAAACGCCGGCCGGCCCAGCCCCTCTTCCAACGCCCGAACCACCGGCACGCGATCCCATCCCGGCAAATTCGGCGGACCCAGCACCAAGCCATCACGTGAACTCAGCGGTCCGCCGCAACTGATCCCAATTGCCTCCACCGCATGCCGCGCCGCCAGCGGACGGGCCAACTCCAGAATCCTGCCCATCGTCGTTCGCGGATCGCTGGTGCCGAATTCGACCCGATCGGCGATCCGCGCATCGGCAAACCCGACGGCCACCGCCGTCTTGGTCCCGCCGATGTCCACCGTCAGGAAGCTTCGCGACTCAGGCAATCTTGCGGCTCCGGGCATATGCGAACAAACCGCCGGCCTCGATGATCTCCGCTACGTCGCCCAGCGGCCGCAGCGGATACTCCTTCGAGGTGGTCAGGTTCTTCAGCCGGCAATTATCGAAATCGATCTCCACCTGATCGCCGGTGCGGATCTCGCGGACCAGCTTCTCCTCACTCTCCACCGGGATCACGTAGCCGCCGTTGACCGAGTTGCGGAAGAAAATTCGGGCGTACGATGTCGCCACCACCGCCCGAACGCCCGCCTCCGCCAACGCCAGCGGGGCATGCTCCCGCGAACTGCCACAGCCGAAATTCGACCCGGCCACCACCACCGCGAATTCGCTGGCGGTCCTGTTCTCGTCGGCCAGGTCCACAAACGGCTTGCCGCCTTCCGGCAATCCCGCCTGATCGCCCGGTACGCCCGAGAGGGCGAACCGCCCGAACAGCTTCCGCTCCGACGCGATCGAGGGATTGTAGCTCAGATACTCAGCCGGAATGATCTGGTCGGTATCGACATTGTCGCCCAACACGTAGGCCTTGCCCGTCACTTTATCCATAGTCAGCACTCCCATGCCAAAACGACGCGGATTATACCAGTTCCCGCTCCCGATTTGAAACCCACTTTGAAACCAGCCGCTTTCGCCTTTTGACCTTCCTCCCACTGGCGTCAGCCCGGGCCAACCCGTACAATGTTCGGTTTGTCCGTGACAGGAGAAGGACCGCCGATGATCTGGCGACGCGGAACGCTGACGGTTGTGCTGATCGGCCTTCTGGCCGGATGCAGCACGCTGCGCGTCTCGACGCCCGCCGAGTGCCGCGACGTGCCCGCGCCGCAATACGAGCGGTACGAAAACCTCCTGGCCCGCGTCATGCACGACGGCCAGGTCGATTTCCAGACCTTAAAGGCCAATCCAGCCGACCTGGAGCGATTTGTCCATCGTCTCGGCTGCCACGGACCCATCAAAACCCCTGATGCGTTTCCCGATGACGCTTCGAAATTGGCCTATTGGGTCAATGCGCATAACGCAGTGGCTTTGCTGGCTGCGGTGCGAAAGTACCCGGCCAAGCGCCTCAAGCCGCCGTTCGGGGATTTTGCCCAGACGACCACCGCCTGGATCGACGGCCGCCATCTGAGCCTTGCCCAGATTGCCCAGTTTGCCCGGTCGGCCAGACCCGACGATCCGCGGGTGGATCTGGCCCTGGCCTATCCGACCAAGGGCGGCGGTTCGCGGTTCGGTTTTGTCCTCAAGCCGCGGGAGGACCTGGTGCAACAGTTGCACAGTTTATTCGTCCGTTCGCTGGACGATTCGGCCGCCATCAACATCGACCACGCCCGCTGGACGCTGTGGCTGGGCCGGCCGATCTGGGACAATCGCGACCGGTATCTCGCGCAATACCGCGACCAATACGGCACAGCGGCGGGCAACATCGTCAACGCCCTGGCGGACCTGGCCAATCCCAGCCAGCGCCGCCGGCTCAACACCGCCATCGGCTACAAGATCAAACCCCAGTCCTACGACTGGTCGCTCAATGCGTCTGAACCCTACAAGTGCTCTCTTTCTGAATCAACGGAGGTTGTTCGATGACATCGGCCCAGGACCTCGAGGCCTACAGACAATTCATCCGGGAACGTGCCCAAAGCAAGGAATACGCCGACTTTATGAAGGACCTGACCTGTCGGCTGGTGGAAATAGAAAACACGCCCACCCAGCCGCTCGATCAGATCGCCCGCAACGAAAAGCAGGTCTTCGACCTGATTGAAGAGGCCCTGCGGGCCTTCGCCGACGGCCGCATCGCGATCGAGCGCCAGCCGATCAACCCGGGCATCGCCCACCATCCCTATTTCTCCCGGCTTTACTACACCGCCGACGAGCGGCACCCTGAGGGTCGCGACGTCGAAACCACCTACAAGGACCGGTGCAACATGCTGGTGCTGGTCGACGCCGGTCAGAGCAAAAGCCAGGGCCGGCCGGCCATCCTCAACGCCCACATCGACACCGTCGCCCCGTTCCTTCCCTGCCGCCTCGACGGCCAGCAGATCCACGGGCGAGGCACGGTCGACGACAAGGGCCTGGTCGTCATGCTCGTCGCCAGTCTCAAGCTGCTCAAGGAGGCCGAGGCGAAATTCGGCCCCGTCATCGGCCAGCCGCTGGTCTACCAGTTCGTGATCGAGGAGGAAACCGGCGGTAACGGCTCGCTCTCGGCCTCGCTCGACGAGCGGTTCCGGGGCTACGAGGCGATCATCTGCGAAGCCACCGAGCTGCGCCCGCATCCGGCCAACCGTGGGGCCATGTGGTTCAAACTCGATTTCACCAGCAAGGGCAGCGGCTTCGACACCGCTGAGATTCTGCCCTTCATCCTTGTCGAACTGGCCACCGAGGGCCAAAAGCTCCGCCAGGAGAGCAACGAGCCCCTGTTTCCCCGCGACTACGTCCAGGTCAACCTCGGCGCCCTCGATCACTTCGGCAAGCACCCAGCCACCATCAACGACTACGTCGCCTTCGAACTGGGCCTCGACTACAAGGGCCCGGAGGGCGAGCGGGTCGCCTCGCGCCTCATCAACATCATCGAGGCCGGCGTCAAGCAGTACTGCGTTCAGTATCCCGACCGCACCGCCGAAGTCGATCCGGAGACCGGCAAGCCCAAGCTCAACGCCCACTACAAGCTGACCACGATGGACCGCGGCAACCACGACCGCCGCTACAAGCTGGAGGTCTTCGGCCTCGGCGGCCACATGAGCACGCTGACCCTCCGCGACAACGCGATGATCAAGGCGGGTTACCTGCTCAAAGGGTTGGTCTGCTCGTACAAGAACCTGCCGGGCCTGGCCTTGCGGGTCCGTGTCCTCGACGACGCCGACGGCGACCGCTGCACGATCACCGGCGGCGTGGGCTTTACGCCGGCCCACCGCATGGCCGCCCTCCAGGACCGCCTCAAGGGCGCCGTGGCCCAGGGATTCCAGCTTTTTAACCGCTGCGCCCAGGGCAGTGTGGCCGCCGACAGCTTCGCGATGACCTTCGACATGCTCCACAACGAGGCTTACGTCTCGCCGGTCGACTGCCCAGCCATGAAGGCGTTCAAGTGGGCCTTCGACGCCCGGGAAATGCCCTGGCCGACCCCGCTGGCCTTCCGGGCCAGTTGCGACGCCCGGATCTTCGGCAACAACGGCCACAACACCGTCACCTTCGGCCCCGGACAGCTCTCGCAGGCCCACGGCGACCACGAGAAAATCTCCCTCCAGGAGTTGCAGGCCGGGCTGGAAGTGGTTACCTTGGCTACCCTTGCCCTGACCACCGGTCAGTAGGGCGGTTCGAGGCCCGCCGCCCCGGCTGCACCCTGGACCCACAGTGAAAGACAGGAATCCGTAATGACTTCGCAATCGAAACTCCGGATCGGCGTCGTCGGCCTCGGCCGGTACGTCGAGATCGCCCACATGCCCACCTACTTCGAGAGTCGCTACGCGTCCGCCATCGAGGTTGCCGCCCTCTGCGACGTCAGCGAGGAACGCCTCAAGGAGTGGCGGCAGCGCTACGGCGTGAAGTCCGGCTATACCGACTACCGTAAGATGCTCGCCGACCAAAAGCTGGATGCCGTGGTCGTGGTCACGCCGGACCACCTGCACACCGAGGTGACGTGCCAGGCCCTCGAAGCCGGCTGCGACGTGCTGGTCGAAAAGCCCCTGGCCACCGATATCGGCGAGTGCCACAAGATCATCCAGACCGCCCGTCGGCAGAAGCGCCGCGTCATCACCGACTTCCACAAGCGCCACGACCCAGCCCACCAGGAGGGGCGGGCCCGGATCACCACCGACAGGAAGTACGGCCAGGTCCAATTCGGCTACGTCTGGATGCTCGATACCATCAACGTCCCAGCCCCGGGCTTCTTCAAGTCCAACTTCGCCGAAAAAAGCTCCCCGGTCTGGTTCCTCGGCGTCCACTTCTTCGATCTGATCCGCTTCATGACGGACCTGAACCCCATCGAAGTCCGCGCCACCGGCTATAAGCAGGTCCTCAAGGCGATGGGCATCAACACCTTCGACGCGGTCAAGAGCGACATGGTCTTCGATAACGGGGCCGCGATCAGCTTCTACCTGTCCTGGAACCTGCCCGAAGGCGCCCCCTCGTTCACCACCCAAGGCCTGTATCTCCAGTTCGAAAAAGGAGATATGAAAATCGACACCCGCGACCGGGGCATGACCGAGCTCAGCGGGGCCGGCTACAGGACGGTCAACCCCATGTACACCCGCCGGACCGACCGCGGGTATGCCGGGTATGCCCACGAGAGCATCGGCGATGCCCTCATCGAGTTTCTCGAACTCAAGCAGAACGGCCGGCGAACCTACGACGACCTGGAAAAGGCTGACCCCTCCGGGATGGGCGGCTTCTATTCGACCCTCATGGCCCAGATGACCCACGAGAGCCTGGCCCGCGGCAGGAGCCTCTCCGGCGGCCAGGTCGCCCTGGGCGGTGCGATGGACGTCAACGAATACATCAAAGAAAAACTCGGCCCGGATGCCGATGATTATCTGGTACAATACCCGTCGTAGGCGTCTATGCCCGAACCGGTAAGCCCACAACACGGCAACCACCGTTCGCCCAGAAAGGCGGCCGAACTGGCTGCGCACCTGGAGGCCCACGGCCTGCGGGTCCATCTGGCGGGCGATCCGGACCTGGTGATCCGCGACGTGGCCACCATCGAGGAGGCCGGACCCGGCGACATCACCTTCCTGGCCAATCGCAAGTACATCCGGCAGATCAACGAGACCAAGGCCTCAGCCATCATCCTTCCTGAAGCGGTCTCGGGACCGGAGTACTTAACGCAACTGAAGGTTGATGACTCTTACTACGCATTCATGCTCATCATGGTCCTGTTCTACGGCCATCGGACGGCGCCGTTCGAGGGCGTCGATCCGACCGCTCGGATCGCCGAGACCGCCCGGATCGGGGCTAACCCGCGGATCGGCGGCCAGGTGACCATCGCCGCCCACGCGGCCATCGGTGATGGGGCCGTGATCTATCCCGGCTGCTTCATCGGTCCCGGGTGCCGGATCGGTGATAACGTGACGCTCTATCCCAACGTCACGCTCTACAACGACACCCACGTCGGCCATAACGTAATCATCCAAGCCGGGGCGGTGATCGGCCAGGACGGCTACGGCTTTGCCACCCACAAGGGCATCCACCACAAGATCCCCCAGGTCGGCAACGTGGTCATCGAGGACGACGTCGAGATTGGGGCCAATTGCGCGATTGAGCGGGCCACCATGGGCAGCACGGTCATCGGGAGGGGCTCGAAGCTCTGCGACCTGATCGCCATCGGCCACGGCACCCGCATCGGTCCGCACTGCCTGCTGGTCGCCCAGGTGGGCATCGCCGGGTCGGCCAAGCTCGGCCATCACGTGACCCTCGGCGGCCAGGTCGCGGTCAACGGCCACATCACGATCGGCGACTGCGTCACCGTCGGGGCCAAGGCTGGGGTGGTCAACAACGTTGAGGACAACGAGACGCTGCTCGGCCAGCCCGCTGTGCCCATCCAGGACGCCAAACGCCGCATCCTCATGCTGGCCAAGTTGCCGGAGATGCGCGACCAGCTCAAACGGCTCCAGAAGCGCATCGAGCAGCTTGAGCATGGGACCGGCGGACGGATGGCCAGAAAAGACTCTGCTGAATCGTAACTGCGCCTCATGCCGGCCGACTTTTTCTTGCCCGGATGCAACCGCTGGAGTACTATTGAGGTACAAATTGTTTAATGGTATCATAAACTCCGGTAAGAAAATGCCTCAGCCGGGCGAACCGGTGAGGCGGGTCAGGCAGAGGTGAGCTACAACCCCCCACACATTACGGACGAAGCCAAGAAAACGGCTGCCAAGTTCTTCCAGCATGCTCAGACCGCAGCCGATTCGCGGAGCTTCGACTACGCCATCGAGCTTTATGTCCAGGGCTTGGCCAAAGACCCTGAGGCGGTCGAGAAGGGGCACATGGCCCTGCGCGAGGTCGGCATCCGGCGGACCAACAGCGGCGGCAAGAAGCCCGGCCTGATGGAATCGCTGAAGATTTCCAAGTCCAAGAAAGACCCGATCGGGGCGATGCTCGCCGCTGAGATGATGCTGGCCAAGGACCCGCTGAACCTCAAGTACGCGGAGGAAATGGTCAAGGCGGCCGACAAGTCCGAATTGCCCGAGACCCTCCGCTGGGCCCTGCAGGTCTACTTTGAGCTCTGCCCGCAGGAGAAGAAGATCAGCGTCCAGCGGCTGCTGCTGATCAAGAACCTCTACGAGAAACTGGGCGATTACTATCAGAAACAGGACCGGCTCGATCAGACTCTCGAGGCCTACGAGAAGGGCATCGGGGCGATGAACTACGCCGTCCAGTCGGGCCAGGGCGGCAGCCTCGATCTCCAGAGCGAGCTGAAGAATCTGGCCACCAAACACGCCATCCTCCGCGGCAGGTACGAGCGGGGCGACTTCCGCGATTCGATCAAGGACGCCGACGCCCAGAAGCTCCTGCAGGACAAGTCCCGCCAGGTCAAGGGCGAGGAACTGCTGACCCAGTTGATCGAGAAGGCCCGGGCCGAAGCGGATGCGAACCCGTCGGTGGGGGCCAAGGTGTTTGCCCTGATCGACCTGCTGACCCAGCGGGGCAAGCCCGAGGACGAGAAGGAGGCGATCAAGATCCTCGACGACGCCCACCAGCGGACCGGACAGTACAGCTTCAAGATGCGGGCCGACGACCTGCGAATCCGCCATCAGCGCCGGGCGGTCAAACGCATCGAGGCCAAGGTCAAAGCCGAGGCGACGCCCGATCCGACGCTCCAGCAGCAGCTCGCCGACGCCCGCCAGCAGCAGGCGGAGCGAGAACTGGCCATCTTCAAGGAGCGGATCGAGCAGTATCCGACGGACACGCGGCTGAAGTTCGAATACGGCCGGCGGCTCTACGAGTCCAAACGCTACGACGAAGCCATCCCGGTGTTCCAGGAGGCGGTCGGCGATCCCCGCCACGCCGTCCGCGCCCGCTACTACATCGGCACCTGCTTTTTCCAGAAGGGGTGGCACTCGCAGGCCATCGACATTCTCAACGAAGCCGTCGAGCGCTACGAGACCCTCGGCGACGCCCTCTCCAAGGAAATCTTCTACGTCCTGGGGCGTTCGCACGAGGAGCTGGAGCAGATCGATCAGGCCCTGAAGATCTACAGCCGCCTGATCCAGTGGGACTTCAACTACCGCGACGTCCGCCACCGGATCGACAAGCTCCAGGCCAAGAAGAAGATCAATTCCTGACCCCTTTCATCCTCTCGAAACGTCCTCCCGGCGAGCCGCTGGTATTGTCGCGGGTGCTTCTGGTAAACGAATAGGGATCGCTCTACAATGCCACCGATGCAGGAGGCTTTCTGATGCCACAGACAGCAGACGGCAGTAGTTGCATGAATTCGTTGTTCTTCTTCGACGACTGGCTGCTGTTCGCCCGCGAGGGGCTGGACCGCCGGCAGGGCCGGCCGGAGCGGATTGGCCAGTTCGCTCTGGACCCCCAGGCCGATCCGGACCTCGAGTCGATCCGGGGTCTGGGCATCGTCCACGACCCGATCGGCGGCGGCTATGAGATGGTGGTGGACTGTCAGTCAAGGTCCGGCATGCGGTTCTTCACCCGCCTGCGGTCGGACGATCCGTACCGCTGGCCCACGCAGGAATGGAAGAGCGGCTCGGGACCGCTCTGGACCCGGGCGGACAACGTCTACCTCGACCAGCACGGTCGGCCTTTGGACTGCTTCAATACCCTGTGCCTCGCGGGCACTCCATTGGCCCAGAAGGGCTACGTCGCCACGTTCTTCGACTATGCCCGCACGCACCGCGGCGACGCCCACCATTCCCCGCAGCCCAGCGCCGCCATCGGATTCTCCAGAGACGGTCTGCACTTCGAGGTGGAGGCTGGCAACTGCTATATTCCGCATCACAGCGACACCAGCAACCCGCCCATCTACAACCCGTGGACGGGCGAGTTTCTGATCTACTGCCGGCCGGAGCAGTCGGATCGCCGGATTGGCGTGGTGACGACGAGGGACTTCCGGACGTTCAGCCCCTACGAGACCATCCTGCAGCCCGATCCGCTGGACCCGGTCGGTCGCGAGTTCTACGGTCTGACCCCGTGGCTTCAGGACGACCTGTTCGTCGGCACGCTGAGCATCTACGACACCGAACCGACCGAGAAGGCTCACGTCCGGATGCAGGGGATCAACGAGATGCAGCTTGCCTACAGCTATAACGGCAAGAACTGGTACCGGGCGTCCCGCGAGATGTTCCTGGAGCGGGGCGAACCGGGCACGGACTCCGGCGGCAGCATCTATGCGGGCATGCCCGTCCGGACGCCCGCCAATCGGCTGCTCTTTGGGACGATGGTCTCGTGGACCGAGCACGGCATGGACATCGAGCACTGCCCGGAGGAGTGGAGACGGACTCCCTACCGCAGCTACCTCTACGAGATGCGGCCCGACGGCTTTGTGTTCCTGCGGACCTCGGCCCGGTGCGGACGGCTCCGCACCAAGGCGATCGTGCCGCAGGGCGGCGAGTTGACCATCAACGCCCTGACCACCCCCAGCGGCCACGTCAAAGCGGTCATGCTCGACGCTCAGACGTTCGAGCCGATCCCGAACTACACCCTCGACGAGGCGGTCCCGCTGGTCGGCGATGAACTGGCGGGCGTGCTCCGCTGGCGTGAACGGAAGAACCTGAATGAGCTCAAGGACCGCCGTGTGATGCTCGAGTTGCACGTTCGCGAGGCGGACCTCTACGCCCTGCGTTTCCCGTATCGCGTCCACCTGGGCGAATACATCCGCGACCGCGTCTGAGTCGCGTTCTGGCAACCCGTTCTTCAAGGAGGCATCCCATGCCAAGTCGGCCCCTGCGATTGCTCATGGTCGGTTCGCATCCCGCCGATACGTTCGATCAGGCGGGAGGGACGTTGGCCCATCACGCAGCCCAGGGCGATCAGGTCACCGCGGTAACCCTGACGACCGGCGCGCGTTCCCACCATTGGCAGCTCATCGATCAGAAGCGAAAGCTCCAGGAGGAACTCGACGTCGAGGGACTGCTCGAACAGGCGGTCAAGGAGAAGATGGACGAGGTCCGCAAGGCCGCTGCGATTCTGGGGCTTCACGACGTCCGGACGCTCGGGTTCGAGGACGACGAGATCCTGCTGACCCGCGAGATGGTCGAGGCGGTCGCCGACGTGATTCGCGAGGTCAGGCCCGACATCATGATCACGCATCATCCTTACGAACTGGGCGGACTGAAGCTGCACGCCACCACCGGCCAGGCTGCGATCTACGCGTCTCAGCAGGCGATGGGGGCCGGGCGCGGCCGCAAGACGACCCACTACGTCTCGAAGATATTCTTCATGAACCCGATGGGTTACATGGGCCACAACACCCTTGCCTACGCCTCCACCGCCCACGTCACCACGATCATCGACATCACCGACGTGATCGACAAGAAGGTCCGCGCGATGGACATGATATCGAGCCAGTACTATGGCGGGGCCTATTCGCGGAAGTGCCACGAGATCAGCGACGGCCACACCGGCGGGCTCGCGTATGTCGCCTACGGCGAGGCGTTCCAGGCATTCTTTCCCGAGTGCGGATATACGCTGCCCTTCTCCGAGGCCGACATCCGTAAGGCGGAAGGACTCAGCGAAGAGGGGATGGCGCGGCGCAGCGAGATCGTCGCCGCCCGGATGCCGCTGCCCGAAGGCATGGGTTTCAGTTCGGAACACCGAATTGCACCGGAGCAGTACCGGACCTGACGTTCGTGGAAGGGAAAGAACACCCCGCCTGCCGGTGGGCCGAGACAGGACCTATCGGGCCTGACGGTGTGCTACGCCCGCGAGTTTCTTCTGCAGGCTGTCCAACTGGTCCGCCAGGATACTTCGCTCCTCCGGGGCCAGTTTTGCTTCGCCGAACCGCATCCGCAGATAGGCCCGCGTCAGGTCCACCATCTCCGGGTGGACGTCGGCCCGGATCAGGCGAAGGTCCTCGGTGAATTCCCATGCCGTCCGCGTGACCGGTTTGGTGATCCCTCGCTTGGCCAGCGTCACCAGCGCGCCGCGGTAGAAGTCGATCGGGCAGGTCCAGACGTTGCCGTACTTGCGCTCCCAGCGTTTGGCCAGGTAACGGCGGAACCGCCGCAACCCCTTGGTCGAGACCAGCACCGAGATCCGCACGATCAGGTAGGCGAACGCGATCAGCAGCACGACCACGATCCAGTGCAGCACCTGGTGCCAGCGCGACTGGTAGTCCTCGCCCCGCAGCATGTCGATGAACCGCGTGATGACTCGCTTGATCGTCCAGGTCTGGCCCGCCTCGCCGGTCTCGTCGCCCAGGATCTGCTTGCGCAGGCCCTCGATGAACTCGCGCCGCTCGCTCTCGTCGTAGTTGGCCAGGTGCGAGAGCCACGTGAACCGCAGCAGGTCCACCGCGTCCCAGAACATCCGCACCAGCTTGCTCTCGACCGGTCGGATCGCCTCGTCCCGCGCCGCCGGCGTCGGGTCGAAGGTCGTCCAGCCCTTCCCGTCGAGGTACACCTCAGCCCACGCGTGGGCATCGCAATTGCGGATCGTGTAGTAGCCGCCGAACGCGTTGTAGTTGTAGCCGCCGTTCTTGAACCCGGTCACGATGCGGGCCTCCAGGCCCAGCGACCGGCACAGCAGCACGAACGCCGAGGCGAAGTACTCGCAGTGGCCGTGCTTGCGCCGCGTCAGGAAGTCGAACACCGGGTCGATCTGCGGCAGGACGTCGCGATTGTCCAGGTCGTACCGGAACTCGCCGCTGGTCCGCAGCCACATCTCCAGCTTGCGGGCCTGTTCCAGCGGCGAAAGCTCGCGCGCCTCCTTCGCGAGCACCTCCTGGGCCTTCTCCTGATAGCGATCCAGGTCCGCTTCGCCGCCGACCCGGTGACGCTGATGCGCCCGGAACCGCGCGATCATCGGCAGGGTCTCCCGCCGCACCGTCCGCTCCACGTCGCCGGCGGTGGGGGCCTTCGGCCAGATGTTCTGCGCCGGCGCCTCGTGCGAGGTCAGCAGCTTGTAGCAGAAGCCCTTCTTGGGATACTGCGAGGCCCGCAGGGTGTTGGTCTGCGGACAGTAGGTCAGCCGCATCTCCCGGTTTGTGGCGATCGCGGTGGGCGTGTCGATCACAAACAGGTTGGACGAAATCTCATCGTCGTAGTAGATGCGCCAGAAGATCTGCTTGGCCACCGCCTCCTTCGACAGCATCGCCGCGTCCTGGATCGGCACGGGGGTGTCCAGGCTGCGGGTCTGAACCACCCGCTCCTCGCCTTCCTTCTGCTCCTCCAGCCACTTCCAGAACTGCCCGTGGCGGGAATACTGCGTCTTGACCGACCCGCGCAGGTACATCAGCGGGGCCACGCCGCTCTTGCTGTCGCTGAGCACCTTGACCCGCAGCACCGGGTCGTCATCCTCCATCAGGATGGTCATTTCGCCCAGGGTCAACTGCTCGCCGAAACCCGTCCGTGTGCTCTGGCGAGTCAGCGTGTTGCCCAGAAGCTGCATCGCCGGCGAGCCGCGCGGGATCAGCACGAAGATGGCCAGCGAGATGCTGCACGTCAGCACCGCCGTCACGAAGTAGCCGCTGATCCACGTGCGCCGGCGGACCTGCACCGCGATGCCGCGGCCCGCCGCCCCTTCGAACTGGCGGTGCGCCATCGCCTCGACCACCAGGTGGGTCTTGTACAGCCAGTAGCCGGCCAGGGCCACGTAGGCCACCAGCACCACCGCGAATTCGGTGGTCGGAGTGACCGCGCCGGCGGCCAGCATCGCCATGACCGAGAGGATCATCAGCTCCGAGAAATCGCTGACCTTGCCGATGCTGAAGCTCTTGATCAGGATCGCCGCGGTCAGAAAGTAGGCCAGGGCCTTGCCCGGTTCGAGTCGCAGCAGCAGGATGGACATCGCCAGCATGCCGATGCCGACCAGCACGATGAAGATCGAGACGAATCGCGGAACCCGGACGGGCCGGCCGATCCGCCGGTACGCCACCAGCAGCACGATGCACGAGAAGACCATGATCCCGGTCGAGTGGTCCAGGTAGACCCGCGCCATCTCCCAGGTCGCCAGCGCGACGCTCAGGAAACCCAGCGGCAGCAGTTCACGGGGTCTGACCATGGTTAGACCATCTCCTCCGGGCACGGCTGCGACGACGGGATGAAGATCCGCCGCCAGTCCGAACCGCCCACCAGCAGCATCTGTGTCGGGCCGATCGCCCCGGAGAGCCGCTCCAGCATGCTCGCGCTGCTCTCGCTGACGCTGACCAGCAGGCAGCGGCCTCGCCACCGGGCCGTCCACCGCCACGTCTGCATCATGTCCGACAGCGACGCCACCGACTGCGGCTCGACCATGCTCAGCGTCCGCAATATCCGGTGCTGGGCCTCGCGGCCGGCCAGCGGCGGGATCAGCACCGGCGGATCGCTCGCGCAGACCAGCGCCACCCGATAGCCCAGCTCCAGCGACTCGCACAGGAAGGTCGCCGAGAAACTGACCGCCTCCTCGAACCGGCGCCGGTTCCTGGCCGTCAGGTCCGGCACGTGCGTGTCCAGGATCACGGTCAGGCGGTGGGGGGCGAACTGGGCCATTTCGCGGACCAGCAGTTGGCCCATCTTGGCCGAGCGCTTCCAGTGGATCAGCTTGGGATTGTCGCCCCGGCGATACTCCCGCAATGCATAGAACTCGTCGCTGTTGCCGTGGAACTGCGACTGGGTCACGCCCAGGTGCACGTCGATCCGGCGCTGTCCCGGCAGGAAGCGGTGGTCCAGCTTGCCCAAGGCCGGATAGATGGTCACCTTCTGGCTGTTGATGACGGTCAGGAACCGCGTCAGCAGGCCGAACGGGTAGCGGCTGGCCACCCGCGTGCCGCGAAGCTCCATCTGGCCCCGCAGGGTCGGCGTGATGAAAATCTGGAAACTGCACGTCTGGCCCGGCCCGATGTACGGGACGTAGACCCGCGGCGCCCCGGTCGACTGGCCGCGGCCCACAATTTCCACCAGGCGAAGGGAATAGACGCCGAAGTATCGGCGGGTGTTGCGGATTTCATATTTGACCGGCATCGGCTGGGAGACCACGCCGTTGTCCGGCAGGATCCGGGTGATCTCGATCGGATGGACCATGCGGCTGGGGATCAGGACCGACATCATCAGGATGGCCGCCGCCAGCGAGGCCGACCAGAACAGGAGATTGAGCTGCGAGACGAACGCGATCGCGGCCAGCACGGCGATCGCGACCAGGAGCATCAGGACGGACCAGCCGACGTAGACCCCGTACTGGGGATGCCAGGTGGTTGGAGTCTGCCGAAGCACCTTGACCGGGTTCTTTACCGTCAGCTTCGGCTTTTCTTCCGATGGCTTCAGGAGGACAGGATCGGGTTCGGCCCGGCGTTTTTTAAACCGCAGTTGCACCAAAGGAAATCCATCTCCGCTTATACGGGCACCACGATCTCCTCAATGATCTGCGAGATGATATGGGAGGTGGAACTCGATTGGCTGTCGTCCAGATAACTCTTGCTTAGGACGCGGTGGGCGCAGACCGGAACGGCCAGCGACTTGATGTCGTCCGGCAGCACGTAGTCCCGCTCCTCCAGCAGCGCCATCGCCTGGGCCGTTCGCACCAGGGCCTGCGAGCCGCGCGGCGAGACGCCCAGATCCAGGTGCCGGTGCTGGCGGGTTGCCTCGACGAACCGCAGCACGTAGTCCATCACCGAACCATCCACCTTCACGTCATCGACCGCTTCCTGGATGCGGCAAACCTCTTCGCCGTCCATTACCGCTGAGATCTTCTCGATCGACTTGCGGGCCGGCTGCTCCTGGATGATCCGGGCCTCCTGCTCCGCTGAGGGATACCCGATCGAAATCCGGAGGGTGAACCGGTCCAACTGGTTTTCCGGCAGGAAGTAGGTCCCCTCGAACTCGAAGGGGTTCTGCGTCGCAATGACCATGAACGGGCGGCCCAGGGTCATGCTCTGGCCGTCCATCGTCACCTGGCCCTCGTTCATGGCCTCCAGCAGGGCCGACTGGGTCCGCGGGGTCGTCCGGTTGATCTCGTCGGCCAGGACGATGTTGGCGAACACCGGACCCCGGTTGAACTCGAACTCGCGCGTCCGGTCGTTGAAGATCGAAACGCCCAGCAGGTCGCTGGGCAGCAGGTCGGGCGTGAGCTGAATCCGCGAAAAACTGCAGCTTACGCTCTTGGCCAGCGCCCGGGCCAGAATGGTCTTGCCCACGCCCGGCACGTCCTCGATCAGCACGTGTCCGCCGCTGATCAGGCCCACGATCAACTGGTCGACGACCAACGGCCGGCCCAGGAACACCTGCGAAACGTTATCCCGCAGCGACTGGAGAGATGCACCTATTCCACGATTGGTATGCATAGCCCACCATTATACCATTAATAAAACTTCGCCTGGGTATAAAACTGCCGCACGTTCTGGAATGTATACCCGCTTGGAACGGGTTCGTCAATCCGGTTGCTTTTTTCCCTGAAGAATCTACAATTTCACCTTTTGCCGCCATACGGCTGGAGCCATGACTGTTATCCAACTAACTAACATTACGTTCATCCGGTCCGATCGGATCATTCTGGATCGGATTTCCTGGACCATTGGCCGCGGACAGCACTGGGCCCTGCTGGGCGCCAACGGTTCCGGGAAAACTTCGCTCCTGAAAATCATTGCCGGTTACGAGTGGCCCAGCGACGGGTCGGTCCACGTCCTGGGCCGGCACTTCGGCGACTGCTATCTGCCCGAGCTCCGCAAGACCATCGGGTGGGTCAGCGCCGCGGTCGAGCACCGCCTGCCGGAAGATGACACCGCCCTCGAGATCGCCGCCTCCGGGTTCGACGCCTCGCTGGGGCTTTACCGGCCGCTCCGTCGCGACGAGACCGAGCAGACCCGGTCCGCCCTCGCCGCCCTTGGGATCGAGGGGCTGGCCGATCAGCCGTACCAGGTCCTCTCGCAGGGCGAGAAGCAGCGGGTTCTGATCGCCCGGGCGCTGGTCAACCGTCCGGCTTTGCTGATTCTCGACGAGCCCTGCGCCGGCCTGGATCCGGTATCGCGGGAGCGGTTCCTCGACGATCTGGGCCGGCTGGCCGAGACGCCGGAGAGTCCGACCATCCTTCTGGTCACCCATCACGTCGAGGAGATCCGCCCGTGGATCGACAACCTCTTGGTGCTCAAGGAGGGTCGGGTGCTGGCCGCCGGTTCCACGGCGGCGACGCTGACCGCCGCGAATATGGGCGATGCCTTCGGGCATCCTTGCCGGATCGGCAACACGCGCGGCCGATACCGCCTCGACCTGAACCCGCGGGATTAGCGTGCTTCCGCCGAACCTGCGTTTTTGGTTGCAGCCGCCTGTGAACTGCTTTATAATCCGTCTTACTTCTGTGCCTCGTGGGGGTCTGCCAAATGAGGTCGTGGGGCGGGCGATGTCCCGTCGCTGTGCTTGCTGAGGAGAGAGCCATGAAACCGTCAATAATGCTGCCGGCTGCGTTTCTGTCCGTTTTCTGCTGGGCCAATGCCGCCACCGTCAATGTCTGGCTCGAAATCGACGCTTCGGCCAACGAGTACCGCGTGCTGGCCGAGTGCGTCGACGACGTCGCTGGGACCTGCGCCGGACTGGCCCTCTACAACGTCACGCTGAGCAACGTGGCGGAGTTGTACAACGACGGTCCGATGGCCTATGACGAGGCGGGCGAGACCACCACGCCGCTGGCCGGTTTCGTTTTGTTCCGCAGCGACAGCGGGGCCGGCGTCACCACGTTGGGCGCCGCCCAGAATACGTTTGATCCCAACGGAGCCCAGATCGTGTACGACATCGGCGACCAGGCGGTCGATCTGACCGCGCTCGTTTCAGCCGATGTCTACGTGCCCGCCGACGGTCAGGTCGCCGTGCCCGTTCAACTGGGCCACGGCACGTTCACCGGCGATCCGCCGAGCATCACCAACGCGACCTTCAATGTCTTTGATCCCGCCCGCGACGGCACCACTCAGCCGCCCGATACCGTCGCGATTCTCGATCCGGACATCGTCGGCGTCGAATACACCCTGACCGTCAGCGTCCAGGGCCAAGGCACGACCACGCCCGCCGCGGGCGATCATACGTATGACGAAGGCGTCCAAGTGGCGATCTTGGCCGCCGCCGCCGACGGTTGGCACTTCGTTCGCTGGCAGGGCGACGTGTCGGCCACCAGCGCCGCCGCCTCGGTGACCATGAACGCCGACAAGGCCGTCACCGCCGTTTTTGAAGAGGATGCCGCCCAGTATGCCCTGACAGTGCAGGTCCAGGGCCAGGGGACGACCACGCCGGCCGCCGGCCAGCACACGTATGACGATGGGACGGTCGTTCCTCTCTCAGCCGCCGCCGCCGACGGCTGGCATTTCGTCCGTTGGCAGGGCGACGTCGCCGGAACCAGTCCCTCCTCCTCCATCACGATCAGCAGCAACAAATCGGTGACCGCCGTCTTCGAGCAGGACGCCGCCCAGTACACGCTGACCGTCAACGTCCAAGGTCAGGGCGCGACCACGCCCGCCGCCGGTCAGCACACCTATGATGAAGGGGCCGCCGTCCCGCTGACCGCCACGCCCGCCGGCGGCTGGCACTTCGTCCGGTGGGAAGGCGACGCCTCCGGCGCCCAGGAGTCCACCCAGGTTACCATGGACAGCGCGATGACCGTCACCGCCGTCTTCGAGCGAGACACCGCCCAATACGCGCTGACCGTCAACGTCCAGGGCCAGGGCACAACGACGCCCGCCGCCGGTCAGCACACCTACGATCAGGGCGCCCAGGTAAACCTCGGCGCCACGCCCGCACAAGGTTGGCACTTTGTCCGGTGGGAGGGCGACGTGTCCGGCGTCAATCCGAACGTTGGGGTCACCATGGACTCCAGCAAGTCCGTCACCGCGGTCTTTGAGCAGGACGCGGCCCAGTACACGCTAACCGTCAACGTCCAGGGCGACGGGACCACCGATCCCAATGCCGGTCAGCACAGCTACGATGCAAACGCCGCGGTCGAGGTTGCCGCTACCGCCGCCGACGGCTGGCATTTCGTCCGCTGGCAGGGCGATGCGACCGGAACCGCGCCAACCCTGACCGTCACCATGGACCGCGGCAAGAGCGTCACCGCCGTCTTTGAGCAGGACGCCGCCGAATACGTCCTGACCGTCAACGTCCAGGGCAGCGGCTCGACCAATCCGGTTCCCGGCCAGCACAGCTACGCGGACGGAACCGAGGTAATCGTCGCGGCCACACCCGTCGAGGGCTGGCACTTTGTCCGGTGGGAGGGCGATTTGACGGGCGCCACCGCCACGGCATCGCTGACGATGGACGCCAGCCAGTCGATCACCGCGGTCTTCGAGCAGGACGCGGCCCAGTACACGCTGACCGTCAACGTCCAGGGCCAGGGCACGACGGCGCCCGCTGCCGGCCAGCATGCCTACGACAGCGGAACCGAGGTCGCCCTCTCGGCTGCCCCGGCCGAAGACTGGGAGTTCATCCGCTGGGAGGGTGACATCTCCGCGACCGACCCGAACACCACCGTGACCATGAACGCGGGCAAGTCGGTCACCGCCGTTTTCCAAGCCGAGGCGGTTGATCCCAATGATCCCAACCAGCCGTCCGACCCCAACGAAACCAACGGCGACGTTCCTCCCATCGGCGGATGCCTCATGACCGCCATGGTCGTCGGACTGGCTGTGGCCTTCGGATTCGCCATGCTCGGACTATATCGGGAGTCGTAGTCCTTCCAATGGACCAGTAACTTCTGACCCGGTCGCCAGTTCGCGGCCGGGTCTTTCTATGGCGGCGGCCAATACTGAATATTATAATCAAGCATTATGATTGATAGGTGGTGGCCTGATCATTGATCTGGGCTCGGCAATCGCATATACTGCAATGACCGACAAGCCCTTTGGAGACCAAGGAGAAACCCGAGTATGCGGCGATTCCCTTCGGCGGCGATCTGCCTGATTACTGTGTCCGCGGCGGCGTTCCTGGGGGCCTGCAACGGTCCCGTCAACAACCTGGCCAAGAATCAGGAGTATCTCCTGACGGTCAGCGTCGAGGGCCATGGCACGGTCAGCCCGGACACCCTCACCTACAACGCCGGGACTTCCGTGGTCCTCGTGGCGGAGCCCGCCGCCGGCTGGCACTTCGTCCGATGGGAAGGCTCCGGTCAGGGCACCGGCGATACGCTGCAACTGGTCATGGACCGCGATCGCGCGGTCACCGCGGTTTTTGAGGAGGGTGTGCTTCAATACACCTTGACCGTGGAAGTCGAGGGCCAGGGCAGCGTTAACCCTTCATCCGGCGCGCATGGGTACGATCCGAATTCCATCGTTAACCTCACCGCCACCGCCGCCGACGGCTGGCGCTTCGTCGAGTGGCAGGGCTTCGCCGGCGGGACCGACCCTGCGACCACCGTTACCATGACCGGCAACAAGACGGTCAAAGCCGTCTTCGAGGAGGATACGTCGCAGACGCTGACCATCGCGGTTCAGGGCCAGGGTACGGTCGATCCGGCGGTCGGTCAGCACGAGTATGAGAGGGACACGCAGGTGAGCGTGAAGGCCGCCGCCGCCGACGGCTGGCACTTCGTTCGATGGGAAGGGGACGCCGCCGGCAACACACCCAGCGCGACCGTCTCCATGGACGCCGACAAGACGGTCACCGCCGTCTTTGAAGAGGACAGCGACGCATACAACCTGACCATCGCCGTCAGCGGCCAGGGGACCACCGATCCCGCCGCCGGGACTCACAGCTATCCTGCCGACGGATCGGTCAGCCTGACCGCCGCCGCCGCCGCCGGCTGGCATTTCGTCCGCTGGCAGGGCGACGCCCAGGGCACCTCGCCGACGGTCGAATTGACGATGGGTTCGGCCAAGACGGTCACCGCGATCTTCGAGGAGGACGCGGCCGAATATACCCTCACCGTCTCGGCCATCGGCCAGGGCACCGTGGATCCGGCCGTCGGAGGCTACAGCTACGCCGACGGCCAGCAGGTCACGCTGACCGCCACGGCGGGCGAGAGCTGGCGGTTCGACCGCTGGCAGGGCGACGTGACCGGGACGGACAACCCCGTCACGGTGACCATGTCCGCCACCCGCAGCGTGACCGCCGTCTTCGTCCGCCAGTATCGCCTGAGCGTGGCCGCGACCGGCCAGGGAACCACCAGCCCGGCCGTTGGCGATCATTTCTACGACGTCGGCCAGACCGTGACCGTCTCAGCCACGCCCGCCAACGGCTGGCGATTCCTCGATTGGACCGGCGACCTGTCCTCGTCCAACCAGAGCGCCGATCTGGTCATGGACGACGACAAGGCCATCACCGCCTCCTTCGGCGGCGCGGGCGTCCAGGTCATGATCGAAACCTCCAAAGGCAATATTCTCGTCGAACTGGACGATGAGCTGGCGCCGGTCACCGTCGAAAACTTCCTCAGTTACGTCGATGAGGGGTTCTACGACGGGACCGACGGCAAAGAGGCCACCATCTTCCACCGCGTGATTCCCGATTTCATGGTTCAGTGCGGCGGCTTCACCGAAGAGCTGGAAGAGAAGGAGACGCACGACCCGATCGTCCTCGAGTCGGACAACGGCTTGAGGAACGTGCGGGGCACGATCGCGATGGCCCGCACCACCGAACCCGACAGCGCCACCTCGCAGTTTTTCATCAACGTGGTGGACAACGATTTCCTCAACTACGCGAGCGAAGCGAAGCCCGGCTACGCCGTTTTCGGCCGCGTGCTGGAGGGCATGGACGTCGCCGACGAGATCGTCGCCGTCGAGACCGCCTCCGTCGGTCCGCACGACGACGTGCCGGTGGAGGCCATCTTCATTACCTCCGTGTATCGCGTTGAGGAATGATGTCTGTGAGACATGGGGACGGTGGCGCCGGCTGAGGGCGGTTTGACCGACCATCGTAAAAGGGCGCCATCGCTCCGCAGCCATCCATTCGAGGAACAGCGTCATGACCGATCAGGTGCAGTTCGACGCCGCACGGCTCTTCGACCTGTCCGGCCGGGTCGCCATCGTCACCGGCGCCGCCCGCGGCAACGGACGGGCCATTGCCGAAGGCTTGGCTGCGGTCGGCGCGCCGTGGTGCTTGCCGATGTCCTGGCGGACGAACTGCAAAGCGTTGAGCAGGCCGTCGCCGAGCGCGGCGGCCGAGCCCTGGCTGTGCCCACCGACCTGCGCAACAATGACGATCTTATCTCGCTGGTCGAAAAGGCGGCAGGGGAGTTCGGGCGGATCGATGTTCTCGTCAACTGCGCCGGGGTCAGCGTTGGCGGGCCGTCGCACGAGTATGCCGAAACCGACTGGCGGTTCACCTTCGACGTCAACGTCGACGCCGCCTTCAAACTCGCCAAGCTCGTCGCCGTCCACATGATCCCGCAGCGGTCCGGCTCGATCATCAATATCACCAGCATCGGCGCCGCCCAGGGCTTTCCCAACAACCCAGCGTACCAGGCCTCGAAGGGCGCCCTTCAGCAGCTCACGCGAGCCTTGGCCACCGATTGGGCCAGATACAACATCCGCGTCAATAACCTCTGTCCCGGTTACTTTATGACCGCGATGACCCGCAAGAGCTGGTCCAATCCGCAGATCGCCTCCCGCCGCGCCGCCCGCTGCATGCTCAACCGCTGGGGCGAACCGCGCGAACTGGTCGGGCCGGTGATCTTCCTGGCCTCCGAAGCTTCCAGCTACATGACCGGCAACGACCTCTTCATCGACGGCGGATTCAACAAGACGGGAATCCTGGAAGGGCAGTAGCCGTTCGCCGCAAGCGGTTCCTTTCTGGTCCGCCTGTTCGCCTCTCGCTATAATGCTCTCTGGCCTGTTTGCGCGGCTTGACACCATCGAACCGGGAGAACCTCTGTGGACTGGATATTCGATCGTCGAAGTGGAGCGCGTGTATCCGACCGGCTCGAGCTCGCCGGCGGACCGGTGGTCGTTCTGGAAAACGAGCGTCTCCGCGCGGTCTGCCTGGCCGGCAAGGGGGCGGACATCGTCTCGCTGTTCAACAAGGACGCGGCCTGCGAATGCCTCAGCCAGCCGTATCCCACCTTTCCCTTCCGGCCCGGCGAGGCGCCCGCTCTCGGCCGCGAATTCGGCAAGTACATGACCGTCTGGCCCGAGATGTTTCCCGTGGCCAGCGCCTGGGGCGATTACTTCGGCCAGGCCCAGCCGTTCCACGGTGAGGCCCGCCTGCTCGCCTGGCGGCACGAGATCATCGAGGACTCCCCCCAACGCGTCTCGGTCCGGCTGTCGGCCCGGATGCAGCTCAGCCCGTTCCGGCTGACCCGCACCATGACCCTCGATGCCGACTCGCCCGTCCTGGCCCTCGACGAGCGCGTCGAGAATCTCGCCAACCAGCCGCTGCCGGTCCTTTGGGGCCACCATCCGACCTTTGGACCGCCGTTCCTCGACGAGACCTGCCGCGTCCAACTGCCCGGCGGCGACTACATCGACGGCGACGACTCGATGCTCCAACTCGCTCCGCCCGGCTCCGGCGTCCACAACATGTTCTATCGCCTCAACCTCTCATCCGGCCGGTGTGGCCTGTTCAGCCACAAACGCGGCTTCGGTGTCGGTCTGCGATTCGATCACCAGCTCTTTCGCGTCATCTGGATTTGGCAGGGCCTCAACCAAAACAGCGGCGCGCCAAACTTCGACACCCGCTACGCCTGCGCGGTCGAGCCGGTCACCGGCCTGCCCAAACAGCACGCCCAAAGCGACCGGACGCCGCCGATCCTCGTCCATCCCGAAACGCCGCTGACCACCCGCCTCGACGTATTCCTCTACACCGACCAAAGGGACCTGGAGGATTGACGATGGGCGAACTTCGACCACCGCCGCCGGCCAAGCTGTTTGTCGCGATGCTCGTCGCGCCGGACGTTGCCGGCCGCGTCGACCGGATCGACGGGCGGCTGATCGAGTGTTTCGGCCCCATCGATCTGGTCAGTCCCGATTTCTCCTTCGAGTTCACCGACTACTACAAGGCCGAGATGGGCGAGAATCTGGTCCGTCGTATCGTCAGCTTCGAATCCCTCTTCGATCCGGCCGGGCTGCCGGCGGTCAAGCACCGCACCAACGACCTGGAAGCCGAGTTGACGGCTGAGCTGCGTAATCCTGAGTCCGGCCGGGCGGTCAACCTTGACGCGGGCTATCTGACCCTCGGCCAACTCGTTCTGGCCACCACCAAGAGCCACGCCCACCGTCTCTACCTGCGCGACGGGATATGGGCTGAGGTCACCCTCCGCTATCACAAGGGCGACTACGAAAAATGGCCCTGGACCTATCCGGACTATGCCTCCGGACGGTATAATTCGTTCTGGCGACCGATGCGCGACAAACTCAAGCGGCAGATGGAGGAAACGCAAAGCTCCCATGAATGACCCTTCCACCGCCACGCTGGCCCGCATGCTCCTGCTGATCGCCGGGCCCTCAGCGGTCGTCAGTTTCGGCCTGTGCTACCTGATGCGGGTGTTGGCCCCGGCGCTCGGTTATATGGACCGTCCCGGCGGCCGCAAGAGCCACCCGCGCGCCATGCCGATGGGCGGCGGCGTCGCCGTCGTGCTGACGGTGATCGCCTTGATCGCGGCGGGGATCGCCGCGGTGCTCTCCGATGTCTACGCCTCGTTTCCCGCGTTCGACTGGCTCGCCGTGCACCGCGAAGGCCTGGCCTTGCGGCTCCATCAATTGGCCGGCGTCCTGTTCTGCGGGCTGATCCTCCTCGTTCTGGGCGTCTTCGACGACGTCAAGGATCTCGGCCCCAGGTTCAAACTCCTCGTCCAGTTCCTTCTGGCCGGTCTGGTGGTCTTCGGGTTCGACGTTCAGGCGACGGTCTTCCTGCCCGCGCCGATCCTCGGTTCGCTGCTGACCGTGCTGTGGATCGTGGTCATCACCAACGCCTTCAACTTCCTGGACAACGCCGACGGCCTGGCCTCCGGCGTCGCCCTTATCTGCACCGCCGTGCTGATCGCCGTCGCCGTCGGCTCGGGCCAGATCTTCGTCTCAGCCTATCTGGCCTGCTTCGCCGGGGCGATCATCGGATTCCTGCTTCACAATTTCCCGCCCGCCCGCATCTACCTCGGCGACGCGGGCAGCCAGCCCATTGGCTTCCTGCTCGCCGTCGGCACCATCCTGACCACCTATTATCAGGAGCAGTCGCCCGATCAGCTCCGCACCGCCGTCTTTATTCCGCTTATCATCATGGCCATTCCGCTCTACGATTTCTTCTCGGTGATCGTCATCCGGCTGCGGGCGGGCAAGAGCCCGTTCGTCGGCGACCACCGGCATTTCTCGCACCGCCTGCTGCAGCGCGGCCTGCGGGTGCGCGACGTGGTGCTGACCATCTACCTGGCCTGCGGCGCCACCGCCGTCGGAGCGATCGTCCTTCAGCAGGTCGCCTGGCCGTACGCGATGCTCATCTTCCTCCAGACCCTCTGCATCGTCGCCATCATCGGCATTCTGGAGTATCAGCCGAAAAAGTGACATGAACGCCACGGCCCGACCGCACAACCCGGTCCGCGAGAAGCTCTCAGCCGCCCTGTTCGTGATGCTGCTGATCGTGATCGGCGTCGCCTCCATCAGCCAACTCCGCTGGACCAGCCCTTCCGGCCAGATGGACAGCAGCTTCGGCGGCGGTTACGATCTGACCGCTGCGGCGGTCATGGGTCTGGTGGTCCTGCTGGTTGGCGCGGCTGCGTGGATCGTCTGCCCGTGTCGGCCGCGACTGAACCTGCTGCTGGCCGCTGAGATCCTCTTCGTCGCCGGCCTGATCGTCTCGACCTGGTTCGCCGCCGACCATCGCGTTGCCCTCAACTACGCCGCCGGCTTCGTCGTGTGCCTCGTGCTCATGCACGCGACGTTCCGCCTGACCGACCGGCCGTGGAAGGTGCGGCTCGCCCTGATCGCCCTGGTCGCTCTGGGAACCATCTTCGCCCTCAAGACCTGGAGCCGCGAACTCTACGAGACCGACCAGACCTGGACGCAGTACCTCGAAACCCGCGAGCAGCTCTGGGCTCGTCAGGGCAAGGCGCTCGACGACCCAGCGGTCAAGCTCTACGAGGCCCGCCTGCTGAGCCGCGACAACGGCGGCTTCTTCTTTCACGGCAATCTCGGCGGGGCCTATCTGGCCTTCCTTTTGATGGTCAGCCTCGCCGCCGTCGCCAACCGCCTTCGCGACCGGGCCGGGCCGTACCAGAAGACCTGGCTGGCGGTCCAGGTGCTGCTGTCGCTGCTGATCGCCTCCGCCCTGGTCATCACCTACAGCAAGGGCGCGATGATGGCTTTGGGCATTGCGCTGATGGCCTCGATGATCCTGCTGCTCTTTGGGCGGCGGCTGCGGCGGCGGGTCAACCTGGCCGCACTCGTCGCGCTGCTGATCGTGCTGGCCGGTTTCGCCGCGGTCATCGGCCACGGCCTGGCCCGAAACACGCTGCCGACGCTGTCGATGGCGTTTCGCTGGCAGTACTGGACCGCCGGCTGGCATATGTTCCTCGACCATCCGCTGACCGGCGTCGGGCCCGGCAACTTCGGCTATCACTACATGCGCTACAAACTGCCCGAAGCCGAAGAGGAGGTTCTCTCGCCGCACAATTTCATCGTGCAGGGCTTCACCGAATTCGGCATCCTCGGCGGCCTCGGCATCGTCCTGCTGCCGCTGGCGATCTTCTACAGCCTTGCCCGCTCCGCCGCCGCCGATTCGCCGCCGCTGTCCGTTCTCGAATCGCAGCCGCCCCGCGCCGGCCCGCTGATGCTCATCATCCTCGCCGGCATCTACATCTTCGCCGTCGCGTTCAACCAGACCGGCCTGGACAACCCGCTGATCCTGTTGGCGCTTCACTGGCCCTACATCCTCGGTTTCGCCCTGAGTTTCACCCTCTCGTCGCTCCGCTTCGACGAACTTGGCGACATCGACGACCGCTTCGGCGGCCGCGGCAAGCTCGTCGATCCGCCGGTGCTGGTCTTCCTCGCTGGCGCGCTGGTGCTCTTTGTCGCGGGCAACCTGGTCAACTTCTCGTTCTTCGAGCCTTCGAACCAGTTCCTGTTCTTCTTCATAGCGGGCCTGGCGCTCGCCGCGGCGCCCCCGCAGACATCGCTCACGACGCCCAAGTGCGACCTGGCCAAATCCGCCGGTCTGGCCGTCCTGGCCCTGCTGTTCCTGATCTACGTTGTCGTGCCCGCCGCCCGCATCGAGACCGCGGTGGCCGACGCCGAAGACTCACCGCCCGCCCGCGATCCCGCCTTCGATCAGCCGTATCAACGCCTGGTCGAGCTTACCGAGCAATATCCCTTCGACCCGCACCCGCCCGCCAAGGCCGCTGAGCGGCTGCTGCGACTCGCCCAGCCCGGCGTCGCTCCGGAGCTTCTGATCGCGCAGGCGGTCAAACACTTCCAGCAGGCCCGCAGCCGCGCGCCGCAAGTCTACCGTTTCTGGCGGGCTGAGGCCCAGGCATGGCTCCTGCTCGCCGAGACCCGCCCGACCCGCGCCGATCACGCCTACACCCAGGCCGAAACGCTCCTCGACTGCGCCCTGGAACTGGCCCCGCGCTCTCGTTCGCTCTGGGTCACCGCGGGCCTGACCTCCTACCAGCACGCCGTCGCCCTCGAGCCCGCTCAGCCCGACCGCGCCGCCCGCCTCGCCCTCCAGGCCAAAGAGCGTCTTACCACCGCGCTCGAACTCAACGACGCCCTTCCCGAAAACTCCCTGCGCCGCTTCCCGCCGTCCCAAATGCGGCAGATCCACAGCGCCCTGGCCTCGCTGGATACCTTCCTCTCCCAGACCACCCAGCCCGCCCCATAAAAAAAGAGGCCGCCCAACAGCGACCTCTTCTATTCTGGCTTCTGACTTCCGCCTTCTTACTTCTTTTCCGCCTTCTCGATCACCACCGGCTCGGCCGGCACATTCTCGTGCGGTCCGACCCTCGTCGTCCGCACCGCGACGATCTTGTCCACCACGTCCATCCCCTCGACCACCTTGCCGAACACCGCGTAGCCCGGATTCCGCGCCCCGCGATAGTTCAGGAAATCGTTGTTCGCCACGTTGACAAAGAACTGCGCCGTCGCGCTGTCCGGATCGGCGGTCCGCGCCATCGCGATCGTGCCGCGCAGGTTCTTCAAGCCGTTCGCGGCTTCGTTCTTGATCGGCTTGTGCACCCGCTTCTGCTCCATCCGCGGCGTGAACCCGCCGCCCTGGATCATGAAGTCCGGGATCACCCGGTGAAAGATCGTCCCGTCGAAATGCCCCTCTTCGACGTACCGCAGGAAGTTCTTCGCTGTGATCGGCGCCTTCTCTTCATTCAGCTCCAGCACGATCCGGCCCATGCTCGTCTCGAGCACCACCTGCGGCGCCTTCGGCTGGGTGGTCGGCTGAGTCGCCGGCTGCGTCGAAGCCTGCTCGCTCGGCCTGGTCGTCGGTTTCTGATCCGTCATGGTCGTCTCCTTTGTGGTTCCTTCATCCGCCCGGCTTTCCCAACTGCCGTACCCGATCAGCCACGCCAGTCCCGCCGTCAACGCCCCAGCCGCGATCAGTGAACGCTTCATTGGTCAAGCTCCTGAAAAAAGTCTCCCAATCCTAGCACCCGCCGCCCGCCCAGACCACCCAAAAACTCCACAAATCCGCCGCCGCGGTGGCCGTCCGAAGGCCGGTGAGAAACGTCTCTGTTCCGGGTCTTGTCTATAATCCCAAAAACTGGATCGCCAGACCCGAACCGCAGATCACCAGCCCCGCCAAAGCGTGAGCGTAGCGTTCCAGCTTGCCCAGCGGCACGAACGACAGGCCCGCCGACGAGAGCAGCACCACGCCCATCATCGTCGCGATCGTCACCGCCCCGAACACGCCGGCCACCGCCGCCACGCCCCAAAGGCTGTTCTTGATCGCTGGGTACATCAGCACCGGGATCAGCGGCTCGCACGGCCCGAACACGAAGATCGTGAACAGAATCCACGGCGTCATGCTCACCGCCGCCTCTTGGCTGTGGACGTGAACGTGCTCCTGGTGGTGCGTGTGCTCGTGCACGTGCGATTCCTGCTCGCCGTGCTCGTGCCAGTGGCGGTGCGGCTGATTGCGGTACGCCCGCCGCAGACCCCACACGAAATACGCGAACCCGAACGCGATCAGCCCCCACGCCGCGATCTGCCCGCGATGCGACTCGATTTCCACCAGACTGTCCACCGCCGCGCCGAGCGCGATTCCCGCGAACCCCAGCACCACCGAACTGCCGATATGCCCCACTCCGCATGCGAACGTCACTGCAGTCGTCTTCGGCAGCGACCAGCGCCCCGCCTTCGACATCATGATAAACGGCAGATAATGATCCGGTCCCAGCAGCGTATGGAAAAACCCGATCGACGCCGCCGTCGCCAGCAACAAGCCCATCTCACTGCTCATCGCGAAAATCCTTCACTCAAAGCCTTCGGTGTTAGCGGAGAGTCTACCGATCCGCCTCCGCCCACGCAATGGTAGGGCGGGAGGTTCTCGCCGAAGGCGAGGTTCACCCGCCATCCGAAAACCAACGACGAAATAAATAACGTAGCTCCGCCGCCCCCGGCGGAGTCTTCCTTCATTCTGACTTCTGACCACTGAATTCTGAGTTCTTTTCCCCATCCCCCCTCCCTCACCCGCCGCGCGCAAAAAAAGAGAGCGTTCCATAAGCCGAATTCTGTCTCCCGATCGCTCGGGAGGGCGGCCATTTATCTGGGCCCGCCGTTGCCGACAGGCTCGTGCGGCCTACCCGGGACTCGAACGAGACGGGCCGCCTCGTCCGGACGCTTCCGCGCCCGGTCGTCCCCTATTTGGCCTTGCCGGCGGTGGGGTTTGCCGTGCCCCCGACGTCGCCGCCGGGGCGGTGAGCTCTTACCTCGCCTTTTCACCCTTACCCGTCCACGCCGAAGCGCCGACGGGCGGTATCTTTTCTGTGGCACTTTCCCTGGGGTCACCCCCGGTGGACGTTATCCACCACCGCGCCCGGTCCGGTTCGGACTTTCCTCCCAGCCAACGGCTGAGCGGCCGCCTGGAACACTCTCTCTAATAGATTATACGCATCTCTCGACCCGGCCTCAAGGGTTGCCAAACCGACGGGGCGGGAGCATGCCCCATCTTGCATCTTGCTGTTTGGTATTTTCATTTTTCATCTCCCCTCCGCCCCCCTGACTTCCCGTCTTCCCGGGCCTACAATACAGGGTCGGGGTGATTCGCAGCGTGGGGAACTCCTTGCAAACCCTGATGAATTTGGTACGGTATCGGGTGGGAACGAACCGGGTGTGGCAGGTTAGCCGGGGCCTCAAGACCGATCAGCGATCAGACGGTGGAGGGTAGGCCGTTGCGCGGGTTGGGCAGCGTCCGCCAACCGGCAAAGGAGCACCGATGACGTCGTCGAAACGAAGGAAACCGGACCACAACAAGCCTGATGGCGACCAATCGCCGGCACCGACGCCAGAGCACGATCAGGCCCACGATCAGGCCCAGCAAGAGGCCGCCGACAAGGGCCGGTCCGAGGCTCCAGACCAGGCGCAAGACTCGGAACGCCAACAGGTTGAGGGCGAAGACGTCCAGCCGACCGACGAATGGCTCAGCCAGGGCCGCCAGGATCAATCCAAAAGCCAGGAGACTTCCCAGCCCCCCGAGCAGGCTGACCAAGAGGCCCAACCCCGTCCGGCCCTGTTCGTGGCCGGAGTCGGGGCCTCAGCCGGAGGGGTCCGGGCCATCGAGGAGTTCTTCTCCGAAATGCCGCAGGGCTCGAAGATCGCCTTCGTCATCCTCCAGCATATGGCGCCGGGCCACCGCAGCGTCCTGGACGCCCTGATCCGCCGAAAGACCGAAATCACCGTTGAAGAGGCCCAGGAAAAAGCCCGTCTCCAGGCCGATCACGTCTACGTCGTCCAGTCCGGCAGGGACGTGGACTTCCGCGACGGCTGTTTCCACTTCGAAGCCTCCGGCGAGGAACGCGGCAGCCGCATGCCCATCGACCACCTCTTCCGATCGCTCGCCGCTGAGTTCGGCGACCGCGCCATCGCCGTCATCCTCTCCGGAGCGGGAAGCGACGGGACGCTGGGCCTCAAGGAGATCAAGGGCGAAGGCGGCGTGGTCATGGTCCAGGATCCTGACGAGGCTGAATACGCCAGCATGCCCAGCAGCGCCGTAGCCACCGCGCTGGCCGACATGGTCCTGCCCGTCCGCCGGATGGCCGAGGAATTGCTCCGCTACGTGGACCACCCAGCCGCCGGCGCCACGCCGGCCGCCGAACGCGAGACCAACGAGCGGAAGTTCGAAAAGAACGTCCAGCGGATCATCCAGATCGTCCGGGCCAAGACCGGACACAACTTTGTCCACTACAAACAGAACACCATCCGTCGGCGGATCCAGCGGCGGATCGCCGTCCACCAACTTCCCGATATCGAGGAGTACGTCAAATTCCTCCGCCAGAACCCCGACGAGGTCCAGGCCCTCTTCCGCGACCTGTTGATCAACGTGACCAGCTTCTTCCGCGATCCGGAGGCCTGGGTTGCCCTCCAGGAGGACGTGGTCACGCCCATCGTGCGAGACCGTGACCCGGAAGAACCCATCCGCGTCTGGGTTCCCGGCTGCGCCACCGGTGAGGAGGCCTACTCCGTGGCCATCCTCTTCGCCGAGGCCATGGACCGCCTCGAACGCCAGATCCCGATCAAAATCTTCGCCACCGACATCAGCCCCGAGGGCATCGACGCCGCCCGCGACGGCTGCTACCCGCCCAACATCGCCGCCGACCTGACGCCCGCGCGCCTCAAGGAGTATTTCGTCAAGAAGGAAGAGCAGTACCGCGTGGTCAACCGAATCCGCGAAATGGTCGTCTTCGCCGTCCACGACCTGACCCGCGACCCGCCGTTCTCCCAACTCGACCTGATCACCTGCCGTAACCTCCTGATCTACATGGACCAGGACCTCCAGAAAACCATCCTCCCCGTCTTCCACTACAGCCTGGCCCGAGGCGGGTGCCTGTTTCTGGGCACTTCCGAGGGCGTCGGCGATTTCCTCCAAATGTACGCCCCGGTCGACAAGAGGTGGAAGATCTACCGGGTCGAACCGGTCTCCAGCGAGCGGCACATCGAGGAATTCCGCCAGGCCATCCTCGGCCTCGAGCCGCCAAGACTCCGACGCGTGATCGCCATGGCGGACCGCGAGAAACCGCGGGAAAAAGAAACCCGATCCGGTGATCGCGAGGATCGGCCCGCTCCGCCCGCGCCCGTCGACGCCCGCGAGGTCCTGCGGCGGACCATGATGGACCGCTACGCCCCGCCCGCCGTCCTGCTCGACCACGACTTTAACGTCCTCTACTTCCACGGCGAGACCGACAAGTTCCTCCGCCCTCCCCAGGGCGAGCCGGCGTTCAACCTCCTCGCCATGGCCCGCGATAGCCTGCTCTACCGCCTCACCGTCGCCCTCCGCGAGGCCCGCAGCGAAGGCAAGCCCGTCCGCTGCGAACAAATCCCGGTCCGTCGCACCGACGGGCGGTTCTTCAACGCCGACCTGACCATCAGCCCCCTCGAACGCCAGCGCGGCGGCCCGCGGCTCCTTTTGGTCACCTTCGAGGAGCACCCCGGACCTGATGACGAGGAGGCCCGACAGGCCGACCGCGACCGCGAATCCGACGCCCGTCACCAAGACCTCCAGGACCAGCTCAACTCCACCCGCCAGGACCTCCAGGCCACCATCGAGGAACTCGAAACCTCCAACGAGGAACTCAAGAGCGCCAACGAGGAGCTTCAAGCCAACAACGAAGAGCTCCAGAGCGCCAACGAGGAACTCGAGGCCTCCCGCGAGGAACTCCAGAGCGCCAACGAGGAACTCGAGACGGTCAATACCGAACTCCACCGCCGCAACGAAGCCCTCACCGAGGCCCACGACGACATCAACAACTTCTTCGGGGCCACCGACATCGCCACCCTCATCCTCGACACCAGGCTCCGCATCAAGCGATTCACCCCGGCGACCAAGCGGATCTTCAACCTGATCGACGCCGACCACGGACGGGTCATCACCGATCTCACCTCGCAGCTCATTGACGTGGACCTGCTGGACCAGGCCCGCGACGTGATCGACACCCTCGACAAAAAGGAACTCGAGGTCCGGACCCGCGACGGCGGCTGCTACCAGTTGCGAATCCTGCCCTACCGCACCGCCGACAACGTCATCGAGGGCGTCGTCCTGACCTTCCAGAACATCAGCGAGGTCAAGCGAGTCCAGGAGCGGGCCCGCGACGCCCAGCGTTACGCCGAAAGCGTCATCGCCACCGTCCGCGAGCCTCTGGTCGTCCTCGACGACAGCCTGCGGGTGGTCTCAGCCAACAACGCGTTCTTCCGCGAGTTCGGTTTGGACCCTCAGCGAACCTCCGGAAAGCACGTGTATGAACTCGACGATCGCCAGTGGGCCGGCGATCAACTCCGCCACCTGCTGGAAAAGATCGTTCCCCAAAACGAGGAGTTCAACGACTTCCGCGTTGAACACCGCTTTCCGGACGGACAGACCAAGATCATGCTCCTGAACGCCCGGCGGATCCAACGCCAGACCGAACGCGGACAACTCATCCTGCTGGCCATCGAAATCGTCCCAAAGGAGGGACAAGAATGAACCATCCCCCCCGCAAGGGCGGTGAAGGCAAAATGCAACATGCAGAAGGCAAAATGCAGAATGAAGAGGCCTGACGACACACCGGCGGCCCCCATCGCCGGGCACGCCACCTCTTCTCATTTTGCACTTTGCATTTTGCCTTCTGCATTCTCCATTGGCATTTCCTCCTGGCTTCTTCTTCGGAGCCTTGTCCATGACCGATAACGCCGACCACAACGAGCACAAAACCGACCTCCGTCGGCAGGCCGAGCGGGAACTGGCCGCTCGCGGCGACCGCGTGCCCACCGAAACCGAGGAAATCGAACGGGCCCTCCATGAACTGCGGGTCCACCAGATTGAACTGGAAATGCAGAACGAGGAGCTCCGCCGCGCTCACATCGATCTGGAGACTTCTCAGCGGCGATACTGGGAGCTCTTCGACCTGGCCCCGGTGGCCTACTTCACCCTCCGGCCGAACAACCTGATCGTCGACGCCAACCAGGCCGCCGCCCGACTCCTCGGCCACGAACGCGCCTTCCTCCGCAGTCGTCCGTTCAGCAACTTCGTCGGGCCCAACGAGATCGAGAGTTTCTACGGCTTCCGCAACCGCCTGCTCAAGACCCATCGCCCGTGTTCGTGCGAGCTGACCATGCGTCAGGCCGAGAACGGCAGATTTCTCATCGCCCGCCTCGACGGCCTGGCTCTGCGCGATGACCAGGATAACATCACCGAACTCCGGCTGGCCGCCACCGACGTCACCGAGCAACGCCAGGCGGAACGAGCCTTACAGGCGGCCCACGACGATCTGGAACGCCGCGTCCACCAGCGGACCGCCGAACTGGCCCGGACGGTCGAGGAACTGCGACGTTCCAACGCCGACCTCCAGCAGTTCGCCTACGTGGCCAGCCACGACCTCCAGGAACCCCTCCGCATGGTCACCAGCTTCGTCCAGCTCCTCAAGATCCGCTGCGGCGATAAACTGCCCGGCGAGTGCTACCACTACATCGACGTGGCGGTCGAAGGAGCCCTGCGGATGCAGGCCCTCGTCAAGGACCTGCTCGACTACTCGCGGCTTACCACTCGCGCCCAGGAGCCCCAGCCGATCGAAGCCGCGGACGTGGTCGCCGCTGTGCTCGAAAATCTGCGTATGACCATCGACGAAACGCACGCCCGCGTCGACGTCGGCGAGCTTCCAGCCGTCCTGGCCGACCCCACCCATCTCCTCCAGGTTTTTCAGAACCTGATCGAAAACGCCCTCAAGTTCCGCTCTGAAGCCCCGCCGCACATCCGCATCGCCGCCCGCCGCGCCGACGGCTGGTGGCAATTCGACGTCGCCGACAACGGCATCGGCATGGATCCGCAATACTTCGACAAGATATTTGTCATCTTCCAGCGCCTCCACAACCGCCAGAAATACCCCGGCACCGGAATCGGCCTGGCCCTCTGCAAGAAGATCATCGAACGCCACGGCGGAAAAATCTGGGTCGACTCCCAGCCCGGCCAGGGCACCACCGTCCACTTCACCCTCCCCGCCGCCTGACGACCCGCACCCGCCAAAGAGAAACCTCCGCCGTCGATTCCACTTCCCTTTAAGACGGCCCGGATCACGCGGAACACGCGGAGGGGATAAAGAAGAAATGAAAATTGAAAATATCAAATACCAAAAATCAAAATGTGGCTCCGCCGCCCTCGGCGGAGTCTTCTCCTCATTCTGACTTCTGGCTTCTTTCCCTCCGCGCGTTCCGCGTGCTCCGTGCTGATCTTCATGGGTCTTCCTCGGTACACGCGAATACCCCCGGCACGCCGACCCCACGTCCGTGTCCCCATGCACCAGCCGTCTGCCGGCGCGAAATTCCTCGCCGTTAAACGCGTCGAGAAAGCTCTGCCGTTTCAGGTCGCCCCACGCGAACCGCTGCTCGCCGACCACGCAGCAGGGCAGCAGCGTACCGTCGAAATGGATGACCGGAAAGTCGTACAGGTCCGTGCAGTAGGGCGGCTGCTTCTCATCCACCTGGCAGGAGCCCTTGAGGCCATGCTCGTTGTAGACCTGCCCGTCCAGCGCCCCTTCGCCAAGGGCCAGATCGTCCACCTCCAGTTCCGCAGCCAGCCTGCGGGCCGCTGGTATCTCGTGCAGGTGTGCGGAAAGCACAAAAACCGCCAGACGATCCGCGGCGTCTGGCGACCCAGCGCCCGGCGGACCTCGACCATCCGCCGCAGGTTCGCCAACGCCCGCTCGCACGACCCGCCGCGTCAGTACGTCGCGTAGGTCTCCTGCGTCGCCCCGTCAATCGAGCCGACAAGGAAATCCAGACCCGACTCCACCAGCCGCTCGGCCAGACCGTCCGGCAGGTGGTTCAAATTGCTGTGAATCTGCGTGCCCACCCCGCGCCCGTGGATCGACGCGATGATCTCCGGCAATTCCCGATTCAACAGCGGCTCTCCCCAGTTGAACAGGTTCACCTGCACCAGATGCGGCCAGAGCTCATCGAGAAATCGCTCCGCGTCCGCCCGCTGCAAAAACCCTCGGGCCAGCGGCTCGGTCCGCGCCCGGCCGGTGCAGCACCGAAGGTTACAGATATTGCCCGGCTCCAGGACGATCCGCCACGGATACGCCTCGACCGTCTGGGCTCCGCCCGTCGCCGCCGCGTGCAGCTTCCGCGCATTGGTCAGCTTCGCCTCGCTGCCGTACCGCCGCCAAAGCTCCCGGCCCACCGTCGAGAGCCGCCGAACGTCGAAGCCCGTTTCCGTCGCCTGCGTCGGCGCCATCATCTTGTCTCATCGCGATTCGCGCACAAGGTCTCCACCATCTTCATCGGCTCACCTCGCCCCTCCAGTCCACTCAACTTGTGGCTCCGCCGCCCCCGGCGGAGTCTTCCTTCTTCATTCTGGCTACTGACTTCTGCCTTCTCCCCTCCGCGTGCTCCGCGTGATCCGCGCCGTGCCTTCTGTTTTGAAGATCCCACCGCGACTTGCTTTTGTGACTCGCCTCATCCGTCGCTCCTCGCTATCATCAGCCGACAATCCGCCGACCGGACAAAGGAGAGTTGCCCATGTCGCTTGACCGCCTGCCCGCCCTCGACCCCGCCATCGACCTGCGCGAGGCCCTGATCGTCGAAAACGGCCTGACGTCCGATGCCCTGGCCAAACTGACCGACGTGGTCCGCCGAGTCACCGGAGGTGCGCCGGCCACCACCCCGCTGACGCCCGACCGGATCGCCGAGACGCTGACGACCCGCCACCTGATCGTCCCGGGCTGCCTGAACACCTCGCCAATCGTCGAACACTTCTATTTCCGCGAGCAGGCATTCCACGACCGCCTCCATCCCGGTCCAGGCGGCTTGGTGATCCGCACCCTCGTCGCACCCACCGCCGCCCGCAACGTCCTGTTCCTCGGCGCCTCCGACCCCGCAGGCCAGGTCGCCGCCATCGAACGGCTTGCCCAACTGATCGACCGACACGGCCCGGTTCTGCCCGCTTTGCACGAGACGCAGCGGACCACCGTCCGGCCCGACCGCGACCCGGACCAGTACCCTCTGGCCTGGCTCTTCGAACCGCTCGACGGCGACCGCCACCGTTTCACCGTCAACCGATTCTCCCAGGCCGCCCTCCGCTATCTCTACACCGCCGACCAGGACGACGGCCAACGCCTCATCGAAATCGCCCAGGAGATGAGCCGCCGTGACGAGCCCACCGACCTGCGCCTCGGCACCATCCGCCAGTCCGACCATTACTTCTCGCACCGCATGGTCGTCTACTGGCAACTCGTCGAACCGCTGCCGCTCTTTGCCGAACCGCTTCGCCAAGCCGTCGTCGAGGCCCTCTTCGACCACCACCACTCCTCGGAATCCGCCGCCTCACTCGACCGCTTCCGCCAACAGATCGGCCTGCCGCCCGACCGCCACGTCATGCTCACCGCCCTCAACGCCTGGGTCGAAGCCGAATACTTCAGCCGACGCCTCCCGGACCGCGGCGACTGGCGCACCGTGATCGACGTGGTGACCCGCTACTTCGAATCGATCTGGCAAATGAGCAAGGGCGGTTCGGGCCTCATCGAAGGCTACGCCAGCTACCTGACCGTGGCCCTCGAAGCCGCCCTCCTGATGGGCCGACCCGACGTCATCCGCCAACCGCCGCTGCGGACCTGGTGCCAGCGTCTTTTCGGCGTCATCGGCAACATGGGCGTCATGATGCCGTCCCAACAGACCGATCCACATCGATGGGCCTCCGACGCCCTTAAGATCGCCGCCTACTTCTTCGACGACGGCCGCTTCGAGTACCTCTGTCGCACCCGCGTTCGCGCCGCTCGCCTCGGCGTCATCACCGACTCCGACTGGCCGCCGTCGCGGCTCTTTCCCGGACCCGATCCGGTCCTGCCCGCCGAGTATCGCGACCTGAAGGTCATGCCCCTCGACGAAGTCTTCCGCAAACACTACGCTCCTCACGCCGACCCGGACCGCGCGTTCGACATGATCGTCGGACGCGGCGGCTTCAACTTCGACGACGAATACTTCATCGTCCAGAGCGTCCGCAGCGGCTTTAAGTACACGCCCAACGTCGGCGCCCTGACCGGCTATCAGCGGCACGGCTACCAGCTCCTGGCTGACCTGAGCAACGGCATCTGCCCGGTCCACGGCCAGATCCGCAACGTCAACACCCTCGGCGTCATTCGCGACGGCGCCGGCTGTCCCGTGCCCACCGCCGCCGAGATCGTCGACGACCGGACCCTCGACGGCGACCGCCAGATCACCCTCCGACTGCCCGACTACAACGGAACCGACTGGTACCGAACCCTCCACTGGCGACGCGGCCAGTTCCTCCTCGTCCGAGACCTGCTCCACGCCAAACAAGCCGGCCAATTCCGCGTTACCAACTACTGGAACCTCACCGGCGCGCCCGTCGCCGCCGGCTTTGCCGCCATCTTCCGTCACAACGGCTTCAACCGCGACACCGTCTTCTTCCACGCCCAATGCGCCGGTCATGACCGCGCTGTGCCACAATTCCTCCAGCCGATTGAGCCAAAAGGACTCTGGCCCTCCGGCGCCATGTCTTCCCTCAGCCCGCTCGGCCTGCCCGAAGGCGAAGCCCGCCCGTGCTGTCTCGAACTGGACTCCCTGGTGTCCCTGGCCGAAGGACAGATGTGGTCCGCCTGCACGCTGTTCCACGCGACCGTCGAAAACGCCGTCCCGCAGTACCGTCTGCAAAGCGCATCGCCCGATGAAGCCCGCGTCAACGGCGAAACCATCCGCTTCGCCGCCACGCCCCCGAACCAAGGTCCGGGCACGACGTTCGCCGCCGCCGCTGAGCATGGATCGTCGTACCGCCCGCACGTCGCCCAGACCTATCCGGTCGCCCAGCCGCCCGACCTGCTCGCCTGGTCCAGCCCGATCCTCGCCACCGCCACACGCGACACCATCCGCGTATTCGCTGATGATCGCGATCAGCCGTCCGATATCCATCTGGACTCCAACGTCACCGCCCTCGCCGTCTGCGACCGGTCCGTCGCGATCGCCGCCGCCGACGGAACCATCGCTCTCTTCGATGCCGACGGACGGCGGCAGTGGCAGCGGCACTTGACCATCCTCGATCAGATCAAACCCTACTCATGGTGGGTCTGGCAGACGCCGCTGGCCACCTCGCTGCACCTCGGACCCGTCGGCCCCGACGGCGAGACGCTCCTCGTCGCCGGCTCAGCCTCCTGTGCCATCGAGGCATGGGACTTGCGCGGCGAACTTCGCTGGCGACAGCACTTCGGCTGGGGATCGGTCGCCCTGATCCAACCCGCGCCGGACCATCCCAGAGCCGCCCGAGGCCTGCTCGTCGGCCTGAGAGGCTTGTCTTGTCGCGGCGACGCCGACCTGATCGACAGCTCCGGCAAGACCGTCGCGACTTTCCAAAAAGCCCATCCCGATGAAACCGTCCGCGCCGGAGCCGAAGGATGGGACATCACCGACGCCGTCTTCGCCGAACCGTTCGAATTGGAAGGGCGGCGGTGCCTGCTCGTTGGCCGAAGCGGAGCCTTCTGCCACGCCACCGCCTACGACTATGCCGACCAGACCCCGCTCTGGACGACCGACTTTGGCCGCTACATCACCGGCTGCGCCATCCATCAGCCGTCGCAACAGATCGCCGTCGGCACCGAACAGGGCCTGCTGGCCGCTTGCGACTGCGCCGGTCGGCGAACCTGGTTCCACTGGCTGCCCGCGCCGGTTACCGCCGTCGCCGCCGACCGCGATGGCTGGCTCGTCGGCTGCGACCGGCAGGTGATCCACGTCGATGCCCAAGGCCGGTGCTCTGCCCCGCTCGAAAAACAACTCCTTCTGGCGGCCGGGAACGCAGCCTTCGTGCAAACCCCTCGCGGTCTCGAGCGATGGGAGTTCTGATCCACGACCAGCCGGCCGCCTACGCCGAATTTCAGTGTCGCCGGCCCCCGCCACCGTCCGATAAGAACACTGGTGGTACAGTCTCAATGCGGATAATCGATGGCAGGTTCCTCCAGGAAAATCAAGGATCTCGATAGCCTTCTGGCGGCTTTGCGCATCGACCGCGAGGCCGGCAAGACTGTCGTCCAATGCCACGGCTGCTTCGACATCGTCCACCCCGGTCACATCCGCTACCTCGAATTCGCCAAACGACAAGGCGACGTCCTGGTGGTCAGCCTCACCGCCGACTCCGCCTTCACCAAGAACGACGGCCGACCCTGCATCCCCGACGCCCTCCGGGCTGAGAACCTCGCCGCCCTCGAGTGCGTCGACTACGTGGTCATTGACCCTCACCCGACCGCCAAGGAAATCCTAAGTCAAATCAAGCCGGACGCTTACGTCAAAGGCCGCGAGTACGAACAGCGGGCCGACCCCCGCTTCCTCGAAGAAAAGCAGGTCGTCGAAAGCTACGGCGGCAAGACCATCTACTCCAGCGGCGAAGTTGTCTTCTCCTCCACCGCCCTCAAGCTCGCCCACGGCGACTCCATTGATATTGCTGACCAAAAGTTAGAATTATACTGCAAGCGATATCAGATCAACCGCCGCACCGCCGAGCAGGCCCTCCGCCAGGCCCTCGGCCTGAAGGTTCTGGTCGTCGGCGATCTGGTCGTCGACCGCTACGTCTTCTGCGACGCCTCCGACGTGGCCAGCGAGGCTCCCGTGATCTCCCTGGCCCAACTCGATCAGCAGGAGTACCTCGGCGGCTCAGCCATCATCGCCCAGCACATCAAATCCCTCGGCGGCGAGCCGTTCCTGATCTCCTCGATCGGACGCGACCTGGCCAGCTACATGGTGCTCGAAGAACTCGACCGACAGGAAATCGAGCACTTCATGATCCACAACCGAAGCCGACCGGTCAGCAAGACCCGCTATCTCGTCGAAGAACAGAAAATCGTCAAGGTCGACGACCACCTCGTTCAGCCGACCGACACCCAACTCGAAAAACGCATCCTCGACCAGGTCGCCCAACGGGCCGACGAGTTCCAAGCCGTCATCTTCTGCGATTTCGGCTACGGCTTGCTCACCGCCGGCCTCATCGAAAAACTCACCGCCATGCTCCGCGACCGCGTCGGCTGGATCTCAGCCGACGTCAGCGGAACCCGCGGCAAACTCATGGCCTTCCGCAACGTCGATCTGCTGACTCCCACCGAACGCGAAATCCGCGCCGCCATGCACGACTTCGAGCAGGGCCTCTCGCCCCTGGCCCACATGCTCCTGACCCGCACCGACAGCCGAAACCTCTTCGTCACCCTCGGCCGCAAGGGACTCGTCATCTTCGACGGCGCCAACCGCACCAGGGACGGCCGGCCCAACCCCGATGCCCGCCTCCGCAGCGAACATATTCCCACCCTCGCCGCCAGCATCCTCGACCGTCTCGGCTGCGGCGATGCCCTGCTGGCCACGTCCACCATGGTCCTGGCCGCCGGCGGCACCCTCGAAATGGCCGGCTACCTCGGTTCCCTTGCCGCCGCCATCGAACTTGGCCGACTCGGCAACGTCCCCGTCAGCTACGAAATGATGATGCACGCCCTCGACGCCCAGGCCGAACTCCGCTACCTCCGCCAACCGCCCGCCCGCGCCGCCGGGGCCTAGCGCTCCAACTCCGCGCAGAACGACGCCCGCCAAAACTCGACGGGCGTCAAATCCTCATGTCGCTCAAATGGCTACAGCCGCCGGCGGATCCATCCGACCGCGCCCAACCCGATCATCGCCAGCACGACTGCTCCGGGCGCCGGCACCGTGAGCGGCGCCGCCAGGATCATGTACCCTTCGCCAAACTGGTCGTTGTTCTCGCTGCTCCTGGCTGTGATCGCCGGAATCGCAAAGCCGCTGATCCAGAACCCCAACTCGAACCCTTCGCCGGGGTCCACGTTGTTGCCGAACTCAATCGCCAGCGCCGCAAAGTCGATCGTGTCGTTGCCGTCCTGCCCCAGCACGTGAAGCGAGGCGTCTACCGTTACGTCGCCGTACGGCGTGAACATGATCTCCGCCGCACCCGTGCCGCCCGGCACCACCGGATCGATCACGTCGGCAATGGAAATCGGCAGGTTGCCGTTGTTGATTCCCCAGAACTCACCTGGAACCAGCAGCATCGCGAACCCGTGCCACGGCAACGTGCTCTCGTTGTACGCGCTGAAGTAGGTCAGCACCGGCGGCTCGTAAGGCGGGTATTCGTACGTCCACATGAACAACTCGATCTCCCGGTACCACGCTGCCGCGTCCAGCGTCCCGGGTCCGCTGTCGATAGGCGTGTGCGAGAACTCCGCATAGACGTCCACCTCCCCGGCGCCCGGCGGTGTCGAGTCCAGCGTCCCGTTGTGCTGGACAATCGTGTGGATCACAGCCTGGGCCGGCAACGCGGCCGCCGCCGCGCATACAATTCCCCACAGCAGGACACGTACAGCTTTCATGGTCTCCTCCCTTCGAAATGGCTGTGCAACGCAAACCCCGATCCCCGCCAACGGCCCATATAATAAACCGAGAGGTACGCTGTGTCAACAGCAAACCCGCCAGAAAACGCACCGTCGCGCTCGTGAATCGCTCCACCACGCCCCCGGCCGCCGCCGTCACGAACAATCCGCCATGACGCCCACCGGGTTATGAACGGACAAGAAAGAAAGGGGACATTCTACTTTTCCGGAGTCGCCATCCCATCTGGCGCCCGGTGAGCCAATGCACGGCCAGCACTTCACAACCGATGGCTCGCCGCAGGCGAGTGTCACGCGCCGTTCCCTTCGAGTACCCGCCGCCTCGATACAGCGTTGTCCGCCCCAGTGGTCGGCCGCAACCCAAGCCGCCGGACCAAGCCCCTTCTTGCCTTCCATCCAATTCTCGCCCCACGCCGCATCCACCTGGATCGGCACGTCCACCGCGATCGCCTTCGGCATCAGGTCGCTGACCTCGGCCTCCATCCACTCGATCCCCGCCTTCGGCCCAGCCGGACTCCGGGCCGAACAGGCATCGTACCTCGCCGCCACCAGCACGCACCGCTCAGCGCCGGCCGACTCGCCCCAGACCGCCCCGGGTGCCAGCCACAACACGCCGATCACCAGCCCGTACGCCATCCGCATTGCACACCACCTCCGCGTCTGCCACCTTCAGCGGGCAGGCGTCTCCCGCTCCTGAAAACTGCGAAATCCCCAACCACTATCAAACGTGAAATAAGACTATACCGGCTAACCCCTGGCTGAAGATGCAAAGCTGCTGCTGGACCGACAACAACCACACCATGAATCATAAAAACGACACATAACGCAACTGAAAACCCCTGGCTCCGACGAGCAGAGAACGCAAACACCTTAAACAACCGAAGGCGAACGCCCTGCGAAACCACCAGTTGTCTCCGTGACGCCGATGGTCTACCGCAGCGTCGTCTCGACGTCGAACGGCGGGCTTGGCTCGCAGTCGTTCCACCGGATGGTGCCATCCCCCCACGGCCGCGTCTCACCACGAATTGTCCAATTCGTGGCATCGAAAACGAGGTCGGGGAGATCCACCCCCCCACCAAGTCTTCGCTTGGTTTTCGTGACCTCGCCCGTATGCTTATCGACCTTGGTTTCAGTGTACTCCAAGCTGGTGGTGTCCTGAAAGTTAAGCCAGCCCGAACCTGTTTCCCCGTCGGCAAGCCCGCCGAATGTGTGAAGGGGATCGCGAGTGATATTCTGGGAATCGCCGCCTTCGTACGTGATGAGAACTTCATCATCCTCATACTTGCCCTTGACCTGCCAGGTGACGATCGTGGCGCTTTCATCGAGAAATAGCTCGGCCGCTCCGACTCGCTCTTGTCGGAGATACGCGAAAACGGGGTCATGCCACGGAACCATGCAGCGGACGTAGGCCAGGTACGTGATGGTGTACCCGCCGTCCCCCATGGGGCCGGTAATCACGAACGACGGTTTCCACGCCAGCACGGTGCGACTCGGACCGCGCCGACCGTCGGGCAGCACCCCGTACATCTCACCAAACGCGCCCGCCGGCATATTGAACGACCAGCCCTCGATCAGCGATGGAAGCGGCACGTGCGGTCTGCCGGCGGTCGGATGCACGTCGTACGCGCCGATGTTCCCGACGGCCCCTCCGATATGCACCTCGCAATTGTCTTCCAGCAGGCCGTCGACGTACATCCGGCTGTCGGGGGCAATCCACAATTCGTGGATGTCCGGAACCAGGGCCAGTGTGCTTATCGCGATGTCTGGGTCTTCTTGAAAGAACAGAGTACAGGACTGCTTCTTGTCCTGGTACGTGCGCATCCTTCCCAGATCGAGAACGTTCCACGCCCAACCGGTGTCCACGGCCCCTCCCGGAGGGACTCTTTTCTTCAGACACACGAACTCGCCCAGCGAGTACTCCAGATTGCTCCCGGTCAGCTCCTGCAGCAGGGTCAGCCCGGCCCGCGCCGCGACAGTCCAAGGCGGCGAACCGACCCATCCTATCACATATTCCCCTTTGCATTTCTCATGCAGCAGATTAGCCCACGGGCCTTCTGCATCTGTGTACCCGACAGTGAAAACCGGCGAGCATAGCGAGTACAGGAATGTCCTGTCCGGAAAATCGCCGGTGGCGTAGTGACGCACGAAGTCGGGTGAAACCGTGAAGTAGTCCCGCCAGACCGGTTTCTTGCCCGCGACCTTGCTGATCACCGAGGCCAACGCGAGGCGCTTTTCCAGCAGGTCCTTGGCGTAGGGCCGCAACGATTCGGCGTCGGTGGGCACCGGCGTGGTTGTCGTCACCCACTTTGTCCCGTTCGGCGTCGTGATCAGGATGATCACCCCGTACTGCGTGAGGCTCTTGAAGAGCTCGACCGTCGCCTCCTTCGGCTTGACGTCATACCCGCGGTCCTTGAGCATCTTCTCGAACAGATCCCGGACCTCCTCGCCATAAATCGGGTCAACCACCGTGCTGCTTGTCGCGATCAGGGCCTTGTTGCTGGCGGGAAACCAAACGCGACTCTCCTGAAAGAGGCGGCCGCCGGTGACGTCATCAACCTCCGCAACCTTGGCCGATGCCTTCGGAACGACCGTCTCCTCAACAGTCTCGTCGGGAATGGCCAGTTGTTCCGCCTCGTCGATCACCACGAACGCGTGGTTCATCCCCGACTTGAACACCGTCTCAACCCGCCGCCCGTCGGCATCGAGGGCGGCGCTTTCCACCCGCGGCTCGACCGCCAGCGACTCGACCAGCGACTGCAAAACCGTCTCGACCGCCTCCCCGTCCTCGATCATCGCCGTCAGCCGCTCTCCCTGGCTGCGAATCACCGACAGGTCCGTTACCACCTTCTCAGCCGCCTCGGCGTTCGGATCCCCGGGTGGATCATCGCCTATGCCGTCGCACCCAGACCCGATGACCAACCCGCACCCGACTGCCAATGCCACCACCCGTGGGATAAACGTGTTCTGGAAAAACATACGCTCACCCTCGAAAAGGCGTTACTGCATATCGAGAAGAGACCCGCACCTCTACGCGTTGACCGCCCTTTCGTCTGTAAAGTTAGACCTTGCAGTGGTTCAAGAATCAGCCAACGCAACTCTATTATAGGGCAAAATGAATCGTTACGCAAGCACGAATCGCCGCACTCCCGAACCGCCCGCTATGGACCTGGCAGAGCGATCTGGACACCCAGAGATATGCCTCTACTCCGGCTTGCGTTCTCGGTAGGCCCGCTGGTTCTCGCCGACGGCAAAGCTCCTCGTCACTCTCCCGGCCGTCCCCGTCGAAGGGGATACTGTCTGCCGCTGACAGCCCACCGCAACGGCGGCCGCCGGGCCAAGCCCCTACTTGCCTTCCATCCAGTTCTCCCCCCACGCCGCGTCCACCTTGATCGGCACGTCCACCTTGATCGCGTTCTCCATCAGCTCGCTGACTTCGGCTGCAGTCCGTTCGATCCCGTCTCGTGGGGCCTCGAACACCAGCTCGTCGTGCACCTGCACCAGCATCTCCGCCGGCAGTTGTCCCTTGTGCACCTTCTCGTGAATGTCGATCATCGCCACCTTGATCAAATCCGCCGCCGACCCTTGCACCACCGCGTTAAACGCCGTCCGCTCGCCGAAGTGCCGCAAACCCGGATTACGCGAATGCAGCTCCGGGATCGGCCGCCGCCGACCGAGGATCGTCATCGCGTACCCGCTGTCCTTGGCCTCGCGCACCACCTTTTCGCGCAACTCCCCAACCGTCGAATACGTCCGGAAATACGCGTCGATGAACTTCTGCGCCTCCGTCCGCGTCACGCCGATCGTCTGCGCCAGCCCGTGCGCCGTCTGGCCGTACATCAGCCCGAAATTCACCGTCTTGGCCACCCGCCGCTGCTCCGACGTCACCAGGTTAATGTCCACGCCGAATACCTGCGACGCCACAAACGAATGGATGTCCAGGTCCTCCCGAAACGCCTTGACCAAACTCGGGTCCTTGCTGAAGTGCGCCAACAGCCGAAGCTCGATCTGCGAATAGTCGCACGTCAACAGCACATTCCGCTGCGGGTCCGCCGGCACGAACGCCGCCCGGATCTGCTGCCCGAGCTCCGACCGGATCGGAATGTTCTGAAGGTTCGGCTCGCTCGAGCTCAGCCGGCCCGTCGCCGTCACCGTCTGATTGAACGACGCGTGAATCCGCCCCGTCCGCTCGCTGATCATCTCCGGCAGCTTGTCGATGTACGTGTTCTTGAGCTTAATGAGCTGGCGATACTCCAGCACCATCTTCGGCACCGGATGCTTCCACGCCAGCGACTCCAGCACGTCCCCGTCGGTGCTCCGGCCCGTCTTGGTCAGCCGGCCCACCGGCAGAGACAACGCATCGAACAGCACCTCCGCCAACTGCTTCGGCGAGTCGATGTTGAACGAACGGCCCACCTGCTGGTGAATCCGCCGCGTCAGATCCAGCAACTGATCGCCTAGCCGGTTCGACAGCTTCGCCAGCTTCTCCGTGTCGATCGTCACCCCCCGATATTCCATGTCCGCCAGCACCCGCACCAGCGGCATCTCCACCTCCTCGAACAGGTTCGACAGGTGGTTCTCCCGCAACGGCGGCCCGAGCCGCTCGCAAAGCCGCCACGCCACCCACGCGTCCTCAGCCGAGTACTCCGTCACCGCCTCCGTCGGCACCTGGTCCAGCGTGAGCTGATTCCGACCCTTGCCGATCAACTCCCCGATCTTGATCGTATCGTACCCCAGAAACTCCTTGGCCAGCAGATCCAGGTTGTGGCCCGCCCGCGACGGGTCCAGCAGGTAGCTCGCCACCATCGAGTCGAACGCCACGTTCGCCAGCTCGATCCCCGCGTTCCGCAGCACGATCAGATCGTACTTCAGATTCTGCCCCACCTTCCCGACCTTCGCATCCTCCAGCAGCGCCTTGAGAATCGCCAGCGCCTTGTCCGCCTCCAGGTGCTGCCCGTCGACCGACCGCAGCGGCACGTAAAACGCCTCCCGATCGTCGGCACACAACGACACGCCTACCAGCCGCGACGCCATCGGGTCCGTCCCCGTCGTCTCCGTGTCCACGCTGAGACGCTTGCCCGCGCCAAACCGCCGGGCCAGCGTCTCCAACTCCTCCAGCGAACGAACCTGCCGGAACTGAGGCTTCTCGATCTGCGTATCGACCCGCGCCTGCTCGCGAAGCTCCTGGCTCGCCTCCTCCAGACCAAACTGCTGAATGAACCGCGTGAACCCCAACTCCGTCAGCAGTGTCGCCAGCCGACCCCGATCCGGTATCTCCGGCCGCCATTGCTCCGGCTCAAACCGCAGCGGAACGTCCTTCCGCAGAGTCACCAGCCGCTGCGACAACCGAATCTTTTCCACGTTCCGCGGATCCGAAAAAAACTCCCTCACCTTCGGCGTCAACTTATCTTTATTTTCTATAACGCCATTCAGGCTCCCGTACTCCTGGATCAGCTTCGCCGCCGTCTTGGGGCCCACCCCAGGAACCCCGGGCACATTGTCCGTCGTATCCCCCATCAACGCCAGAAAATCGATGATCTGACCCGCGCTCACTCCTTTTTCGGTATCCAATACCTTAGTGTCAATCATCTTTTCTTTGGTGCTGTCATAGATGACGACATCCCCGTCCAGCAACTGCTGCAGGTCCTTGTCCTTCGAACAAATGACCGTCTTGATCCCCGCCGCCCGGGCCTGCTCAGCCAGCGTGGCGATCACGTCGTCAGCCTCGTAACCGGGCACCACAATCACCGGCACCCCCATCGCCTCCAGCACCTGGTGGCACCGCCGAATCTGCACCGCCATATCCTCCGCCATCGGCGGACGGTTCGCCTTGTACTCCGGATAAAGCTCCGACCGGAACGTCTTGCCCGGCGGGTCAAATACCGCCACCAGGTAGTCCGGCTTATGCTCCCGCAGAATCTTCAGCAGCACCGACGTCACTCCATACGTTGCGTTGGTCGGCTCGCCCGACGCGCTCGACAGGTTCCGAATCGCAAAATATGCGGCATAAAGATGCGAATGCCCGTCGACGATGTATAATTTCCGTTCGGTCATGACTGGGTCGCCCGTTGATTACTGATGGAATGCTAATTGTGTTGATTCTCGACAGCCCGGTCAACTTTTTTGTTGACTGAACCCGAGTTCCGTCTTAAGTTTAATTGTCGCATAGACTTGCTGTTGCATACCGCATGCTTTCCGGCGGCGTGAAACCGTAGTTTAGGAGCACTCGACATGGCGGTTCAGCCAAGCAGCCCGCGTTCTGTACCATTATATGTCCTGATCATTTTCATCGTCCTGTTCCTCGCCTCGGTCACCGGGCTTGTCGTGCTGTTCCTCTACCAGGAAGAGCTGCGCCAGAACGCCGACAAGTGGGAACGCCAGTACAACGAACTCGTCGGCAGGGGGGCCACCGAAACCAAACTCCGCGAATACGCCGGCGCCGGTCAGGCTCAGCGGACCTCCGCGGTCGGAGCCCTCGTCGCTGAGCGCGACGAACTGGCCCGCATGCTCACCGGCTCGACCGGGTCATCCGTCAGTCAGGCCCAGGCCCAGGTCGAACAGCTTCTGGCCTCCGTCCCCGATCAACTCGGCGCGGTCAAACAGCAAGGCCAGGTGGACATGGTCGCCGCCTTCACCCAGGCCATCGGGACCATTCAGTCGCTCCAACAGCAACTCGCCGCCGCCCAACAGCAACTCACAGACGCCCAGAGCCGGGCCGACACCATCGCCGCCCAGTATCAGGACCTGGAGACCAAGTATAAGGAAAGCACTCAGCAGATCACCCAGCAGCTCCAGAACCTCCAGAAGCAATTCGAACAGTACAAACAGCAGCACGAGCAGCAGTTGGCCAGCATCCAGGAGCAGATCGGCGGCGATCTCAAGCAGCGCATGACCGACGTCCAGCAGTCCTTCAGCGAAAACGTCGACGAGCTGCGAGACATGGTCCGGCGCAACCTCCAGACCCTCGTTCGCACCATGAAGCAACTCGCTCCCGGCGGCCAGCGCATGGCGGCGTCGCTGACCGTCGAGAAACTCCTCCAGCAAAACGACGGCCAGGTCCTGACCATCTCCGGCGACGTGATCTACGTCAGTCTCGGAGCCGACCAGAACGTCCGGCCCGGAGCCCGCTTCTATGTCTACTCCGCGCTTCAGGAAGGCTCAGCCAAACCCGAACCCAAGGCCTACATCGAAATCACCAAGGTCGGCGACCTGACCAGCGAGGCCACCCTCATCGCCCGACGGCCCGGCCAGCCCGTTCTCGCCAATGACCTGCTCGGTAACCTCGTCTACGACCGCGACCGCCAACTCACCTTCTTCGTCATGGGACGGTTCGACTTCAACAAGGACAACTATCCCGACCCGAACGGCAAGGAGAGAATCACCGACATCATCCGCGCCTCCGGCGGCCAGGTGGCCGATCAGCTCTCGCCCAACGTCGATTTTGTCGTCATGGGCGACGCCTCGAAGGCCGCAGCCGAAGGCGAGGAAGCCGACCAGGACGAACAGGATCAGTCGTTCGACGAACTGAAGGACCAGGTTCAGGCGATGGCCATTCCGACCGTCGACGCCGATACGTTCATCACCTACACCGGCCACGCACAGAACCTCCAATAGGGTGACCGATCACAAACTCGTTTCAATGCGGACGACCCATGGGTAAGGATAAACCACGTCTGGGACGGGGACTGGCGTCCCTCGTCAGCCAACTCGCCGAACCAATGCCAGCCGCGGCCGTGTCCGATCCGGAAGTCCACGCCGCCGACCACACCGGCGGCGACGGCCCCGCCTTCGCGCCGCCCGCCGACGCCGTCCCGGCCCGGCTGCTCGCCCTCGACCTGGTCGATCCCAACCCCTATCAGCCGCGGAGCGACTTCAGCGACGACGGCCTCGAACAACTCGTCGCCTCCATCCGCGAGCAGGGCGTCGTTCAGCCAATCGTCGTCCGACCGCACGGCCAGCGATTCCAACTCATCGCCGGCCAACGCCGACTCGAAGCCTCGCGCCGCGCCGAGATGCGCACCATTCCCGCCGTCATCCGGCAGGCCGATGACCGGCAGATGCTCGAAATCGCCCTCGTCGAAAACATCCATCGCGAAGACCTCAACTGCGTCGACCGGGCTCAGGCCTACCGCCGATACGAGCAGACCTTCGGCTTCGGCGCCGAGCAGATCGCCGAACGACTCGGCCAGGACCGCACCACCGTCACCAACTACCTGCGACTGCTCGCCTTGCCCGACGAAGTCCTCCAGCTCCTCCGTCACGACCGCCTCAGCATGGGCCACGCCCGCGCCCTGGCCGGACTCGACAACCCCTCGCTCCAGATCAAGCTGGCCGTCAAGATCGTCCAGCAGGGCCTCTCCGTCCGCCAGGCCGAAGCCCTCGTCGCCGAAAGCAAGCAGGAGCATCCGCCGACCGCCAAAAAACCGCCGGCCAAGCATCCCAACATCCTCGACCTCGAACAGCAGATGACCCGCGCCTTAAGCACCCGCGTCCAGATCAACCCCGCCCGCAAAAAAGGCCAGGGAAAAATCATGATCGAGTTCTACAGCTTCGACGACTTTGAAAGGATCATGGACCGGATCTGCGGCGAGCAGCGAGAAGAACTCTAGCGCCGCACGCCGCGCGTCGCCGGCGCCCTTCACTTCCACCCGTCAACCCCTTTTCGGAACCGTCATTCTCCGCAATTCACAGGCAGGGCAAATCATGACCAAACGACTGGCCGGTCCGCGTGCAAACCATGATCTGGTGCTTCAGGCCCCGATCAATCGCTGGGACGAAGCCGTCCCGCTGGGCAACGGCCTGACCGGCGCGCTGCTCTGGGGCGCCGGCCGCCAACTCCGGCTCTCCCTCGACCGCGGCGACCTCTGGGACCTGCGGCCCGCGCCCGGCGCCCAGGACCCGCAGGCCAACTGGGCCACCATGAAACTCCTTGTCGCCGAAAAAGACCTGCCGCGCCTGCACCAGCTCTTCGACGCCATCTACAGCGAATCATCCCATCCGACCAAGATTCCCGGCGGCCGCCTGGAACTCGACCTCGGCGCCGGCGGCGACGCCCAAGAGTTCCGGCTTGACCTGCGCCGCGCCCTGGGCCGCGTGCGACTCCGCCGCGGAACCGTCGAAGCCTTCTGTCACGCCGACCAGCCCGTCGGGCTGATCCGCGTCGACGGCGTCAAAGCCTCACTCCGGATCGTCCCGCCCGCCTACGGCCAGACCGTCGCCGACGACGCTGATCTCGTCGTCGGACGCGACCTGCGCACCCTCGGCTATCCCGCCCCGCGGCTTGGCCGCAGCGGAGAGGTCTCCTGGGCCCTCCAACGCGGAGCCGAAGGCTTCGAATACGCCATCGTCGTCGAACGCCGACGCATCGGTGACCAGACCCTCTTCGCCTTCACCATCACCACCAACGCCGACGCCGACGACCCGGTCGCCCTGGGCCGACAGCGCGTTCGCGACGCCCTCGAAGCCGGCTACGACAACGCGCTCAAGCAACACACCCGCTGGTGGAAGCGCTTCTGGTCCCGCTCCGCCGTCGCTCTGCCCGACCCGCGGATCGAACAGCACTACTACCTGGTCCAATACTTCTACGGCGCCGCCTCGCGCCGCGGCGCGCCGCCCATTCCCCTCCAGGGCGTCTGGACCGCCGATGAAGGAACCATCCCGCCGTGGAAGGGCGACTACCACAACGACCTGAACACCCAGCTGACCTACTGGTCCTATCTGGCCGCCGACCACCTCGATGAAGGGGCCTGCTTCCTCGATTTCCTCTGGAACCTGATGCCCGCCGCCCGCCGCTTCGCCCGTGACTTCTACGACACCCGCGGCGCGTGCTTTCCCGGCGTGATGGGGCTCGACGGCCAGAAACTCGGCGGCTGGCACCAGTACAGCTACTCGCCCACCAACAGCGCCTGGCTCGCCCACGCCTTCCACCGCCACTGGCGATACACGATGGACCGCGACTTCCTTCGCGACCGGGCCTACCCGTTCTGCGCCGAGATCGGACAGTGCCTCGCCGACCTCCTCGAACAGGGACCGGATGGCCTGCTCCGACTGCCGCTCTCCAGCTCGCCCGAGATGCACGACAACCGCCTCGAAGCCTGGCTCACGCCCAACACCAACTTCGACCTGAGCCTGCTCCGCTGGCTCTTCGCCGCCCTGATCGAAATGAGCGACGCCCTCGCCCAGGACTCCTCAACGTGGCGCAGCCTCCTCGACCGCCTGCCGCAGCTCGCCGTCGAAAAGACCGGCGGCGGCGAACCCAACGGCCCGCTGATGATCTGCCCGGACGAATCTCTGCGCGAATCCCACCGCCACCACTCGCACCTGATGGGCATCCACCCGCTGGGCATTCTCGACCGCGAATCTGGCCAACGCCAAGCCGACATCATCCGCAACTCGCTCCATCAGATCGACTGGCACGGCATGAACAACTGGACCGGCTACAGCTTCTCCTGGATGGCCTGCATCGCCGCCCGCGCCGCCCAACCCGAACGCGCCGCCGCCATGCTCGATCTCTTCGTCAAGGGATTCATCGCCCGCAACGGCTTCCATCTCAACGGCGACTTCAAGGAACTCGGCCTCAGCGGCTACCACTACCGGCCCTTCACCCTCGAAGGCAACTTCGCCGCCGCCGAAGCCGTCCACGAAATGCTCCTCCAGGGCTGGGGCGGCATCCTGCGCATCTTCCCCGCCGTGCCCGACGACTGGGCCGACGTCGCCTTCGACGACCTCCGCGCCGAAGGCGCCTTCCGCGTCTCCGCCCGCCGCGCCAACCGCCGAACCACCTGGCTGCGCATCACAGCCGAAACCGGAGGCCGCCTGACCCTCCGTGACCCCTTCGCCGGCGCCAGACCCCGGTGGAACAAAAAAAACATCCGCCGCCAGGGCGACCTCTGGATCGCCACCCTCAAACCCAACGAAACCCTCGAAGCCGAACTACCCGCCGTCGGTAAGTAGTGTTCAGGCCGTTCATCGATGTAAGATACTGGTGCACCTGTGTTTACACTGGCTGGTGGTGAGTGCGCCATTCGCCCGACAAAGGGCTTGACGCAAAGGCCGCATTTGCTACAATCAATTCCATGAAACGATTACACGGCCAGCCCGACACCTCCACCGCCGCCCCGGCCACCGTCACCTCCGTGGCCCGTCATGCCGGCGTTTCGGTAGGCACCGTCTCCCGGGTGCTCAATAACCACCCGCGCGTTTCCGCCGCCGCCCGCCAAGCCGTCGAACGCGCGATCCGCGAACTCGACTACCGGCCCGACCCCGTCGCCCGGTCGCTGCGACGCCGCGGAGCCAACGGCCGCGTCTGGACGGGCAACATCGGCGTCTTCTTTCCCAACACCACCCACGCCATGCTCCAGGTACCGTTCATGTCGCGCATGGTCCAGGGCGTCCAGTCCGAACTGGCTGACAACGGCTATCATCTGATCATCTCCAACACCACTGACTCCTCAGCCCTGCCCGACGTCGTCCGCGACCGCAAGGTCGAAGGCCTCCTCGTCCACGGCGACTTGGGCCTCGACCTCTGCTCGCGGCTCACCGCCGCTCTCCCAGCCGTCAGTATGGGCCAGCACGCGACGGGCCTGCCCATCGCCATGGTCAACGTCGACAACCGCGCCGCCGTCGTCACCGCCGCCACCCGACTCTTCGCCCTCGGCCATCGCCGCATCGGATTCGTCGCCCGCGACCCCGAGCATCGCGACTTCGCCGAACGCCGCGACGGCTACCGCCAAGCCGTCCAACTCCTGGACCTCCGTTACGATCCAGCCCTCGAAGCGGTAGGGGGGGCGTCCGACCTTTCCGGCCCGCGAACTCCGCAGACCGAACCGCCGGACATGAGCGAACCGCTCGCGCGGCTGCTCGATCTGCCCGATCCGCCCACCGCCCTGATCGTGCCCAGCGACTGGCAGGCCATCGGCGTCTACCGCGCCCTGGCCGCCCGCCGCCGCCGCATTCCCGACGACCTCTGCGTCATCGGCTTCGACAACGACCCAGGCGTCTGCCATTCGCTCACGCCCGCCCTCTCCAGCATTAACTACCCCTCCGAACAGATCGGCCGCCAAGCCGTCCGCCTCCTCCTGAACCAGATTCGCGAAGGATCCGCCATGCACCGCCAGACAATCCTCATCAAATCCGAACTGATCGAACGCGCCTCCATCGCCCCGGTGAAACGATCATGACGCCCAACCAACCCACATCGCAGCCCGCCTCCCGATCCGACCGCCAGGCTCGATCGTTCACCCTCATAGAACTCCTGGTCGTCGTCGCGATCATCGCCGTCCTTGTCTCCATCCTGCTGCCCGCCCTCCAGAACGCTCGCCAGCAGGGCCTCATGGCCTCCTGCGCCGGCGGCCGACTCAAGCAACTGGGCGTCGGCTTCCTGATGTACGCCGATGACAACCACGGCTGGTTCCCGATCCAATATCCCGAATACTACAGCTCCTGGCTCTGGCTCGTCGATCCGCCCAACACCGTTACCTCCAGGTACATGACCGATGCCCTCACCAACGCCGACGAACGCTTCGGCCAAGCTAAGTACGTCCCGCAGGAATGCTTCTACTGCCCAGCCAACCGCGACGTCACCGTCGAAAATAACTGGTGGGGCTGGTGGAGCGGATACGAATTCGGCAAGATCAGCTACCTCAACTTCTACTACTTCGGCCACATCGCCTACGACACCTACTTCGTCAGCGACGGCTTCAGCCCGAAAAACACCAACCACCATCGCCTCGCCGAAGGCGTCCTCTTCGCCGACCGCGTCCGATCCGCCTCCGGAACCGCCGCGATCTCCTGGAATCACCCAGCCGCGGCCAACGTCCTCTTCGCCGACGGCCACGTCCAAGTCAAACCAACCGGCACGTGCCAACTCAAATACCAGATGGCCTCGAACGGATACCTGTGGTGACAGCTTTTCACCGTCACGTTCCGCGGGAGCTCTCCATGAATCCGACCCGCCTCCTCATCCTCGCCTCCATCCTGACGGCCGCCTCTTCAACCTGTCTCGCCCAGACCAGCCGTCCCGTCAGACCCCAACCCAACAGCGTCTTTGGCCTCTGCGACCGCTACGTCAAACCCGCATGGCAAATCGGCGTCTTCAAGTGGCGGCGGATGGACATCGACTTCCATCCCGAAAACTGGAACGCCGAGACGACCTTCGAAGACACCGTCGCCTATTTCGATCAGGTCCTGGCCTTCTCCGAACAGCACGGCGTCTGCGTCATGCCGATCCTCAACCTCCGCCACTTCGGCCATCGCTGGCAGCCCGGCGGCCAAACCGCTGAGCATCCCGACGCCTTCACCCTCCACCGCTGGACCAACTGGGTCCATCGCGTGGTCGAACGCTACAAGGGCCGCGTGACTTACTGGGAAATCTCCAACGAGCCAGACCTCTCGACCACGCCGCAGCAGTACGCCGCTCTGGCCAAAGCCGCCTACCTCTCCGCCAAAGCCGCCGATCCGCAATGCCGCCTCGGCGCCTTCGCCACCGCCGGCGTCAACCTGCCCTTCATCGAACAATGCCTCCAACTCGGCATGGCCGACTACTTCGACTTCGTCACCGTCCATCCCTATCAGTGGTCGCATTCGTTCGACGCCGACCTGCTGACCGGTTCGCTCGCCGCCCTCGAGCAGCTTCTCGACCGCTACGGTTGCCCTCGGCCGATCTGGATCTCCGAACTCGGCTGGCCCACGCATCCGCAAGGCGGCTGCTCGCCGCAGGTCCAGGCCCGGATCGTCGCCCAGGCCTATCTGACCCTCGCCGCCCTCGGCCGCTACAAGACCTTCTGGTACACCCTCGGCGACTGGCCGGCCGAACCGACCGACGCGGAAGGCTACTTCGGCCTGCTCGACGCCGCCGGCCGCCCCAAACCCTCTTTCCACGCCTACCGCCTCGCCTCCGAAACCCTCTCCGACGCCATCGGCCTCGGACAAGCCGACCTGCCCAAAGGCCTGACCGGCTGGCTCTATCGCACCTCCGATGGGCGGCTGGCCATTGGCCTCTGGCGCAACACGGGTGATCCCTCCACCGCAACGATCGAGTTGCCCGACCTGCGCGATCCAGAGGTCGAGAAACGCGCCATCGATCTTTCCCGCGACATCCTCACCGCCCGCGACGACGCCGTCGCGCTGGAAATCGGCCCCGATCCGCTGATCCTCCTGTTTCACAGTGACCGCAAGTACAACCTTCCCGCCCCATCCGCGCTGGCCGCGCCGCCCGCTAAGAGTCTTCCAATGTACCTGGCCGTTCCGCCCATGCCGTCCGCCTTCACCGGCGGTGCGCTCGAAATCCCCTTCAGCCTCGTCAATCTCTCCGAAACCGCGTGGACGGGCAGGGTAACCATCGCATCCCATCCGTCCGCCACGACCGAACTGACCGCCCAACCGGGTCAGGAAACCATCGGCCGCCTCTCCTTCCAGGTGCCCGAAGACGCTTCCAATGGATTGCTTCGCCTGATCCTGCGGGCGCCGGGCCTGGCCGATCTTCCCGTCGAACTCCAGGTCACCAGCCCTCTCGCCGTCGAGCTCGATCCGGTGGCCGAGCCGCTTGACTGTCCAAGCATCCCGGTCAACTTCACGCTGACCAACGTCACCGACCATCACTTGACCGGACAACTGAACCTCGACGCCGCCGAAAATCCTGCGATCGTAATCAACCTGCCGCCCGCCGCCTCCATCCGAATCGAACGAACCATCAGCCAAACCGAATTCCGCCTCACCGGCAACCTGGCCGGCCGTCCCTTTGCCTTCACCCAGCCGCTCGACAGCATCCGCATCCCTCACGCCGCCAAAATCACCATCGACGCCGACCTCACCGATTGGCAAACCGTCGCCCCATTCCACCTCGGCCGCCGCCAGCAGGCTCAGCCGCTTCCCAACTGGTGGACCGGCCCAAACGACCTCTCCGCCAACGTCAAATTCCAGTGGGACCAGACCTGCCTCTACTTCGCCGCCGACGTCACCGACGACGTCCACTGCCAGCGGTCCACCGGCGGCGGCACGTGGCTCGGCGACGGCTTCCAG
>Ga0123328_1000255_pt1 | contig 57504 bp, 46 predicted proteins | sample BioC12SIPDNA_2_FD_89702 | JGI IMG/M metagenome (GOLD analysis project Ga0123328, IMG submission 89702) | Anaerobic biogas reactor microbial communites from Washington, USA - Biogas_R1_A C12 SIP DNA | ecosystem: Engineered > Bioreactor > Anaerobic > Unclassified | place: Washington, USA...
GCGGCACCGTTTTCGACCACATCGGCGTCAACCTCATGAAGGGCGACGAGACGTACCCCTTCGCCATCGCTCCCAACGCCGTGGTCACCCCGCGCGGCGGGGTGCTGGTGGCCTGGACCGCCGGCGCCTACGAGGTCTCGCCCAACGCGGTCATTATGGGTCGCGAAACCTACGACGGCGGCAAGACCTGGACCTACGAGCCGTTCGTGATCGCCGACCGCCCCGACCACGGCCTGATCAACGTGGCCTTCATCCACGCCCGCCAGCGGATGTTGATCTTCTACAACGACTACCTCGGTCGCGTCAAAGCCTCGCACGGCTGGTTCATCGACGGCACCGAGGACGTCTGGCTCGCTGAATCCCACGACACCGGCTACTACTGGTCCGATCCCAGGCAACTGACCGATTTCCACCAGAAGCGTCAGCCGTACATGCTCCAGATCCGCGAGAACGGCCTGCGGCTCGCCGGCGGCGAACTGGTCCTCCCGGTCGGCTACCACACCCGCCATTTCCCGCCCGCCAGGCCGGATGAGTTCCGCAACGGCTTCGGCGTCCTGCGATCCGAAGACGACGGCAAGACCTGGCGTCGCTGCCTGCTGGAGACCAACGACCCGAACCGCCTCTTCGACGAACCGGCCATCGCCCAATGCGCCGACGGCTCGCTCCTGATGTACCTGCGAACCAACACCGGCACGATGTGGCAATCGCGCTCGCACGACGGCGGCCGAACCTGGGCCCAGCCCGCCGACACCGGCATCGTCGCCGCTCCCGCCAGCGTGGCTTTGGCCAAACTGCCCGACGGCCGCTTCGTCCTGGCCTGGAATGACCACCCAGCCAAGCGCACTTTCCTCTCCGTCGCCGTCTCATCGGACGAAGGCAAAACCTGGACCGGGCCCGATGTGATCGACATGGTCTGCATCCAGCCGATGCCGCCCATGCAACACGAACAGGCGGCCAACGTCGCCCTGATGGTCGACGACGAGGGCCTCGTCTGGATGGTCTGGGCCCACATCGCCTGGTATGGCGAGGGTGCCTACGGCTCGATCAAGTACGCCCGCCTGAAGGTGCGCGACTGACCAGGAAGGGAAACTGGCTGTGAGCTACACACCCAAGCAGCGAATGCTCAACGCCTACCGCGGCGTCTTCTCCGACCGATACCCGGTGGCCCCCGAGTTCTGGTACTACTACCCAGCCAAGGTGCTTGGCGTCGACATGATCGAATTCGAGCGAAACATCCCGCTGTGGAAGGCCCTGCGGACCACGTTCCTCAAGTACGGGACCGAAGGCTGGGCCATCGTCGGCCCGTCCGCCCGCAACCCGCGCGCCTCCTCCAAGGCCGACTGGCAAAAACTCTCAGCCACCCAGTATCGCCTGACCGCCGAAACCAATCTGGCCGGCAAGACCTACCAGACCGTCCAGGTCTTCGACAAGGAGGAACCTTCGTGGCTGGTCGAGTGGCCGGTCAAGGACGAAGCCGACGCCCTTGAGTTCTGCCGCCAGCAGCTTGCGTCAGACACCGAGTTCGGCTTTGCCGCCGCGGTTGACGCCCACCGCGCGGTCGGCGACGACTACCTGTTGGAGTTGGCGATCGGCGGTCCCTTTTTCGACTCCCTGGCCGCCGCGATGGGCTTCGAAAAGGCCCTCTTCTACGCCATGAGCGAAGAGCCCGCCCTGCTCGAAGGGCTCCAGGCCCGCTACATCGAGTTCAACCGCGAACTGGTCCGCCGGGCCTGCCGCGAAACGCCCTTCGAGTCCTTCTTCATCGGCTGCTGCTACGCGTGCAATTCCCTGATCGGCCCGGACCTGTGGCGGCGGCTGGACAAACCCTACATCGCCGCCATGGCTGATGAAATCCACCGGCACGGCCGCCTCCTGCACATCCACTTTCACGGCCGGTGCATGGAGACCGTCTCCGATTTCGCCGAAATCGGCATCGACTGCGTCTGTCCCTTCGAGCGCCCGCCCGGCGGCGACGTCGAAGGCCTTGCCGGCCTGCGCGAGGTCCGCTGGTGCCTGGGCGGCAAGGTCACCTTCAACGGCAACGTCCACACCGTCGCGACCCTCATCCGCGGTACTTCCGACGACGTCCGCGCCGAGGTGCGGCAGATCAAGGAGACCTTCGCGGGCGAACCGCGGCTGATCATCGGCACCGGCGACCAGGTCGGCCGCGAAACGTTGGAAGAGAACATTTTCGCCATGATCGAAGAGGCCAAAGCCAATCGTTGAAAGGAACAACCTCGGATGGACTCCAAAACCCGCGTCCTGACCGCTCTGGCCCGCCAGAAACCCGACCGTCCGCCCTTCAACTTCTGGATGGATCGCCGCCTCATGGCCGGCTACGAGCAGCGGCACGGCCATCGCCACTGGCGGGTCACCGCCTGCGGGGCCGACGTGATTGAAACCTTCCACGGCTTGGGTTTCCCGTCCGGCCCGACGGTCGCCCGCGACGGCACCGAATGGCACACCGGCCCGCTCTTCGACGACTGGGCGCAGGCCGACGAGCTTCCCATGCCCGACCCGCACGATGAAAACGTCTACGGTCTGATGCAGGCCGACCTCCGCGAATTCCCCGACACCGCTGTCTTTCTCGACGTCGGCACCGCCTGGGGCATCATCGCCGGCATGCGGACCTACGAACGAATCTACATGGACATGCTCGACCACCCGGACGAACTCCGCAGGCTGGCCCGCCGGATCAATGACGCCTTAAAGGTCGTGGTGGACCGCGCCTGCCGGATCGGCGTCACCGCCATCTACCTGATGGAAGACCTGGCCACCACCCGCAGCCTGAGTTTCTCGCCCGAGATGATCCGCGAGTTCTGCCTCGACGACGCCGCCGAACTGGTCGCGATCGCCCATTCCCACAACCGGCCCGTGCTCTTCCACTCCGACGGCTGCGTCCGCGACCTGGTTCCGATGCTCGCCGACATGGGCGTGGCCGCGGTCAATCCGCTTCAGCCGCACCTCAACGACCTGTCCGCCTTCAAACGCGACTTCGGCCACCGCCTGGCCGTCTACGGCGGCCTCGACAACTGCTACACCATCCCTGACGGAACTGCCGATGACGTGCGGCAACACGTGCGGGATGTCTTCGAGACCCTCGGCCGTCCCGACGGCGGACTGATCTTCTCGACCCACGACATCCCTCTCGGCACGTCCGACGAAAACGTCCAGGCCATGATCGAGACCATCCGCCGGTGCCGCTACTGAACAACCGTCTGGCCGCCAAGCGCTTGCGGCGTGCTGTCCGGTCAAAACAACTGCGACGTTGATCGCTGCGCGTCGTTCGGGTATAAAGACCGTCATGCTCCTGCCGACGGGCGGGCGTCAGCACGTGAACCGCGTTGATGGAGGCCAAGATGAAGAAGTACGTGTGCAACGTGTGTGGATGGGTCTACGATCCGGCAATCGGCGATCCCGACGGCGGCGTCGAACCGGGCACCGCCTTCCAGGACATTCCTGACGGCTGGGTCTGTCCCGTCTGCGGCGTGAGCAAGGACGAGTTCTCCGAAGTCGCCGAGTAACCGTCCCGAGTCGTCAACTCGCCGACCGCACCGTCAGACCTTGGGGGACATTATGGATACCAACATCCGAGTGGCGGGTGAGGCCGGGCAGGGGGTTCAGACCACCGGCATGCTGCTGGTCCACGCCCTGGCCTCGCTGGGGCTCCACGTGATCTCCGGCCAGGTTTACATGTCGCGCATCCGCGGCGGCCTGAACTGGTACGATGTCCGCATCGCCGATTACCCGCTCTATTCCCTCCGCGAAAAAGCCGATATCCTCGTGGCCCTGGCCCCGGAGGCGGTCGACGAACTCGGTGACGAGGTCGCCGAAAACGGCCGAATCCTCTTCGATGGAAAAGACGGCGGCGACCGCGTGCTGGCCATGCCCTTCACCGAAACCGCCAAAGAAGTTGCCGGCTCAGCCATCATGGCCAACGCCGTCGCCGCTGGTGCGGCCTTCGCCCTGCTCGACTACCCGGTCGACAAGCTCTGCGAGTTTCTCGCCAGACATTTCGAAAAGAAGGGCGACGAGGTGGTGAGCAAAAACATCGAGTGCGCCAAGCGCGGCGCCCAGCTCGCCTCCGACCACGCCGGCCACGTCGAGGCCCCGACCCACAACGGCATTCAGTACGACGTCCTCGTCGGCGGCGACGTCATCGCCATGTCCGCCGCGCGCTCCGGCGTCAAATTCGTCGCCGCCTATCCCATGACGCCCTCGACGCCCGTCTTCACCGCCCTGGCCTCCCTCGCCGACCGCTACGGCATCCTCGTCGAACAGGCCGAGGACGAGATCATGGCCGTCAATATGATCTGCGGGGCGGTCTACGCCGGTGTGCCCGCCATCACCACCACCAGCGGTGGGGGATTCGCCCTCATGACCGAAGGCGTCTCGCTGGCCGGCATGCTCGAACTGCCCATCGTCATCAGCCTCGGCCAGCGGCCCGGGCCCGCCACCGGCCTGCCCACCCGCACCGGCCAGGAGGACCTGCGCCTCGCCATCCACGCCGGACACGGCGAGTTTGCCAAAGCCGTCTTCGCGCCGGGCACCATCACACAGGCCTACCACCTGACCCGCCGGGCCCTCGAGACCGCCCACAAGTACCAGACGCCGACCATCCTCATGACCGACCAATACCTCGTCGACCAGGAACGCAACGCCCCTGCCCTCGACGACCGCTACGACCCGGTCGACCGCCATATCCTGGCCGACCCGCCGGACGACTACCTCCGCTATGCCGTGACCGAGTCCGGCGTCTCGCCGCGAGCCCTGCCCGGTTCCAACGCCTTCGTGATCGTCGATTCCGATGAGCACACCGAAGACGGCCACATCACCGAAAACCTCCGAAAACGCGTCGAGCTGCAGGACAAGCGCATGCGCAAACTCCAGGGCATGATCGGCGAATTCCTGCCGCCCGAGTTCTACGGCCCGAAAAACCCCGAACAACTGCTGATCTGCTGGGGCTCCACCTACGGCCCCGTCCGCGAAGCGGTCGACCGTCTCCAGGAGGCCGGCCGCAACGTCGCCCTGCTCCACTTCCCGCAGGTCTGGCCGATCAACGTCGAAGCCGTCCGTGCCGCCGCCGCCAACGCCGGTTTCGACCTGTCGAACTCCGACCAGATCGTCTGCGTCGAGGGCAACTGCACAGCCCAGTTCGCCTCGCTCCTCCGCGAACTGAACCTGATCGGTCCCTGCCGGACCATGCTGCGATACGACGGTCTGCACTTCACCGGCGACCAGATCGCCAGGAGGGTTGGCTGATGAAATTCTCCGATCGGATATACAACAACGATCCGGCCTGGTGTCCCGGCTGCGGAAACTTCCCGATCCTCAAGGTCTTCGACCAGGTGGTCGACGAGTTGGGCCTCGACCGCAAGAAACTCGTGCTGGTCTCCGGCATCGGCCAGGCCGCCAAGCTGCCGCACTACACGAGGGCCAATGTCTTTAACGGCCTTCACGGCCGGGCCGTGCCCGCCGCCACCGGCATCAAGCTCGCCAACCACCAACTCGAGGTCGTCATCACCAGCGGCGACGGCGATATCTACGGCGAGGGCGGCAACCACTTCATCCACGCCATCCGCCGCAACGTCGGCATCAAGGTCTTCGTCCACAACAATCAGGTCTACGCTCTGACCAAGGGCCAGGCCTCGCCCACCTCCGATCCGGGCTTTCGCACCAAGGTCCAGTCCCACGGCGTGGTCAGCGACCGCTTCCACCCCCTCGCCGTCGCCGTCGCCGAGGACGCCGCGTTCGTCGCCCGATCCTTCGCCGGCGATCAGGCCCACCTCAAGGCCATGATGATCGAGGCCATCCGCTGCCAAAACGGCTTTGCCCTGCTCGATATCCTTCAGCCGTGCGTCACCTTCAACCGCGTCAACACCTACAAGTGGTACCGCGACCGGGTCCGCCCGATCGACGACTCGCACGACCCGTACGACCGCGCCAGGGCGATGGAACTGGCCCTCAAGTGGGATCCCGAAATCCCCATCGGCGTCATCTATCGCAGCCGGCGGGAAAGCTTCGAGTCGCACTTGCCGCTGCTCGCCGAACGCACCCTCGTCGAGCAGTGCGGATGACGGACGACCGCGGCGGCGGAGTTGCCATGAACGATCCGTCAGAACAGCCGTTGAACATCCTGGCCCTCGAACCTTACTACGGCGGCAGCCACCGCGCCTTCCTCGACGGCTGGCGGGCTCACAGCCGACACCGCTGGACGGTCCTGTCGCTGCCGCCGCACAAGTGGAAGTGGCGGATGCGCCACGCCGCCGTTACCCTCGCCGATCAGGTCGCCGCCCGTCTGCGCGAGGGCCAGCGCTGGAATGCGATCTTCTGCTCCGATATGCTCAACCTCGCCGAGTTCCTCGGCCTCGCCCCTCAGCCGCTCCGCTCGCTGCCCTCCATCGTCTACTTCCACGAGAACCAACTCACTTACCCCGTCCGCTGGGAAAGCGAACGCGACTACCAGTTCGTGATGACCAACCTGACCACCGCTCTGGCCGCCTCGTCCGTCTGGTTCAACTCCGCCTTCCACCGCGATAGCTTCCTGCCCGCGTTGACTGGATTCCTCAAACTCATGCCCGACCACCAACCTCTGGTTGCGGTGGATCGCATCGCTGTCAAGAGCCGCGTCGAACACCCGGGCATTGATTCGCCGGCGGACCGCCCGCCCCGTCCGCCCGGCCCCCTGCGAATCCTCTGGGCCGCCCGGTGGGAGCACGATAAGAATCCCGAAACCTTCTTTGAGGCCCTCGATTTCCTTCAGCGGGAGAACGTCGCCTTCCGCCTCAGCGTCATCGGCGAACGCTTCCGCGAAAGCCCCGAAATCTTCGATCGCGCCGAAAAACAGTTCGCGCCCTGCATCGACCGCTGGGGTTATCAGCCGACTCGCGACGACTACCTCGCCGCCCTCGGCGAAGCCGACGTGATCGTCTCGACCGCCCTCCACGAATTCTTCGGCATCGCCGTGATTGAGGCGACAGCCGCCGGAGCCTATCCGCTCCTGCCCGATCGTCTGGCCTATCCCGAGGTCCTGTCCCGCGACGAGCTTCCCAACGCCGACGCCTTCTTCTATGACGGCTCAGCCGAGCAACTCGCCCGAAAGTTGATCGAACTGGCCCGGCGAATTGAAACCGGCGGCACGATATGGCCGGCCGATCCGCTGCCCCTTCGCCGTGCGGTCGGCCGCTACCTCTGGCCCAACCGCGCTCCATGCCTCGATCGAGCTCTCGAACGGGTCATGCTCCCTTGACCTGACGTACCGGGAGCCGGGCGGGTGCTCAATACCCGGCCCGGCTCCTGCTCCATCCTGTCGTCTCGGAGGTATCGCTGATCCCTACGGTGCGGGATTCTCTTCCGTGCGCTCATCCGCGGGCGGCGGATCCACCAGGTCGACCGTGGTGGAAGTCTGGAGCTTCTGAACCATTGGCCCGACGTTCACCGACTCAGCCGGTTGCGTCGCCGCCGGATTCTTGACGCTCATCTCCATCGTCATGTTCGTGACTTCCTTCATCCGCACGGGATCGCCGCGCTCGATGTCCCACCACATGACGCCTTCGCCGTTGCTGTCGAGCAGCTTCATGTCCATGAACTGCGCCATGGGATTCTCCGAGGCTGCATTCGGCTGTGAACGCATGGTCCGAGTAATCAGAATCTTCGCGCACGATCGACCAGCCATCGGCTCGACCCCCACCAGCTTGTATTCCGTGTCCACGTCCATTTCCATCGCGCCGAAGGGGAACTTCACCCGGTCGGCCTGCTTCCAGCTCTCGCCCACCCGCACCGGCGCCTTGCGGAAAACACTGTGCATCGACGACTTGAGCATCTTCAGGATCGTTTCGTCGTCGAAGGATTTGCTCATCATCTCCAGCATCTGGTCCAGCACCGGCGATTGGCCGCGTACCTCCTCCATGGCCTTCCTCATCGCCTCCGCGTACCCCTCCATCCGGATTGGTTCGCCTTCGGGACTGCGGATAAGATGATAGCGAATCTCGGTCATGGCCTTTAACATGGCGCAATCCGGCCCTGGAGCGGTTCCGGACGAGGGCGCCGCGTCTTCGCCGTTCTTCTTGGCCGCTCGGGAGTCAAAGCTCTGTTTGATGCCGCCCACGACCATGTCCATCTTCAACTCGGGTGTGCTGATCTCGTACACCACCGAACCGTCCTCGTTGATCCGGATGCACTCAGCCCGCATCAACTGCTCCATCGTCTGCGACATCTTCTGCTCGCCCATCGGCGGCGGCATCTGCATGCTGCCCACCGTTTTGGTCACCATCCGCCGGTACTCGACCCGTCCGACCTCCGGAGCGAACTTCAGCTCCACGCTCCCAGGCGCCTCCGCCAGGGCCACCCCGCCGATCCAGACCGACATCAGGGCTGCCAAAACCACTCGCATCATCGAAAACATGGTTCTCTCCTTTTGTGCTTTGATTTGGCTCTTGCTACCGCTGCGCGTTGCCATCCGCCTTGCCCGCCGCCTCCACCAGGATGCGGCCGATCGCCTCCTGATAGTGCCTGAGCATGAACTGCTGATCCGGGGCCAGCTCGATCGTCTTCCCGTCGCCGGTTGCTTCGATCTCGCAGCTCTCCGTCCGCCTGATCTCGAAGGCGACAGGCGCCGCGTCCTTCACGCCCGCCTTCATCCGCCACTCCAGGTCCTCGATGGTCAGTGCCGGCGGCAGCGGCTTGTCGGATGCCGGCTTGTCGAACTGCCGCATCCGGTGGAACCCTTCGATCTGGTCGACGAGAGACGTCAGGCTGTCGCTGACGTGCTTGAGCATGCTCAGATGCATCTCGCCCATCTGACGTCCCAGCGACGTTTCGCCCATCGCCGCCCGGACCGCCGAATCCGCCTCCTCCAGCAGCGGCAGCGCCCGCCTCTGGAGGGCCCGCGCCAGGTCCCACTGGGCCAGTTGTTGACCCTCGCCGCCCGCCGCCGCCCGCCGCCGCAGTCGCTCGATCAGTCCGTCGTCCACGTCCTGCGTCAACTCCAGATCGATGATCCGCTGCTCGACCCGCTCGCGCAACTCCGGGTGCAGCGACGCCGCCAACTGATATGCTCGCCGCGCCTCTTCACGCCGCTCCAGCGCCAGCAGGCAGTCGCCCGCTGAGATCGCGGCAAAACCATCCGCGTCCAGATCGCTGTAATCCCGGTTCAACGCCTCGAAAATCGCCAGGGCCTGCTCAAACTGCCTCGATCCCATCAGTTCAGTCGCCTCAACGCACTTCTCCACAAACGCCATCTTCCGTTCGATCCGATCCTGCTCTGCCGCCCAGCCGGTTCCCGCCGCCGCCATAACCGCCGCGGCGACGCACCAGAGTGACACGCCACTGTAACCGGCTCGCCGCCATGTCCGCGTATTCGTTACCATCATGGGAATTCTCCTAACGCCATACCCCATAGAGTGAAGTCAACACCGCCAGCCTCGCCTCCTCCGGCAGAGGCTGCCTCGCCCGGGCCGTCTCGCCCGTCCGCACCAGCGCCCGATCCGCCAGGGCCCGCCCCAGCCGCTCCAGCGGCTCGTGGGCGCTGCGCTCCAACAGATGCGCCTGGGCCGCCGAAATGACCGGCCCCGCCGGCCCGGCCTGTGTCGCCACCGCCTGCACCATCCCGCTCGCCATCCACGGCGAAACCTGAACCACAGGCGGCTGTGATTCTCGCCCCGGTGCGTGGCTCTGGCCCAACTCCCACCAGCCGACCACCCACAGCGCAGCCGCTGCCGCTACGGCCATTCCCGCTGCTGTCAGCTTCATCCAACGCCGAGACCGGCCGGCCATCCGACGCTCTACCGTCCGCACGATCCGGTCCGACAACCCTTCCGGCGCCGCCACCGTATCGTCCGACCGAAGGAACTCGATCAGCCGCCCCAAACTCTCCCGGCACTCCGGACACGCCCGTACGTGCGCCTCCAGAGCCGCCGTCCGCGCCTGGTCCAACTCGCGATCCAGGTACGTGTCGATCAGGCTTTCCGCCTCGCGGCAGTCCATGCTCGGTCCTCCATAGCCTTCTCCCGCTGGATCAACTCGCCCAGACGACGCCGCCCGCGGTGCAGCAGCGTGCGCACCGTGTTGATCGGCACGCCCATCGCCTCGGCCACCTGATCGTACGAGAGCTCCTCGAAATGAAAGAGCGCGATCGCAGCCCGCTGGCCTTCGTCAAGCCGGCCCAGCAACCGCTGGACCTCCGGGCCGCTATCCTCCCGCTCCCGCCATCCAAACGCCTGTTCCGGCTCCAAGTCCACCACCCGAAGCCGCTTGCGCGACCGAACGTGGTCGATCGCCAGGTTCGTCGCGATCTTCAGCAGCCAGTTGCGAAACGACCGGCCCAGGTCGTACTGCTCCAGCTTTTCAAACGCCCGGACAAAACTGTCCTGGCTAATGTCCTCCGCGTCGCACGACTGGCCGGCGATCCGGAAGGCGACGGCATACACACTCGGCAGGTGCCGGTTCACCAGCACCTCCCGGGCCTCCCGACTATCCGCCCGGACCGCCAGGACCAGATCGGCGTCGCTTCGGTTGTCTTGTTCGCTGTTCACTCGTTTCCTCGCCGTCTCGCCTTCACTACAGTAAGAACGAAACCGAAGTTTCAGAAATTCAGACGTTCAAGAGCCGCTTCCTCCGACGTCACCACGTCATGGCCCCTCCACATCCTCCTCCGCCTACCGCCTCCTACTGCATCATGGCCGGTCCCGCGGCAATTGTCCACCCCCCGTAAAATCGCCACCAGGGCCTTGACTTCACGCAACTGTTGCGTTACCATGCACTCAACGCAACTGTTGCACCACGCACCGCCGGCGCATCGGCCCCTAGCCGGGACGCTCCGGAGGCGCTTTTGCCTAAGTGCCATTAGGGATTGAGCTTATGGCCGACCAACCGGTAAGCCTCCGACAGATGGCCCAGCAAATGAACGTCGCCGTCAGCACCGTCTCCCGCGCGCTGGCTGGTGATCGGGGGGTTGGGGCGAAGCGGGCGGGGGAGATTCGGCGGTTGGCCCGGAGTCTGGGTTATCGGCCTCGGCCGCTGCGGCGGAAGCGTGCTGATGCGATTGCGCTGCTGATCGCGACGCCCAAGCCGGGGGTGGCGGATGATATTTTCCAGCAGATGGTGATATCGCAGGTGGAGCGTTGCGCGTCGGCCCAGGGGCGGCACGTCCACGTGGAGTTCACGTCGCGCGAGGAGTCGGCGGCGGCGCCGGCCGTGCTGGCTGAGAACAGGGTTGATGGGGTTGTTCTTACCGGTCATCCATCGGCTGATCTGTGTTGGCGGCTGCGGGATAGTGAGACGCCGGTGGTGGTGATTGAGGATCACGTCGAGCGGACCGGGTGCAGCAGCGTCATGACCGACTTCGGGCCCGGCGTTGCCGAAGCCATTGGGCGCCTTGGTGATCTGGGCCACGAGCGGATCGGCCTAGTCATCAGCCGGCGCGAGTATCCATCGATCGCCAGACGGTACCATGCCTACGTAGAGACTTTGCGGGCGATCGGAATCGCTGCGGATCCGGAATGGGTGATCGAGAATGTCGAGCCGACGGTCGCGGGAGGGCGGACCGCCGTCCAGCTCTACCTTGAACGTCGCGACCCGCCGACCGCGATCCTGTTCGGCAACGATTGGATGGCTTTGGGCGGACTGAATGAATTGCTGAGGCGAGGCTATCATGTGCCGCGGGATATCAGCCTGGTCGGGCACGACAACATCAGCATCTGTGAGGAACTCTCGCCGGCGTTGACCAGCGTGGACGGCCGGGTGGCCGAACTGGTCGGCGAGGCGATGGAACTTCTGGAGCAGCAGATCGCCGGCGAATCGGGCGAACCGGTCCAGCGGAACGTCGAAGGGTACCTCGTGTGGCGCGAAAGCTGCGGCGAGAACAGGAAGGTGCTCAATGGCTCTGCGTAGGAAGCGTGCGTCTCAGCGGGCAGTGCGTGGATTCACTTTGATCGAGCTGCTCGTGGTCGTTGCCATCATCGCCGTGTTGGTGGCGATCCTGCTGCCGGCGCTGCAGGCGGCGCGGGAGCAGGCGCGGGCTGTGGCCTGTTCCAGCAATCTCCGGCAGATCGGCCAGGGGCTGGAGTGGGCGATCGAGGACGGTCCGCCGGGATTGACACCCGGTTATTTTCCCTACGCTTACTGGTGGCCGAACTGGTCGGGTACCGTTGCACGGGCGATGGGACTTGGCGAAGAGTATGTCGCACTTCTCGGTCAGGGCTCGACGATTGCTCCGCCGGTGTCGCAGGCGCCAAATGGTCCAAGAGTGTTCCTCTGCCCGACCGCGGATCCGACGGTTGCGGGCTGGTGTCTCCAGCGACTCTCCTATGGCTACAACTATGTCAGTCTCGGAAAACATGAACATGGGGATGGCTGGTCGGCGGTGGTGAAGCAGTCAAGCATTCGGTATCCTTCGCACATGGCCGGTGTCTGCGACTCCGATGAGAACACGAGCCATGACGGATTAGTCCACCAAGGTCCCTATCCTCCGGGAGACCGTCACAACGGCGGCTGCAACCTCCTGTTTTTGGACTGGCACGTGGAGTGGAAGAGCTACGAAGAGGTAGGGCCAGGCTACAATCTCTACTTCTACCGACCCTACCATGAGTGATTGAGTGGATTCTGGACGGAACGGCACTGACCGAGACGAAGGAATGCGGAGCCTACAAATTCACGGCCAGGACGGCCGTGCCACTTGTCTGCGGAGGAATTTCATGCGGTTGATCATTTTGGCGGTAGTGTTGGTCGGCGGTGCGGTCGCTGATGCGGCGGTGTTGCGGGAGGAGGGGTTTGAGGGGGCGTTGGAGGGTTGGCATGGCATCGAGAATGCCGTCGCGGTGACGTCCGATCAGGCTCATGCCGGTGAAAAGTCGCTGCAGTTCGACCTGTCGGGCGGACAGAGCGGGGCGGTGTTTATCGGCGTGGGGCTTCCGGCGGCCGAAGAGCCGCGGGCTCGGCTGGTGCGGGTGTCGCTCTGGTCGCGGGCGGACGGGGCCGAAGGCGGTTCGGCGTCCGTTCAGCTTCTCAAGATCTTCCCCGAGGGTCGCGAGCCCGAGTGGTTCGACTATCTGAATCCGCAGTTCATGTCGACGCCGATCACCCCGGAGTGGACCCGGTCCGAGGCGGTGGGGCTCGTTGACCCGGAGATCGCTGCGCTTCAGCTCTACATCATGGCTGGAGGCAGCCGCGATGACGGTCAGATCCGGCTCGACGACCTGAAGGTCGAGTTGCTCGAACGCGGCGTCCTATTCGACCGGCGGCGTAAGGACACGATCATCACCGCCGACCGTGTGACGATTGACGTGATCGTCACGAGTCCGGATGAACTGGAATCCGGCAGCGTGCGGATTCTCGACGAACAGGACCGTCCGGTGAGAACAGTGGAACTCAAACCCGGCCTCGCCCATCAGCCGATCGAGCTGCCGACCCGCGGCTACTATCAACTCAACGCCCAAGTCCAGTACACCGACGGGATTGCCTGCTCGGCTTCGACTCCCATCGCGGTGGTCGGACCGCTCATCCCGGACGCGCAGCGGCTGGCCTCGCCCTTTGGCCTGACCGGCGGTGGAGAGCTGTTCGTCGCCGCTGGGGCCAATTGGGACCGGCCGTTTATCAACCTCAACAACGACGTTTACAAGAAGGCGGCGGATGAGGGCTTTCCTTCGACCCGTCCGACGCCGATCGTCGCCGAGCCGGCGCCGGGCAAGAGCTCGATCTACTGCCTGTGGCCCCAGCCGCCGTGGCTCCAGGACAAGCCGTCCGGCGATGCGGACTACTACGCCTCCATGTACCCGATGAAGGACTACGCCGTCTTCCAGGACCTCGTGCGGTACGTGGTCAAGCAGAACCCGCACCAGATGGAATACGTCGAGGTGGCCAACGAGCCGGATTTCTGGAAGGGCCCGCTGGAGGGTCTGGTCCGCTATCATCGCGAGATGGCGGAGGCGGTCAAGTCGGTCAGCCCGGAGACCAAGGTGATCGGCCCGTGTCCGTGCACGATCAAGATCGAGTTCCTCGACATGCTCCACAAGCTGGGCATCTTCGATTTCCTCGATGGGTTGGTGGTGCACGCGTACGTGCGGGCGACGGCGCCGGAGGGGGAGTTCATCGAACTGGTGCGCAAGCTCAAGGCGTACATGGCGTCGATCGGCAAGGGCGAGATGCCGATCTACATCACCGAGTACGGCTGGACCGTTCCGCCGGGTGACTGGCAGCAGCCGGTCGATCCGCTGACCCAGGCGCGATACGTCAGCCGTTCGCTGATCCTGCTCGTTGCCGAGGAGATCGACTCGATCATCTACTTCAACCTCCGCTGGGCCGACCCGCGCGGGCCGGCGGGCTATGGCCTGCTGAACTGGGAATCTACGCCGCGGCCCGGCTACGCCGCTTACGCCAACACGGCACGATGCCTGACTGGCGTCGAAGGGCCCGGCCGCGTCTTGCAGGTGACGCCGACCGCGTACCTGGCCCTGTTCAAGAAGGGCGGCGGCACGGTGGCGGCGGCGTGGGACGTCGCCGCCGAAGCGAGGCTGTTCCTGCCCGGTTTGCCGTCATACATCCGCGATATGACGGGTCGGCCGGTGCGGGTGAACGAGAACTACGAGGTGCCGATCGGCCCCAGTCCGATCTTCGCTGAGATTCCCGACCTGAACCTGCGTGAGATGCAGGTATGGGAGCCGGTCGAGGCCCAGCAGGGGTCGACGCTTCAACTTCGCTGGGAGCCGTTCTGGTGTCCTTCGCCGCTGCAGGCCGGCGGGCGGGTGGTGCAGATTCCGCCGGGCACGCCGTGCGGCGAGTATCTGCTGATCGGTGAGGACGAAAGCGGCTGGATGGGCCAGAAGGTCGTGGTGACCGCGCCACTGGAGATCGGGCAGGTGGAACTGACCTGGCCGCTGGATCAGCCGACGCCGCAGCTCCAGGGTGTGGTACGCTCCTATGCGGGTTCCGACGATCAGCCGTTACCGTACCGCGCGATCGTCGATCTTGAAGCCCTGCCCAATGGCCAGGCGGGTCTGGATCTGATCGCCCGCGGGCGGGGCGAACAGACGTTGGGCTTGCCGCTCTCCGCGATCCGGTTCGGCCGGCGCTATCGCGGAACGCTGATGCTCAACGTGCCGACCATGCCGCGGTTCGAGCCAAAACAGGCGCTCGATCTCACGTGCGTGCCCTGTCGGCCCTTGACCGGCGCTATCAGTGAACTGGAGGCGATGGATATCTCCGAGTGGGGTCCGTTCACCGGGTCGGCCATGGAGCCGCGCGCGGTGGCCCCGGAGGATTGCTCAGCCACCCTTCGCGCCGGTTACGACGCAGCCGGCCTCCGTTTCCTGATCGAGGTCCGCGACAACTTCCACCAGCAGAAGATGATCCCGGTCGAGATGTGGCAGGAGGATTCGGTGCAGATCGCGCTCGACCTCGACGCCGATCAGCCGTGGCGGCCCAACGAGGGCGGTTTCGACGGGCACAAACGGATCTTCGAATATGGGGTTGCTCTCGGCCCGGACGGTCCGATGACCTGGCGGTGGATTTCCCACGCGGAGGGCCTGCCGGGCGGTGCCGCCGAGCCCCGAGTGCAAGCACGGATCACCCGCGAAGGCGACCGCACCGTGTACGACCTGACCCTGCCGTGGCCGGTCCTGGCGATGGACGGCCCCCCAGCCGCGGGCTCGAAGATCGGATTGGCCCTGGTGGTCAACGACGTGGACCAGACCCCCGACGACCGCAGCGGCCTGGCCCTCTTTGGCGGCATCGTCGACCGCAAAGACCCGACCGCCTTCGGCACGATGTGGGTTCGCTGAGCACGCTGTCCCAATCGCGTGCAACTGCTGTGGTGTGGCACTGGTCAACTGTCAGTACGGCTTGGTAAAGGGGACATTCTACTTTTTCCGAGCGGGCCCGGCGTCGTTGGAAACGCCGGAGATGGGAAAAGTAGAATGTCCCCTTTTCGGGTGGTCTTGACCTGCGGCGGTGGGGGGGTTATGCTTCTAATGACCAGCCGATGGGGATTCATCTTGAAAAAGTAAGGGGGTGTGGCCATGCCTGTACGGAAGCTGAAGGAGTTTCTTGACGAGCACGACGTGCGCTACGTGTCGGTGAGCCATTCGCCGGCCTACACGGCTCAGGAGATCGCCGCTTCGGCCCACATTCCCGGCAGGGAAGTGGCCAAGACGGTGATGGTCAAGATTGACGGTCAGTTGGCCATGGTGGTGTTGCCAGCCACTCGACAGGTCGACTTCTCGCTCCTGAAGGACGTGACCGGGGCTCAGAATGTGGAACTAGCCGACGAGCAGGAGTTCAAAGACGCCTTTCCCCAGTGCGAACCCGGGGCGATGCCGCCGTTCGGGAATCTCTGGGACGTGAAGGTGTTCGTGATGGACGACCTGGCGGAGGACGAGGAGATCTCGTTCAACGCCGGGTCGCACACCGAGTTGATCCGCATACGCTACGACGACTTCGAGCGCCTGGTCAACCCGGTGGTTCTGGCCACGGTCAAATAGCGCCGCCGTCCCGGTTCATCCGACGTGCGCGATCAGAGCACGTCCGCCTTGATCATGTTGGTGGTGCCCGGTTCGTCGATCGGGATGCCGGCGACGATCACCACCTTTTCGCCCTTCTGGGCCAGTCCCGCCTTCAGGACGGCCTGCTTGGCCTCATCGATCATCCGGTCGGTGTCGTGGGCCAGTTCCATCTTGATCGGGCGGGTGCCCCAGAAAAGGATCGTCCGCAACAGCGTCTTTTCGAAAGGGCTTGCAACCGCGATGCGGGCGTGCGGGCGATACTTCGCCACCGTCGCCGCCGTCTTGCCCGACCGGGTGCAGCAGATGATCATCGACGCGCCGATGCGCAGGGCGGTGTCGCTGGCGGCGTGGCCGATGGCCTCCTGAATGTCTGCTCCCGGGATCAACGGGTTGGTCCGGAACTGCTCGACGTAGTCGATGTGTTCCTCAGCCGCGGCGGCGATTTCGGCCATGGTGCGGCACGCCTCGACCGGATACTTGCCGATCGCGGTTTCGCCCGAGAGCATGACAGCGTCGGTGCCGTCGAAGACGGCGTTGGCGATGTCGGTGGCCTCGGCCCGGGTCGGACGCGGATTGGCGATCATCGACTCGAGCATCTGGGTGGCGGTGATGTCCGGTTTGCCCACCTGTGTCGCGTAGCGGATGATCTGCTTCTGCAGGTAGGGAATTTCCTTGAGGCCGACCTCGAGGCCCAGATCGCCACGGGCCACCATCACGCCGTCGGCGGCGTCGATGATCTCTCGAAACCGCTCGGCTGCCTCCCGTTTTTCCAGTTTGACGATCACCGGGATGTCGGCTTTGCGGTCGCGGATGATCGACTTGAGCCGCTGCAGCTCTTCCGGCGTGCGGACGAACGACTGGGCCACCCAGTCCACCTCCTGGGCGATTCCGAACTCCAGGTCCGTCAGGTCCTTTTCCGTCGGCACGGTCCGGCGGAGCTTGACGCCCGGAGCGGTGATCCCTTTTTTCGACCGGAGCAGGCCGCCGGCCACCACTTCGCACTCGGCTTCGCCGCCGGCGACCTTCCGCACCCGCAACTCCAGTTCGCCGTCGGCCAAGAGGATCCGATCGTCCGGTTCGAGGCTCTCGATCAGCTCCGGTGTGTTGACCGAGACCGCCCGGCCATCGCCGGGGATGTCGCGGCTGGTGAGTGTAAACCGTTGTCTGGCCTTGAGTTCAGCCTCGTCGCCGGCGATCGTTCCGATCCGCATTTTGGGCCCCGAGAGATCCTGGAGGATGGCCACCCGTGTTCCCAGTTCGGCTGAGACCGACCGGAGGGTCGAGACGGTCCGGGCGTGGTCCTGGTGGCTGCCGTGGGAGAAGTTGAGCCGGGCCACGTTCATTCCGGCCTGGATCAGCCCCCGCATGACCTGCGGCGATTGGCTGGCCGGTCCGATGGTGCATACGATCTTCGTCCGTCGTTTCGGCATGGTGATGGTTCCTCGCATCTTTCGCTGACAACCCGCAGCCATGGCCAGTATACCCGGGTGTCAAGCGGCAGACCACCGCTTTCAGCGGGGCACTTTCGCGCCTTTCCGGACCCAGCGAATTGCTTGTGGGGCCCGAGTTTTTTCCTTTTCCCCCTCAACAAACGTCCTTGAGTGTGCTAAAATATCGGTTTCAGTGATGACTGGATCGCGGCCGTTCGACCTGGGCGGCCTGACGGCTGGAGAAACCCATGAAAGCGGAAAGACGACACGAACTGAAGCGCAGCGACCTGAGCCAACTGCTGAACGATCTGGGCAACTTCTTTCAGCAGCACGGCACTAAGGTTCTGGCGGTGGCCCTTGCCCTCGTCCTGGTGATCGGGGTGGCCTTTTACCTCTATCAAAGCCGTCAGGATTCGCAGCGGCAGGCTTGGGCCCAGCTGTTCAACATTGTGGAAGGCAACATTCAGGCCCAGCCGGAGGATCTGCAGGATCTCGCCCGTGAAACCGGCGACGAGGACCTGGCGGTGTTGGCCCTCAAGCAGTACAGCGGCAGCCTCCTGATGCAGTACATGGCCATGCCGGAAGGACCGGACCGCCAGGCGATCCTGGATCAGGCCGACCAAGCGGTCGGGACCATCGAGAGCCGGTACAGCGACAATGCCGTGGCTCTTGCCGGGGCGATGCTGAACCAGGGGGTTGTTTACGAAAATCAGGGCCGGTTTGACCAAGCCGCTGAAGTCTACCGCAAGCTGACCGAGGATCCGGCCCTGGCTGGGTATGCGATTCCGCAACTGGCCGCCGCGCGGCTGGCGGAGTTGGATTCGTGGCAGGTCCTTTCCGACCAGATCGTTGAGTTGCCGCCGGCGACGGCTCCAGCGGCGGGGGCGACCCAACCGGCCACCATTCCAGCGGGTTAGAACTTGCAAACCGCCGAACGGCTGGATAGAATATCCACTACTTGGGCGATTAGCTCAGTTGGCTAGAGCGTACGGATCACACCCGTAAGGTCACAGGTTCGAGCCCTGTATCGCCCATTTGCCCTGCCTGATGCGGCGCTCCTGGACGCGTGTTGCCCGCCGGTCATTCCTCCCAATACCCGCCGTTGTCGTGAATCGTGTTGTCGTGCATCATCAGTCCATCGATCCGGTACATCTGGGTGAGATTGCCGTTGCTGGCGACGGTGTTTCCGACCAGCTCGATCTCGCGGCAGCTATCGAGGTAGAAGGCGTTGAACGTGTTGTGGTGGATCGAGCAGTTGCGGACGGTGATGTTCGTGCTTCCGTAAGCGGCCACGCCGATCGCTCCGCACCCGTCGAGTTCGCAGCCGATGATCGTTACGCCGTTCGAATTCTCGATGCGCACCACGCTCCCGTGACACTGGTATTCGCGCAGTGGCTCCTGGTGACGAAGGTGTAGGTTTTCTACCTGTATCGCCGACGAGTTGCGCACCGTAAGGACATGGACGTTGACGTCCTTGACCAGCACGGCGGTTCCCGGCTCGCCAAGCAACGTCAGGCGGCTTCGACCCTCGATCACGAGCCCGCGTTCCAACACGTACCGGCCGGCTGGGATCCGGACGATCCCGCCGTCGGGCGTCCGGTCGATCAGGGCCTGCACGTCCAGGTCCGACGCCGGCATCGTGGACTGAAGGCCACGCACCGTGCCGCAGCCAGCCATAAGCAGGCCGCAGAGAACCGCCGCAAACACGCGAATCGCCACCATACGCCTGGCCTCCTCTCCGACGACTATGATGCCGGACTTATAGTGCCCTTGCTCCTGTGGGTCAAGAGCGCCCTTCGGATAACACGTACGGCGAATGGATTTCGTACCCCTTTCGCCGCGCGTCCGGCTTCCCGCGTTGCCGTCCAGTCGTCTGTCTCAGAGTTACCATGTTCAAGAGCGGTTCCGCAGCGTATAATCCTTCGACAGCATGGCCGTAGTGTGGCCTGCGCGGCGATCGCAGATGATCCAACAGAGCAGAAAGCCAATGCCAAATCCCAACGAGGAGAAGTTCAAGGAATACTGGAAGCAGACCGAGGTGATCCGGGAGTACCACCGGACGCTGTTCACCTTCGGCGATATGGAGTTGCCGTACGTTTTTGCGGGCGAACATCCGCGTTTCGGCGATCGGATCGTGGTGCGGCGCGGGGTGGTATTCATCCGCAAGCCGTTCATCCTGCTGCCGGGCCAGCGCGGCCCGGAATTCGGCCAGGGCTTTGAGCACGTCGAAGGAATGCCTCGCGAGGCGGCGTATGTGCTGCGGATGATGGGGTTGCCCCATTCGCAGGTGACCAACCGCCCGATCGCCGATGAACGGATCGAACTCGGCCGGCTCCAGGCCGTCCTTGACCGGTTCAGCCAGGCCATGGAGACCGAAGAGGACGCCGAGACCGGGCTGATCCGGGGTTCGGCTGAGGGGTTCGAGGTCTCGCTGATGCGCTATTCGCTCGGCCTGATCATCAAGTCGGCTCCGGAGAACGTCCGCGAGTTCATGGAGCACCTGCGACGCCAGCGCGGCGAGCCGATCGGGCCCAACGAACGGATCTCGGATGAGGACCTGCGACGGCTGTTCGGCTAGTCGGGCGCGCTCAGTGGTTGACGGCTGCGGGTTCGGGCTGGGGTTCCGCCGCGGCCGGATCGTCTTGCACTTCCTGTTCATCGCCGTAATGGCCGATTCCCGGAAATGTCCGGTAGAACTGCCGGATGCGGCGGGCCTTGACCTTCTCGGACAGCTTGTCCGGCATCAGGAGCGAGTCCGTGCCCGGCCGGTCCTCGTACTTGTAGACTGAGACTTTGCGGAACCGGGTCCGGCGGATCAGGTCCACCGTCTCCAGGAAGTCGTCCTGGGTCTCGCCGGGAAAGCCGATCATCACGTGGGTCAGCGTATCCAGTTGCGGGGCCGCCCGCTGAAGCCGGCTCAGGCAGCGCTCGGCATCCGCCCGGCTGTATCCTCGCTTCATCCGGTCAAGCACGTGATCGCTTCCCGACTGGACGGGAAACGACGCGTAGCCGATCCGGTCGGCGTTCTTGGTCAGGAGTGGAAACAGCCGATCGTAGTACTGGATCAACCACTTGGGACTGAAATCCATAATCAAAACTTTACAGTTCTGTTCGACACTGAAGATGCTCTCCATTAGCTCCGCAATATCCGTACCGATATCCTGACCGTAGGCACCCACGTCGCCTGCTATCAGGCTGAAAAGCAGATGTCCCTGATCGAGGCCCCGGCGGAACTCGGCCATGATCTGTTCCGGCGGTTTGGAGATCAACGGGCCGGCTGCGTTGCGGATGCCGCAGTACGTGCATTCCCCCTGGCAACCGTGAGCCACCCGAATGGCGAACGTGTCGGCGTAGCAGTACTTGTTGCTGCCCGAGCAGAGACGTTGGCCGTGGCGCAGGCGGAACCACAGGCGCTCGGCCAGGCTGAACCCGTAGTTTGTCTTGCGTGAGAGTCGCTCACGGAACGTATCGCAGAACCGCTTGTCAGGCCTGAATTTCTGGAGTTGGTTCGGGTCGGCGATCCGCGCGATCGGGACTACGGGCCCGATGACTTCGTCCAACCTGTCCAAGTCCTTGGGCGGGATGCAGATACAGCCATACTCGGCGAGCCGTTGGGGATTGATCCCGGCCAAACAACCCAGGATCACCAGCGGCGCCTCTGCTGATTTCTTACGGGCCGTCGCTGCGACGCAGCGGAGGCTTATATCCTCCTCACGCTGGGTCACACCGCAGGTGAAAACCAGCACCAGATTCGCTCTTTGGAGGTCATCTGACAGCGTCCAACCGTTTATTTTCAAGTACTTTAGAATGAGTGCTCCGTCCATCTGGCTGCGCGGACAGCCAAGTGCGAACCGGACGGTGGCCACCTGCGACTGGCTCATCGGACCTTCTCCCCTTTGTCAACAAGAATGACAGAATCTTGGCTGAGAATCTGAACTGGTGATGGGCCCATAGATCGCTCCCCCGAGCAGAACATCTTCCTATCTGACCATATGGTAAGGGGGATAGGCGTCGCTTTCAAGGAATTCCCGACCATACTCGACCTGGTCTCGTGGGTGGAGCAGCAGAAGATCCCAATCGCGAGGCACTTGCGTAAAAAGTGACAAGATTGTAACTGGGATTGACAAAATGAACAGGTTTGCTATGCTGGGTGTGACGGAGGTGTTCATGGTTGACTCGATGGTGGCGTATCAGAGCAAGGCGGTTCGGCTGAGTCAGCTTTTGCTGGATGAGATCCAGCGGGGGCGGTATGCGGCTGGGACGCGTCTTCCGCCGGAGATGGATTTGGCGCAGCGTTACCGTGTTTCCCGGCCGACGGTCCGGCGGGCGTTGGACATTCTTGCGGGCGATGGGCACGTGGTTCGCCGGCCCCAGCGGGGTGTGGTGGTTGCGGAGGGGGTTGGGCGCGAGACCGAATTGCGGCAGATCGCGTTCATCTCGCGTGGTTTGAACGCTGACATGGATCGTTACGTTTGCGGGCTGATGGATGCGATGGACCACGAGCGTTTCACGTTGGCCATCTACGCGACCAACGCCGACATCGGGCGGTATCGCCGGAACATCGAGAACATCGTCAAGACCAAGCCGGCGGGGATTGTCCTGACGACCATCCCGCAGGAGCTGTTGGCGGTCAACGCGGAGATTTTGACTGGGGCGGGCGTGCCCATTGTGACCATCGGCCATCCGGAGATCGCGGGGTTGTGCTGCGACCGAGTGGACGAACCGGGGATCTACAGCGGTCAGGCGGTCGCCCGGTTCATTTTGCGCAAAGGCTTTCGCGATGTGGCCTATCTGGGAACCTCGCCGCGCGGATCCAACGAGGAGACCGTCGAGGCGCTTCGAGGGGAGCTGGCGCCGGCGGGCATTGAGCTGCCGGATGAGCGAGTGTTTATCGTTGACGCGCCGAGCGGCTACATGAGCCCGCCTCAACCGTTTGCCGATTGCCGGCGGTTCATGGCGGACCAGTTCGCACGCGGATTCCGGTGTGAGACGTTGATTGCGGGCCACGATTACCCGGCCGTCGGCGCTCTGTTTGCCGCGATGGAGGCGGACGTTCGCGTTCCTGGCGACATGAAGGTCATATCCGCCATGCGCAATGCGGTCGAGGGGCTTTCGCCGATGCGGCTGACGACGGTGGACTTCAACCTGGCTGAGGAAGGCCGGTTGGCGATGAAGCTTCTGAGCCGCCGCATCGACGGTTACACCGGACCGATCGAGGTGCATCACACGCCGGTGGAGTTGATCGAGGGAGAAACGGCGTAGGAATTGCTGATTGCCGATTGTTGATTGCTGATTTGGGGAAGAACATGCAAACGAGACGCCAGATTGCCTTTTCCACAGATTCGAGATCATTTACGTTGATCGAGCTGTTGGTGGTGGTGGCGATTATCGCCGTGCTGGTGTCGATTTTGCTGCCGGCGTTGACGGCGGCGAGAGAGGCGGCGAGGGAGGTGGCGTGCGGGAGCAACCTGCGTCAGATGGGGTACGCCATAGGCGTTTACGCCAATGACAGCGCGGGGTTGATGCCGACGTCGGGCGGGATCGGAGGCGATGTTTACTGGATGAGTCCTCGCCACCCGCTGGCTGGGTACTTCGGCATTCCCAGCGAGATTCGCGCGATGCCGGCGGGCGATCCGTACCGGCTGGCGTGTCAGCAGTGGTACTTGAAGAGCATCTTCAAGTGCCCGTCGGAGTCCGCGCCGCCGATTTTGAGTTGGGGCGAGTGCCCGTGGCCCGACTACACGGCCAACGGCTGGTGTCTGCCCGATTTGGCCTTCTGGCACAGCCACGGTCTGGGCACGATGCGGAGCGGCTGGCAACTCGATTCGATCAACCATCCCTCCACCTTCGTCGCGGTCACCGAGCGTCCGCAGATCGGCATCTGGCCGCACCATGACGGAAACGCGGTGCATTGGTCGACGGACCAGTACGTGATCGGGCGTCACGGCGACCGCCTCAACCTCCTCATGACCGACTGGCACACCGAAAGCATGATGCTGGGTGAACTGAGATTGACCAGCACCCTCGAGATTTATTACTACGATCACGGCCACATGTGGCAGTAGAATCCCCGCCAATTGTTGTTTTCGAAACGTTGACGGCATTCCTGGAGCGGAACTATGGCAGAGAAGAAGCGCATCGTCATGGAAGTGGATTACGCCGACCTGGCCTGGCACGGTTTTAGCCGCGAGAAGCTGGAGCGGTTTTTCGAGAAGACGGCGCGGGCGGGGATGCGGGAGATGTACTGGAGCGTGACGTGCTGCGGGCTGGCTGAGTATCACAGCCGGATCATGCCGTGGTACGACGGTCGGGATCGGCGGGTCGGGTCGAGGAGTTGCGCCGCGACGATCCACGCCTACGACGGTCTGGCCGCTGCGGTCGAGTTGGGCAAGACGTATGGCGTGCGGATCATCCCGTATTTCCGCATGTTCGACGACTACTTTTCGGGCATGGTGGACGAGTATATCGACGGGTTGCCCGGCGGCTGGTGGGAGAGTCGCTGCGGTCATTTTCAACTTCGCGGCTGGCCAAGCTACTGGCTGGACGAGGTGCGCGACTACAAGCTGCGGATCGTGGCGGAGATCGCCTCGTACGGGATCGACGCGATGCTCTTCGGGCTGACGCGGTCGCACTCGCTGTACGTGAATCCGTTCCGCCAGCCGCATTTCTGGGGATACAATCAGCCGGTGGCGGACGAGTTTCGCCGGCGGCACGGCGTGGATATCCGTAAGTTCGACTACATCGACCACGAAGTTACGAGCGAAGGTCCGTTCGCGTGGAAGGATCTCATGTTCGTCCATCGGTACAACTACGTCGGGGCTGAGGCGTTCGATTTGCCGGCGTGGCACGCGCTGAAGGGCGAGTACTCGATCCGGTTCATCCGCGAGGCCCGCAAGCTCTTGGGTCCCAAGCCACACGTGGCGATCGAGGCGAGCCACTTCGCCTGTCTGCCCTTCGCCGATCCGGCGGATGAGTTCCCGGCCAAGCACACGTTCGATCCGGCGGCGCTGGCCCGCGAGGGCGTGATCGACGAGTGGACGGTCTCGTGGAACTGGCGGCCGGGCGGCTTCGATTTCGACCGGCCGCTTTTGCCCGCGTTCCAGCCGGTGCTGGACGCCGGGGCGATCATTACGCTCTGGCTGAACGATTTCTTCAGTCCCACCGGTGGTGAGTTCGCCAAGCACGTGACGCCGCAGGACGTTGAGACCTACCTGGCCCGTGTGCTCGAGAGCAAGTTCCCGTCGGCCAGTATCCATGAGGCGGATTTCCTTCTTCAGAATCCGCACGCCGAGGAAATCTGGAAGGTCTTCGAGCGGATGCTCGGTTGATGAGGACGTGAGGTCGTTTTGGTCGATCTGGCTTTCCTTTGGAAAACGGCACGGAGCACGCGGACGAAGACAAGAAGCCAGTAGCCAGTAGCCAGAATGGAGAAGGAAGACTCCGCCGAGGGCGGCGGAGCTACGCCTCGTTGTCTGGCGTTTTGTTCCTGTGCTCCTGATTTCCCGCTGTTGACATTCTTCCTTTGTTCCGGGTAATCTGCCTGTTATGCAGACGCCGCGCGACAATGTCCTTCGGGCGATCCGTCATGAGCCGCCGGAGCAACTGCCGGCCACGCTGTATCTTGAGGAAGGCCTTAAGCGCCGGCTTGAGGAGTGTGGCTATCGCCGCGACGAGCAGTTCGTCAATGACACCGTCCGGATTCTCTGGAACGTCGAGCACCGGATCGTGGACGAGAGTACGTTCTTCGATCCGTTCGGCGTTCGCTGGCAGCGATCGTCCGGGGCCTACTTTTTCGAGGATCCGCCGCTTGTCGAGCCCGACGCCGGGCGGATTCCCCGCATCAAGTTGTTGCCCGACAATGAGGTGCAGCGGATCGTCTCGATCCGGCAGGCCCATCCCGATCGCTTCATTTTCTACCAGTTCACGATGACCTTCGGCGAGCGTCTCTGGGCGTTGCGGGGCATGGAGGAATATCTGATGGACCTGGCCGTCCATCCGACATTCGTTCACGAGGCCCTCGACCGCCTGCTCGAGATGCACATGGAGGCGCTCGATGTTCTGGTGACCCTGCCGCTTGACGGGATCACGTTCGGCGACGATTTCGGCAGCCAGAAGGGCTTGATGATCAGCCCGGGCGCATTTCGCACGTTCTACAAGCCGCGTCTGGCGGCGATGTACCGGCGCGTTCGCGAGGCGGGCATGGTGGTCGGCGCGCACTCGTGCGGCGACAACACGGCGATCATGGGCGACTACGTGGACATCGGCTTGGAAGTCTTTCACCCGCTTCAGCCCGAGTGCATGGACATCGCGGCGATCAAGCGCGACTTCGGCCGGCACCTGGCGTTTCGGGGCGGGATCGGCACGCAGGGCGCAGCGGCCCACGGCACGCCGGAGGAGGCCCGTTCGGCTGTGTTCAATACGGCGAGAATTCTTTCCGACGGCGGCGGCTACCTTCTGGAGCCGTGCAAGCCCCTGCCGTCCGAGGCCCCGCTTGAGACCGCTTTGGCGTTTATCGAGGCGATGCAGGAGGCCCGCTCCTACCGTTTTCCCTGATGGCTGTCCGCACCCACCGCTGTCACGTTTTGAGCAAGCTCACAATTTGCGCAGAGACTTCGGGATCGCTTTGTGGTACAACATCCGGCCTTTGGATTATCAAGGAGCATACGCATGAGCATGATGATTGACGACGGAGCAGTGGTTCTGTTTCAGGGTGACAGTATTACGGACGCGGGTCGCAGCCGCGAGGATGATACCCAGATTGGGTACGGCTATGCCATGATGACGGCGGCGTGGTTCTCGGCTCTGCATCCGGACAAGAAAGTGAAGTTCCTCAATCGCGGCAACAGCGGGAACCGGGCGGTGGATTTGGCTGGGCGATGGGAGCAGGACTGTCTGGCCCTCAAGCCGACGGTGGTGTCGATTCTGATCGGGATCAACGACACGTGGCGGCGGTACGACAGCAACGATCCGACGACGGCTGAGGCGTTTGAGAAGTCGTATCGGGATATTCTGCGGCGGACGCGGGAAAAGCTCGATGCGAGGATCCTCCTGCTCGAACCGTTCGTGCTGCCGGTGCCGGAGGATCGGAAGGGTTGGCGGGTGGACCTGGACCCGAAGATCGACGTGGTGCGCAGGTTGGCGAGGGAGTTCGGGGCGACGCTGGTGCCGCTGGACGGGTTGTTCGCCCAGGCGTCGACGCATCAGGACGCGGCCTTCTGGACGGCGGACGGCGTGCATCCGACTATGGCCGGCCACGCCCTGATCACGAGGCACTGGCTGGCGACGGTCGGGGCGATGTAGGCCTCAGCCTGTCTGGCGATCTGCAGGGATACGCACCGGTCAGGCGGGCGAGATCAGCCGCTCGACGAGGAAGTCTTCGAAGCCGGGCAGGTCTTTCCAGTCCATGGCGACGCGCATCGGTTTGCCGGCCGGGTCGACGACGGTGAAACCGTCGTCTCGGACGCGGATGGACAGGTCATCCATGACCAGCAGATCGTCGGCGAAGGCGAGGTAGATCGCGACGGTGTCGTAGAGGATGGTGGACTGCTGCTCCGGCAGGTTCGGCTGATGCTGCGCCTCGGCCCAGATCCGGTAGTTGTCCATCAGGGCGCTGAGGATCGGATCGGTTGAGTTCTGGATCTTGCGGTACTTTTCGCCGGTCAGGCGAATGCGGCCGCAGGTGTCCAGCGGCGTGATGGTCATGGGCCAGTCGGCGGCGAAGGTGGCCTGGGCGGCTGGGATGTCCATTTCGACGTTGTACTCGGCGATGGCGCCCGGGCAGCCGTCGTGGTTGAGGCAGATGCTGCCGTGCATGCCGACGAAGCGGGCCCGCTGGGCGATTCGCGGTTCGCGGCGGAGGGCCTCGGCGAGGTTGGGCACCGGTCCGATGGCGATGAGGGTGACCGGTTCGGGTGAGGCCATGATCGTCTCGATCATCGCGTTGACGCCGTCCTGGTGCACGGTGCCGGGATAGCGGGCCAGGTCGTAGCCTTCAACCCACCCGGCTTGCGGCTGCGGATAGTGGCCGCAGGGGACGCCGACGCCGACGGGAATATCGGTGCGTCCGGCGACCTCGAGCAGCTTGGCGACGATCCGTGCGCGGTATTCGGTGTCGCCGGTGTCGCTGACGATGAGCTTGACATCGAGTTCGGGGCATCGGAGCATCATGGCGATGGCCCAGGTGTCGTCGATGTCCTGGCCGATGTCGGTGTCGAGGATGATGGGGATCGGACGGTTGACCGGGCTGTCGTTTGCCACTGAATATCCCTTTCTTCAAACGGCTGCTTTTGAGGGTATGCCACGCTTCCTGAAGGTCGCGGCGTTTCAAGGGCCGTCAGTATAGCGGCGTGAGGGGTTGGGGGCCAGAGGGTTGTCGTGAAACGTCGGCGGGAGGAATGGGAGGGGTATTGAGTGGGAACGAGCGGCGCGGTATAAGAGGAGCCGCTTCGATGGGAGGGTCTCGTGGTGAAGACCGAGGGTCGGCTGCATGACGGGTCGTGCGGTGGGTCCTTTGCGTCGAGATGATCGGCTCCCAGGATGTCGCGAGGACGCGCGACGAAAACACAGGCGAAACCGGGTGGACATACAAGGAGCATGACCATGGGAAAACTGCTGTACATCAAGGCCTCGCCTCGCGACCGATCGCATTCGGTGGCGGTGGCGGATGCGTTTGTGGAAGCGTATCGCGGGCGCCATCCGCGAGACGAGGTCGAGACGCTGGATTTGTTCGAGATGGACCTGCCGCCGTTCGACGGGTTCATCATCCAGGCCAAGTACAACATCATGCATGGTCTGGATCACTCGGCCGAGCAGCGGGAGGCGTGGCGGGTGGTGGAGTCGCTGATCGGTCAGTTCGCCTCGGCTGACAAGTACGTGCTGGCGGTGCCGATGTGGAACTTCGGCATTTCTTATCGTCTGAAGCAGTACATCGACATCATCGTGCAGCCGACGTATACGTTTCGGTGGTCGGCTGAGGAGGGGTATGTGGGGTTGTTGACCGATCGGCGGGTGCTGGCCGTCTATGCCCGAGGCGGAGCGTACGGCCCGGACAGCGGCGCGCAGACGCTCGACTTTCAGAAGCCTTACCTTGAGATGATTCTGGGCTTTATCGGGCTAACGGACGTGCAGTCGATCGTGATCGAGCCGACCGAGGGGGTGAGCCCGGAGGTCAAACAGCGGAATCGCCAGGAGGCGATCGAGCGGGCGGTGGCGATCAGTGAGACATTCTGAGGCGCGATCGGTGGAGTGACGGCCAGACCGCTGCGAAAGGAGCCGGTGATGATACGGGACGTCGAGGGCATCAACGATCTGTCGTGGGCGTATCGGGCGGCGCGGACGCTTCAGGTGGCCAGCAACCTGAGGATTTTCGACGTGCTGGCTGAGGGATGGACGCCGCTGGAGGAGGTGTGCCGGCGGTGCAGGAGCAAGCCGGAGTTGACCGGGAAGCTCTTGATCGCATTGGCGGCGATGGAGTTGGTGGAGAAGAGGGACGGCCGGTACCGCAATGCGGAGGCGGCTGAGGCGTACCTGGTTCGCGGGCGGGCGCTGTATCAGGGGGATATCATCGCGCACTCAGCGTCGGTGTGGAAGATTTGGGATCGCCTGGAGGAGGACGCGCGGGTCGAGCCGCAGGCGGCGCCGGATGAGGAGCGGCACCGAAACTTCATCCTGGGGATGCACAACCTGACGATGGCGGGAAGGGGGGAACTGGTGACCTCAGCGGTGAACCTGTCGGGCCGGCGGAAGCTGTTGGACGTCGGCGGCGGGCCGGGGACGTACTCGATCATGTTCTGCCGGCGGTATCCGGATCTGCGGGCGGAGGTGTTCGATCTGCCGGAAACGGTCGCGATTGCCAGAGAGATCATCACCAAAGAGGGCATGGCGGATCGGGTGACGACCAAGCCGGGGGACTGGAATACCGACGAGTTTGGCGAGGGGGCCGACGTGGTGTTGATGTCGAACATCCTGCACGGCGAGGGCAGTCAGGCGGCGATGAAGCTGGCCAAGGCCCGACGGGCGATGGTGAACGGGGGGGTGCTGGTGGTGCAGGATTTCGTGCTGAATGACGAGAAGACCGGGCCGCTGAACCCGGCTTTGTTCAACATCATGGTGGGGGCCTACAGCCGCCCGGAGTTGTTTGGGGAGATTGAGCGGTCGGGTTTTGGGAATCCACAGGTCGTGCTCAGTTCTGAGCGGTTCGGTAACAGCGTAATTACTGCGGAGAACAGGGGTTAGGAAATCAGTTGGGTGTTCCACGGTGGTGGAAGGAATTCCCTTGGCAACGTTGCCAGCTTTTGGTATGGTAACGTTGCCAAGATCGATTGATTGGCATCCGGTCCAGCAGATCGAAGCCTTGAATGTCAGGTATGTGACGGTAACTGGTTATGGCTAAGACGGTTAAAGATGTGGCGGCGATGGCCGGGGTGACGCCTTCGACGGTGTCGCGGGTGTTCCGGGCCAGTCCGCACGTCTCGCCGGGGACGCGGGAGCGGGTGTTGGAGGCCAGCCGACGGTGCGGGTATTTTCCCCACTCGGCGGCGAGGGCGATGCGGGCGGGGCGGTTTCAGCGGATCGCGTGCGTCTTGACGCGGTACGGTCCGATCGGAGCGGCCCACTGCAACTTCAACGGCTATCTGGACATGGCGGCCGATCTGCTGGGCGAGCAGGGGTATTCGGTGATTTTCGAGCCGTTCCATCTGACGCCGGTGACGCGGGAAGTGATCGAGGCTCCGCGGCTGTTCTCGGAGCTGGCGGTCGATGGGATATTGGCCTTCGACGCGGTCGGAGTGGTGCCGGAGTACGTTGACGAGCGGATCGCTGACCTGCACGCGCCGGTGGTGTGGATCAACCGCACGCCGACGGTCGGGCTGCCTTGCGTCAATAGCGACGAGACGGCTAACGCCCGGCTGATGGTGCGTTACCTTCTGGACCTTGGCCATCGCCGGATCGGGTACCTGGGAGTTGATGAGCCGCACTACTCGATGACCGAGCGGTTTGAAACAGTGGTCGATGAGCTTCGCCGCGCGGGATGCGATGCGTCGGCATTGCGGCAGGGGCGATCGGATGATTCGGTGACCGAACTGGCGCGGAGGGTTCTGGATCGGCAGCCGCCGTTCACGGCTGTGATCTGCTACAACTTCCGCATGTTCCATATCGCCCTGCAGATGGCGGCGTCGTGCGGGCTGAGGGTGCCGGGCGACGTATCGTTGTGTTATTTCATCTCGCCGCCGGAGATTCCGCACTTCGACGATTGTCTGGGCACTGGCGTGGTGGTGCCGGAACGGCCGATGGTCGAGAAGGGCATCGACCTGCTGATGGCTGCGATGGAAGGACGGCCCGTGTCCGATGAGACGGCGCGGATTGCGGGTGAGTTGTTTGTGGGCCGGACCACGTCGGCCCCTGCGAATGAGGGACGGGAATGAGACGCAAAGGATTTACACTGATCGAGCTGCTGGTGGTGGTGGCGATTATCGCGGTGCTGGTGGCAATCTTGTTGCCGGCGCTGCAAGCGGCGAGAGAGCAGGCGCAGACCACCATCTGCGGGAGCAGACTGAAGCAGTTGGGTATGAGTGTCCAGCTTTACACACACGAGAACAATGAGATATACCCGCCTTTCTTTATGACTTCGAGCTCTCTGCCATCCTGGCAGAGCTGCGTGGCCAGGATGGTTGGGATGGTCAATGAGGCGCAGATTCGCGAGATGTTTCATTGCCCCAAGCACATGGTGGACCCTTCACACTGGGTGTACTGGTGCAGCTACGGAGGCAATTGCCATCTTGGCGTCAGTGGTCCCTACGGACGACGTAATGCTGATGACATTCTGGAGCCCTCCCGCATCATGCTGTTGGTCGATACAACCATCGAGAACGGGTGGAACTGCATCAACGTGTGGGCTGAGCCCATGAATCCTGGATCGCTCTACGAGTGGCTCGCCTGGCGCCATCCCACCGGTCAGGGCTTCAACGTCCTTTTCTGCGATCAGCACGTTGAGAACATGCAGCCGGATGACTACCGGGATTTCCAGGGATATCTTGTTCCCTGACGTTGTGAGTGGATGTGTTCTCGCGGTTCGTTTCAAGTAAGCTTGCCGGGCGCCGGCCAGGACAACATCCAGTCTTGACCTTCAGCGGTAGAGAAGGAGCAGCAGACGCATGAATTACTACCATAACGCTCTCACTGTTTTGTGGATGCTGGTCTTTGCCTCGTCTGCCCACGCGGAGCAGAGGTACGCCTTCGATGTGGCGGAACGCTACCAGCAGGAGGCCGTCGAAATCGTTGACGTTCCTGGCGTGCCGGATGTCAAGGGCGTGGCGCTAAAACCGAGCGTGCCGAAGTTCGGATGGGGTGTGGTGGAGATTGGAAAGACGCTGCCGAGCGGGCAGTACCAGATCGAGTACACGATCAGCGCGACCGGCGCGAACGCGGGGGCGATCGCGTTGTACGTGGAAGGGGCGTCCGGTCAGGCTGGGCATCAGCAGATCACACGGGTGCGGCAGTGCGGCGCGGGTCAGGCGCTGACGGTGCGGGAGTTCTTCTATGCGCCGGAGGCGTTCGACAAGCTGGCGATCAAGCGGATGGATGACGGGACGACGCCGTCGGTTGCTATCTCGGCGGTGACGTTGATCGATCTGGGGCAGCCCGGCGATCCGCGGGCCGAGGCGTATCGGCTGCTGATGCGGTATCCGGCGCCGTGGGGTCTGCGGAGCGAGAAGATCGCGGCGTTGGCGGGAGCGGGCACGGACCCTGGAGCGGTCGAGGCGTGGTTGGATGCCCGAGGTCACGCAGCGGAGCTGTGCTGCCGGGCCGGTTACCTGGAGTTGGCCGGGCGGATGATGAAGGCGGCTGAGGGCGAGAGGATGGCGGTCCACGGGCCGATGCAGAGGGTCAGAGAGGCGGTCGCTGAGGGCGCGGCGGTGGATTTCGATGAGGTCGAGGCGAAGATCGATGTGCTGCAGGCGGCACTGGACAGGGAACTGGGTGGCGTGGTCGCCCCGGAGTTGGGTACGGACATCTTCACGTGGCTCAAGGCATGGAAGCTGCAGTACGGTCTGGTCGGGCCGGAGCACGCCGAGCCGACGCCGTACCGGGCGGTGTACGGGCCGGCGACGGTGCGGCTGGTCGATCCGGGTTCGAGGCTCGATCTTGTGAGCACATGGACGGCCAGCGCCTACCGCAGCGAGAGGATGAAGATCTACTATTCGATCCTGACGCCGATGGTCACGGTGGACCTATCGGATGGTCCGTTCGAGATGACGTTTCTGGAGTCGTCGCTGGATCAGGTGCTGACGCCCGGTGCGGCGGCCCAGCCGCTGGAGAAGGGCGCCTTGGCGAATGCGGACAAGGGGTGGCTGGCGCTGTGGTCGGATAAGGGTGGCATGCTGCTGGTGATGAACCGCCGGCCGACACGGGCGGCGTGGGCCGGTAGCGTGCTGACGCTGGCGTTCGAGAAATCAGCGGCGGTTGGGTACGTGATCTTGCCGGCGGCGATGAAGGACCGGCTGGCGGACATCGCGGAGTTCTACCAGGGCCTGCTTCGGCATCAGCCGGCCCAGTGCGTGCAGATTCAGCGGGGCGATCGGGTCGAGCAGCGGTTCACGTACATCAGACGGCAGAGCGATTTCGACGTCAGGCCGATCAAGCTAACCCCTGTTCCGCCGTTGCTGACGCTGTCCCTCAAGCCGACCAGTGCGCTTCGCGCGCAGATCAAGGGTGAGGTGTCGTGGTCGCCGGACGGCTGGGCGTATCGGGATGGGCAGAGCCCTCTGGAGTACGTGCTGCCGTCGCGGCCGATGGTGAGGACGTTCGGGGCGAACGTGTCGGTGGAGAATTCGACGGCGGAGTTGTATCGCGAGCTGGCTGAGCAGGGCTGCCGGACGATCCGAATGCCCTGTGGCGGGTTCAGCGAGTGGGACTGGTCGAAGGTCGCGGAGATGCGGGACCTGGTCCGGCGCAACCTGGAGTGGGCCCGGCAGGCGGGCGGCCTGACGGTGGGCGTCGACAATCACAATTGGGCGCCGGTGTCGGATTTCTCGAGCGACCAGGCGTTTGACGAGTTCATCAAGCGATGGACGGAGATCATGTCGTGGTGCCAGGACTACCAGGACGTGGTCGGCTGGTATGACCTGATGAACGAGCCGGGGATTTTTCACGAGCATCAGCCGGTGGCGCCTTACGCGGTGTTCATGCGGAAGGCGGTACAGCGGCTGCGGCCGGCGGCGGGCGACAAGCCGATCCTGGTCGAGGCGGTGAACATGGCCAACCCGGTGGGCCTGGAGTTCTGGGAGGATCTGGGCGACGAAAACATCATAGTCGGGTTCCACGACTACTGGCCGCACCAGTTTACGCACCAGTGGGTGGTGGAAGGCGGCAGTCCGTTCATGCCGCGGGTGTTCTATCCGAGCTTCATGCCGATGATCGAGTGGACCAGTCCGAGCTGGCGGAACGACAGCGAGAGCATCCACTACTGGGACCGCTACAAGTGCGATTCGATCAGCCTGCCGGTCTATCGGCTGATGATCGAAAAGGGCCCACGGATGGACTGCGGCGAGTACGGCGTGGTCGGCTATGCGGGCCAGGCGTCGGCGCGTTCGGGGGTCATCTGGTTGCGCCACGCCCTGGAGCGTTTCGATCGGATGAGGATCAACCACAACGTCTGGTCGCCGTCGGATGCGACGGGGTACACGTGGTTGGTGCCGGAGTTTCGCGAAGAGGTGCTGCGGTTCTGGCGCGAACATTCGCGGAAGACGCCTACCGCGGCAACCCAGCCAGCGGAATGACGGATCGCGGGCGTTATTCCTGCTTTCCGCGTGTTCCGTGCCCTCGTCCGGGAAGTCGAAGGATGTGGAAATCCCTGGACAATGGGGGGTGTTTGGGGTATGGATTATGGGGCCTGTGGGGGCATTTTTGTTTGCTTCCAGTGAAGAAGGGGGACGATTATGGCCAGTTGTCACGAGATGAAGCGCAACGAGGTCTACGCCTGCGAGCAGTGCGGAATGGAACTGCAGGTGCTCAAGGAGTGCGTGGACGTGGGCAAGCCGGCAGAGGAATGCACCTGCCACGCCGAGACGCAGGAGAAGTGCGAGATCACCTGCTGCGGTCAAGGCCTGGTCAGGAGGCGATGAGGCGGTTCTTGCTGTGAGATGGTCCGGTAATCAAGACCAATGCCGCTCATACGCTTCGGGTGCGCGCGTTTGGGTGGAATGTCGGCTGTTAAGGGTCACTCGACAGCGAAGGCTGAAACGATGTGGTCCTTGTTAACAATGGCGACGTCCTGACGGCAGGTCTCGCCGCTGTTGAGGAAGGTGATGTTGGCGTTACCGACTATCACAAATCTTTTCTGAGGCATGTTGAGCTCGTGGAGAGGCGGATCTGGGGGCCAACGAACATTTTGCCTTCGATGCGAAGGTTGTTGGCGGTGATGATGATCACGCTGGTCGTCTTTTTCTGAAGGACATCCGCTTCCATGGATCGCCTTTCTCCGCGTCCCAGTCGCATTGGGCGGACGGTACGGGACGGCACGCGGTCAGCTTCGCCCCGACGTTCCTCGTCGGCGGTCAGTCTCTCCTGCTCTTCCATCGGCCGAAGCAGGGTCGGGGTTGAGTTGGAGGACTCCGGTTTGGGCTTGGTCCGCCGGCCGGCGCGTATGGTATAGTTCTGTTAACCGGACGGGTCAAACGCCCGATGAGACGTCAATCGGGCGCAGGCGAGCGCCGCTGTGCGACACAGACGTCCAGTAGCTTCCTCAGGAGGTTCCCGTTTTGAGTTTTACATCGGTTCTGGAAGGAACTTCGGTACTCCCAGACGACCTGGTTGGTGCTTTGGAGCAGTGCGACAGTCTTCCTTCGCTGCCGGCGGTGGCGTTGAAGGTGCTGAACCTGTGCAAGGACGACCGGGCGGACATGCGCACCCTGGCGCGGACGATCGAGCAGGATCCCGCCCTGGTGGCGCGGATTCTGAAGGTGGTCAACTCAGCCCTGTTCGGGATTCCCCGCAAGATCGGGTCGATTTCGCAGGGCGTTAATCTGCTGGGCATTCGCAAGACGAAGATCGTGGTGCTGGGGTTTTCGGTGCTCCGGACGCGAGGGCTCGCGGATTCGCAGTTCGACATTCAGCGGTATTGGGCACGAGGCGTTTCGTCGGCGATATCCGCGAAGCTGCTGGCCGGTCGGACCAGAAGTTTCAGCCCGGAGGAAGCGTTTGTGGCGGGCCTGCTGCAGGACATCGGCGTGCTGGCGCTGTGGAAGGCTTTGCCCGGCAAGTACGGTCCGATATTGCATGAGTATTATCACCAGCAGGGACCGGCGCTGTGCGAACTGGAGTGTCAGACGTTGGGGGCCGACCATGCGGCGGTCAGCGCGTGGCTGCTGGACCGCTGGAAACTGCCGGAGACCCTGATCGAGGCGGTGCGCCATCACCATGCCGGTCAGCAGGCCGTTCTGGACGGCGAGGCGGCGGCGCTGCGATCGGTCCTGGAGCTTTCGGATGCGATCTCGTCGCTGATCTGGCGGAACGAAGCGGGTCGGCGCGGGGCTTGGCCCAACGGGCGCAGCCTGGGCCTCTCGCCGGAGGAGCAGGAAGGTCTGATCGTGGAGGTGCTCAAGCAGTACCGCGAGGTGGGCGACGCGTTCTCGCTTCGGGCGAGTCCGGAGTTCAGCGAGGAAGAGCTTCAGGAAGCGGCGCGGGCGGAACTGGCGATCCTGGCTCTGGATGCCGAGGTGAGCGGTGGGAATTCGCCGGCCGCTGCGGCGCGAGGGCAGGAGCCGTCGAACGAGTTGGCCCGGGCGTTTCGCCACTGGGAGCGGGCGGCCAGGATGGACGCGTTGACTGGGCTGGCCAACCGGGCGGTGCTCGATGAGTACCTCGAGACGACGCTGGTCGACGGGTCGATCTGCCGCGAGCCGGTGGGGCTGTTGATGATCGACGTTGACGGTTTCAAGCAGGTCAATGACTCCTACGGCCATGAGGCGGGCGACAAGACGTTGCGTGCGGCGGCCGGCGCGATTCGCGGGCACGTGGGCCAGCGGGACCTGGCTGCCCGGTACGGCGGCGGGCAGTTCATCGTGCTGCTGATCGGCTCGAATATGAAGGCGGCGGCTGAAACGGCTGAGCGGATCCGCCGGGAGATCGAGGCGATGCGCATCAGCGACGGCAAGTCCAGATTCGCCGTCACCGTCAGCGTCGGCGTGTCCGCCACCGACCGGTTCGGCGGGACGTTCAAGTACGACGCGCTGCTCGACGCAGCCGACCGGGCGCTGGTGGAGGCCAAACGCCAGGGCGGCAACCGCGTGGGCGGGTGAGATCAGAGCGTCAGGAAGCAGACTGCAGCGAGCGGCGGCGATCAGGGCGGAGTGGCGGTCGGTTGTGAGTCGGTGAGGCTGAGCGGTCTGCGGATGATGATCTTGGGCCTGATCAGCAGGTAGAGGCGGCGCTGGGGCTCTGAGCCGCATTCGACCGGCTCGAAGACGGGTTCGAACGTGACGCCGTCGCTTGGGTTCTTGACTGCCTTGGCCGCGACCGGGCGGACGGTCTGGAAGGGGACGCTGATCAGGAGGGTTTGTCCGTCGGGGACATCCTGAGTCACGGCCGCCGCAGCCAACTGCGGAAGGTCATCGGGTTCCGCTGGATTGAATTGTTCAAGCCCGATGATGTGCTCGGCGACGGCGGTGAGGGTGACGCTGTGACGGTCAGGCGAGGCGTCGGCTTGGCCGGTCAGCATGGCACAGGCGATCGGGACGGCGACGCGCGTAGTGGGGTCGTCGATCAGCGGAAGTTCGAGCGGGTCGGATGATGGCACCGTGATCTCCAGTGGCATGCCGTGCGGTGCAAGGATGCGAGGGGCCTGGCAGACGGACGACGAGCGGATGGACTGAAGCCTCCCCATCAGAGCTTCGGCTTCGTCGGGCGTGAGTATCCGTGTGGCGGCGCCGTCGTCGGATTGGTGCATCTTGTCCTCAGCCGTCCACTGGCGCAGTTTGTCGCGGTCATTGAGATCGACGGTGACGAATTTGGCTTCGACGGCGACGCTGGCGCGGTATGGCTCTCTGCTTTGGTTGAGGTAATCATCGATCCGCTGGTGGTTCCTGGCGGAGGTGTGGATGATCGCCCACCGATCTCGCCATACGTCGATCGTGTGCCGGCCGCTTTCCCACTCTTCCCTGCCGCCGGTGACGTTGTGGATTCCCTCGACGATTTGGGCGACGCTCTGCTGCCCGGCGTAGGATGGGTTCGACGGGTCAAAGGCTTCCAGCAGATCGCTGATGAGGTAGACGTGGGTGCGGAGAACGTTCGCCTCCAGGAACGCCATGCCGCGGCGGATGCTGCCGAACACGTCGCCTCGCCAGCCGTGGCCGCCGTCGTAGGTGGCCAGTTCGACCGCGGCGCCGTGATCCGCCAGCAGGTCGCGGGCCTCCTCGGCCATGCGGAGGGGGATGAAGTCCTGCGGCGAATGGAGAATGAAGTACGTGTGCGTCCTGGCCCGCTCCAGCGGCGGAAGCTGGTCGGGCTTGAACACCGACATGGCGACGAATGTGCCGCGGACGGGTACTGAGGGCGTCAGCGATGCCGCGTAGCAGGCCGGTCCGCTCGACGACCAGCCGAGGGTGAAGGTGCGGGAGAACCGGTGCTCGCGGTGAACATCGTTGACCACCGCAGCCATGAACTGCTCGGTGCTGAATTCCATATTCGGCCGCGGGTTGGTCTCGGTGGGCCAGACGAGCTTCTGGGCCTGCTCATCCGACCAGCGCGGCGCGACAAGCTGGGCGACCAGGTAATCATCGGAGAGGGCGTGGCGGTAGATGCGTTTGACGAAGGGCAGGAAATCGGGCCCGCCGTCGCCGCCGGGCAGGACGAGCAGGAGTTTGGCTTCCGGGCCGATCGGGCTGATGGTTTCCTCCTCAGCGGCCCGAGCCTCAGCCTCCGCCGCTCCGATCAGGAAGTAACGCATGTTGGCGTTCCCGCCGGCGGTCCGCTCTTGGACGGACACTCCGTCCGAGTTGTCGGCGGGTTGCGTGACCGGCGGATCGGTATGGGAGGGATCAGCGGCTGGTGTCCCGGCCGTATCGGCGTCCGTGGGGATTGGCGCCTCCATTGGCTGGAGGACGATGTCGATTCCGGTGATTGTGTTGCCGGTGGCGGCGGGGAGGGTCCATCCCTCCTTTTCCGCGAGTTGGATATTGCCGAGTCGCTGTTGCGCCTGGTTGAGGATGGCCAGCCATCGTCGGCCCAGACAAACGGCGTCTTCGGGAAGAAGCGGGACCTCCGGCGCGTCTTCCTTCCGCTGTACGAAGCCGCGGGCTTCAACGCGGATATCGACGTTGTCGCGAGCCCTTCCGTTGACCAGAGCGGCAGCTACGTGGTGCCAATGCATGGGGTCCATTCCGTGCAGTTCGTACCGGCCGTCCGCGTCTGTATGGGCGGTCCACGTCGGTGCTTCGTTGGCCTCCAGAAACTGCTCATAGGCAGTGTCGTGGACATCCAGGACGCCGGTCACCTTTGCGCTCGGAATGGGCCGGCCGTCTGGGCTGATGATGCGGCCTTTGATCGTGACGCGAAGCGTGGAGAGCTTCAGCGTCAGAGGAGGGATATAGGGAGAGCCGACCTCGACGCGGGCTTCCGCTTCCGCCGTGGCCGTCCGAGTGACGCCTTTGATTCCGGTAGGGCGCGAGGGGGCTGTGGCGGAGACCTTGTAGTGACCGGGCGGCAGACCGGTGAAGCTGAAATGCCCTTCGGCATCGGTGACGGTCGTTTTGGCGGTTGACCGGCCAACCAGCGTGACAACGGCGTCACCGGCGTGTCCGGGCTGCGGAATTGAGTCGAAAGCCAGCCGGAACTCCTCGTCCGATGCGAACCGAGCGTTTTCCAGAAAATCGAGTGCCTTGTGGAAATCCGGCGCGTCGATGACGGTGCCGTGGAGTTCGTACGCGGCTGGTGCGTCCGCTTTCCCGCCCGGCTGGCTGGAGGCGGGACGGGTCTGGGACATCGGCGTTGATGACCGTTCGCTGAGCTTCAACGTTCCCTTGACCTGATCGCGCACGAGGATCAGGTGATAGGTCGCAGACTCGGCAAAGTCGATGGCTTCGGTACGGGCGTCGTCGTACTCGAACCAGAAGGACTTGCAGGGGACGCTTTCGACGACAAAACGGCCGTCGGCGTCGGTGGTGATACCGGCAAGGACGCTGCTGGAGGGATAGAGCTCTTCGCCGGTCAGGTGCAGCTTGTTCTCTTGCCGGATGGGCTGGCCCGTGGTGTCAGTGAGGCGGCCCTCGATCCGGGCGGCAGGCACCATGACGAAATCGAGGCGGTAGGGCTGGTCCGGCCGGACCAGGTCCACGTAATGGCTGTGATCCGCTGGCTCAGGTTCATCCGTGATACCCAGGTTCCCGTGTCGGCAGAGGTTCTGTTCGTAGAAGCCCTCCGTGCGTGCGCAGATGGTGGCGGCTTGGGTGCCGACGTTCAGAGGCGTGTTTGAGACAAGGATTCCGGGTCCGAAGCGGAGGGTGTATCGGCCATCAGGCCCGCTGACCGTGATACCGGTCCGTCGAAGTGTGCCTATTCCCGCATGGGCGGTGATCTCCACGTCGGAGATGGGCTTGCCGTCCCCATCGGTCACTCGTCCGAAGACTTCGAAGGGTTTGTGCTGCCTATCCTTCTCGCTTGGCGGGGCATAGAGGTCCTCGGCGTAGACGCGGAAGCGGGTCGCTTGGTCGATATTCCCTTCGCGGGCAAAGGTGAAAACCAGGTCCTCGTTGTGGATCTTGGCGACACCCTTGATGATTCCGCTGTTCTCGAACTCGCGGACGACGCTGCCGTAGGTGAGGCCCTTATCATCAGCCAGTTGCACGCGGATCAGCCACTTGGCCTTGGGACCGGACGGATAGCTGACATGCAGCCTGCCTTCGATCCGGCTGTCCGTGCAGGCAAACTCGATCCAGTGGGCCTCGAGCTCATCGGCATCGATGTTGAGGAGGACAGGCCTGTCGAAACGAAGCGGACCCTCCCAGTAGTCGGCCTCGGCGGGTTGGGTGGCGGTGGCGGTGAGTTTGGCCGCTTGGTCCCACTGCTTGAGGGCCAGGTGTCCCCGCAGGGCTTCCTCCTCATCGGCCGGGGCGGGTTGACCATCCTCCTTTGGAAGAAATGCCTCCGGCGGCGGTGGTTCTTCAAATCCGGGCGGCGGGTTGACGCTCAGCGGACCGATCGGCATCTGCTCGGTGATCGATCCAAGCTCAATATCGGCGGCGGTGAAGATGGTCTCGGACGATGCGGGGTCGTAAGTGCGAATCGATTGGACCTTGTGGGTTTGTAGCGAGGCCCGCCGGTTGGAGTTTGGCGGTTGCCAGAAACCCATCCACTCCGTCGGTAACCAGATGTGGTCCGAGATTTGCTCGGCTGTACGAACGTAGAGACCGGCGTAGGGTCTGCGGTTCCGGGCGAAACCGCCTTTGCCGAAGCTTTCGTGGCTGAGCAAGGCGAAGTTCCGCTCAGGATTAAGGCGGTACTTCTTGTGGATTTCGTACCGATCTGGCCCGATCTCGACCAGCACGACAGCGCGACTGCCCTCGATCACCTCGGCAGCGTGGGCGTAGACGTGCTTACTCTCCAGCAGTCCTGCTTCGGCGATTCTGATTGCCTCAGACAGCCCATGCAGGGGACCACCATTCATTTCCATAAGCAGCAAATCTGTGCCAATTGACCAAGGCGCATCCAGTACCCGTTGCCAGCCTGCTTGCGTGTCCGAAAGTCGGGACGTATAGATCCCGCGCTCATGGTTGTAGACAAAGTCAATCTTGCGAAATGCTTCGCCGTCGTAGGCGAGAAGGTAGCGGTTCTCAGCGTAGGGCCGAGCGCCATTGGTCCAAGGCAGAATTTGTGGATCGAATTCGATGCGGGTCCTCCCGCGTGGCAATTCCTCAATCCAGGCCCGGGCATGGGTTCTTGCGGGGGTGGATACCCACTCCTGCTGCGTATCGTCCCACTCGTAGAGCCGGCTGGAGGCGACGATCTCCAGGTGGCGCAGGTCCTGGACAGCCTTGGCGTAGGCGTCGCGGATCTCAAAGAGAAGTTGTTTGGTGGACTGAATCTCCGGGTCCTCGGGCGCCTCGCCCTCAGCCCGGGCGAGATTCGCCCAGTAGAGACCGACGGTCAGGCCGGCCACGAGTGCCAAACCGATCAGGCCCGCTTTCCAGCGGTGGCCCGGCGTGGCTTGCGGGTCGGGTGAACCGACCAGGCGCCTGATCCGAGCCAGGAGCGATCCACCAGCGGCGGCGAGGGCGAGGTCGGCGGTTGGCGGCCGGAGGGTTTCGAGGGCGACAAGGGCTCGGGCGTAGGCGAGGCGGTCGCCGCAGAGGGCGACGGCGTGGTCGTCGCAGCAGTGTTCACGCTCAGCCCGGATACGACGCGAGACCCACCAGACGGCTGGGTGGTGGAACAGCAGCGTCTCGATTACCGTCTGGATGAGGTTGACCAGGTAATCGTAGCGGCGGATGTGGGCTAACTCGTGGGCCAGAACGGCTTCGATCTGCTCCGGCGGCAGGCCGGTCAAAGCGCCCAGCGGCAGCAGGATCACCGGTCGCAGATGCCCGATCACGATCGGCACCTGGGCCAGCGACGACTCGACCATCGCCACCGTGCGGGTGATGCCCAACCGCTCAGCCAACTCAGCCAATCGCCGTTGCCAGTGAACCGGAGCCGGTTCGGCCGGTCCGCGACGAATCCGCTGAGCGGTATACCACGAGAGGGCCAGCCGCCCCGAAAGCAGCGCCACCCCGATCAGCCATCCGGCGACGATCAGGTCCAAATGGGCCTCCAGGATGGCGAGCCAATCGACACCCGGCGAAGAGGGTGGCTCGATCGGCGTCGTCGGCGCGACGCCTGGAGGTGTTTCGGCGGTGATGTTGAGAGATGACACGACGGCGGGCGGCGAGGCATCCGTTGCAGCCGGAGTCGCATCAACGGGCGGCGGCTCGGCGACATGGATCGGCTGACCGGATGGCGGAGCATCGATGGCGATGAACGTGCCGAGCGGCAGGGCGGCCATCATGACCAAGGCTGCGCACGCCGCCAGATAACGTACGTTGGCGAGACCATTCTTCAGAAAGGCCAACACGACCGCCAACACCAGCGCCACGGCCGCCGCCTGCCAGACCAAGTGCACCAAGGTCCAGCCGAGGCGGTGGACCACGTCCGGAGGAAGAACCGCATCAAGGGGTGTCATGGCTTGTCCTCCCCGATCCGATCCAGCAGCCGACGAATTTCATCGAGTTCCTCAGGCGAGGCCTTGCCGGCCAACAGGGCCTGGGCGATCAGCGTCCGGGCCGATCCGCCGAACGCCCGGTCCAGCAGGTCGCGAACGAGCTGCCGCTGGGTCTGCTCGCGGGGTAGTTTGGCCGCGTAGACGTGCGAACGCGACGTCTCATCGCGGATCACCAAGCCCTTCTCAGTCATGATCTGCATGAGCTTGAGGATGGTGGTATAGCCGACCCCTTGCCCGCCGGAAAGCTGCTCGTGGACCTCCTTGACCGTGCTGGGCCCTCGCTGCCAGAGGACCTGGAGAATCTCCAACTCGGCATCCGTCGGCCGCTGTGAGGATTTGCGTCCCATCGCCACGCCTCCTTTCGGACTTTGATTGTCCGGGAGACATTGTATACGATGGTCTTCGTAGTGTCAACGAAATAATTCGTAGAAGTTCGAAACAACGCGCCGGGTTGGGCGGGTGGTCACGGACTGCCAGCCGGGGCGGACGTTGAGGTCGGTTCGGCGTCCTCGAAAATCGCAATCGGATAGAGGTGGTAGCGGTGGCTAAAGCCGTAGGTGGGCCACCAGGCGCACTGCTCGGAGGCGGGGCCGATGCGGGCCCGCATGATGTTGAGCCCCCAGACCGCGTCGGCGGTGATCTTGGCCTTGTCGAGTTCGTCGGCTGGGATGGCGAACTCGCACGCCCAGTAGCCGCGGTCCTCAAAGACCTTGCCCGCGTACTGGCAGGCGTAGTTGTGGCTTATCCACCCGCTGCCCATGTTCAGGTCGGCCAGCGCGCCGGCGGCGTTGATCACGAACTGGTGGGCTTTGGTTTCCTGCAGCGCGGGATCGAAGAAGATCTCGACCGAGTCGTCCTGCCAGACCGGGCTGTCGCGGCGGGTGCACTTGATGACCAGTTCGTCGAGGTCGTCCTCGTGGCCGATGATCGCGAGGTAGAGCTTGCCGTCGCGGTGGCCGATGTAGAAGTCGGTCTTGCCGGTGACCTGGCGGGCGACGAAGCGGCTGGTGGCGTGGTAGAAGGGGTGGCCCTCATAGCGGAAGGCGGAGTTCCACGCCTCGTCGCTCGGGTCGCCGTCGATCCTGGGCTCGGCGGCAAGACGGGGGATTCGCAGCAGGGCCCCGTTCTCCTCAGCCAGGGCCAACGCCTCTTCCTTTCGGCCGATGGCCAGATGGTGGCGGACGAGCCGGATGCGGGCCTGGTGGCTGGCCGGGTCGATGGCCAGGGCCTGATCCAGAAGCTGCTCGGCCTGGTCGATCTGTCCGCGGGAGTCGGCCTCGATGGACTGGGTGCAGAGGAACTCGATTTCGCGGCCGACCACCGAAAGCGCGAGCATCCGCAGGTCCTCATCCGTCTCCTTCGCCGCCTGTTCCTGACACCGCTGGACCAGGGTCTGGCGCTGCTCCAAGGTCATCTTCTTCCACAGTTCGTCGTTGATGACGTTGCGGTCGCCGCGGCGCCAGCGGGCGTTGCCGGTCCCGACCAGGATGCCGTAGACGCCGCGACGGACCTCGAGGTCCGGGTCGGCCACCATCTCGAAGACGTCCGGCTGATGGGCGCTGTCCAGATAGACCGAAACGCAGAAGACGGCCCGGCGGCGGATGACCGGATCCTCGTCGGCCAGGCCGGCGGTGATGGCGGCGATGATCTCGTCCTGACGGCCGCTGGCGGAGAACCGCCGGGCGAGCAGTTCGATCAGTTCGGCACGGAACTCAGCGGGCGCCGACCGGTCGGCCAGGGCCTCGAGCATCGGCGTGACGGTGTCGCCGCGGGCCAGGTTAAACCGCATCCAGAGGTCCTGCTGGTCGCCTTTGCCCGCGCGGAGCTTCTGGAGCAGAACCTCCGGCTGCTGGGAATAGACGTTCCACTTGACGGTGCCGAAGAAGGCGACGACGACGGACAGGATGATGCCGGCGATGATGGCGATCCGTTTCACGTTATCACCTCACGTCATAGCGAAGGAATGAGACGTAGCTGAGCATGAGAAACACCAGCGCCATGCCCGTCAGAATGCCCGCGTCGAGCAGCACGGCTTTGGCGTACTCGCTTCCGGCGGGCGGCGTGTAGACGAACGCGGGCGGAGCGCCCGGGGTTTCCTTGGCCCAGTCGAAGTTGCGGTCCGTCGATTGCCGTTCGAGGCGGACCTGGTCGCGCTTGGCGACCCGGGCGAAGGCGAAGTCGCACAGTTTGAGCTGGTAGTCGTGGAGCTGGTTGAGGAATTGGCGCTTCTGGAGCACGCCGGTGTCGGTCAGTTCGGTGGCGGCCAGGGCGAAACACGAGAAGGGCGAGACCCGCGAGATCCAGCGGCCCAGTTCGATCTGTGGGTCGAGGCTGCGGACGGACTTCTCGTCCAGCTTGCGGAACATCTCGATGCTCAGGCGGTGGGCCCGCGTCTCGCACTGGTCCTCGAAGGCGGACCGCTCGTAGCCGTCCTTGAGGCCCTTCTTCTCGCCGTCGCCTTCCCAGACGTTCCAGTCGACGTTCTCCCACCAGTGCTCGCCGACAAAACCGTGCTGCCGGTCGTACTCCTTCATCGGCGCGTCGACCTCGCGCTGCCAGAGATCCCACAGGACGGCGAGCTGGGCCTTCTGGGCCTCGACGGGATTCTCACCCTCGCGCCACGCTTGGGCCAGGTAGGGGCTCAGGTTCGGCACGGCCAGGATCGCGATCAGCCAGATCGTCACCAGCACCATGATGCTGGTCGACGACCGCGGCGTGACCGAGGACACCCACACCGCCATCGAGTAGACGGCGGCGATGAACAGCAACGCCAGGCCCGCGATGGCGGCGAACCTATGCCACTGCTCGACGGTCAGGGCCACGTCGGCCTGCGTCATGACGACCGCCGCGCCGGCCAGAATCGCCAGAATAAACGGCAGCACCAGCGTGACGTACCCGCCGATCCACTTGCCCAGCAGCACGGTGTCGCGCGGCACGCTGTACGAGAGCATCAGCCGCAGCGTGCCTCGCTCCTTCTCGCCGCAAACCGCGTCGTAGCCGAACACGATCGCCAGCAGCGACATGATCACGCCCACGAAACTGACCATGTCCATGGCGGGAAAAAGCTGGACCAGCCGGTTCAGCGACTCGTTGCGGTGGAGCCGGGCCGGCTGGAAACCGTTGACTCGGGCGGCCATGCCATTGCCCGGATCGACGCCGCGAACGAAAACCTTCAGCGGGTTGGGCCGCTGGATGACCTCGACTCCGCCCCAGATGATGCTCCACGGATGGCCCTTCTCCAGATCGGCCAACTGCTTCTTGAGACGTGCCGAGTTTTCGTGGTAATCCTTCATCGCGGCGTCGTAGTCCTGGAGCCGTACGAACAGGCTGCACAGGATGACCACGAAACACAGCACGCACGCGATGGCGAACCGCAGGCTCATCAGGTGTTCGAGAATTTCCTTGCGTATCAGTTCGGTCAGCATGGCAAAGACCTCTCTGGTTCTAGCGCACGTCGTAACGGAGGAACCGCATGAACGCAGCCATGAAGCAGACCACGTTCAGAATGATCAGGATCAGCATGTCGTTCAGGGCGTCCATCAGCGATTGGGCCGCCGAGGCGTTCTGGACCATCAGGGCTGGAAACTCCTCGACCGTCATCTCGGGGAATTTCCAGTCATTTTGCCGCCGGTGCTCCTCGAGCTTGTCGCACTTCTCCTTGTACGTCTGTTCGAGGCGATTGCGGGCCGCGACCAGCCTCTCGTGGGCGGCCGGGCCGGTGTCGGTGAGGGCGACCGCGGCGAAGATCCAGCAGCCGCTGGGCGAGGTGCGGGCCAGCGTCTTGGCCAGACTGAACTGGTCGTGTTTGCGGTCCTCGAAGTAGCGATCCCACTGCCGCTTTCTGGCGTCGCGCTCCTTTTCGAGGCGCTCGCGCTCCTGCTCGATCTTCTTGCCGTAGGCCAGTTCGCCGGTGGTCTGGGTGAGCTGATCGATCTTCAACTGGTACTCCCGGTCGACCGCTTCCTTGTTGGATTCGATCAGGTGCAGCGAAGGGGTCTCTCGGAGAATCTGGGCGGTCACCGGGGCCATATTGGGCACCGCGATGATAAACGTGACCCACAGAAACAGGCAGACCAGCAGGCTGGTGGCTGAGCGGTCCGTGGCGGCCGAGACGAACAGGCTCAGGTTGAAGAACACCGCGATGTACAGGCACGAGGTCAGCAGCAGCAGGCCGATGCGGGTCAGTTGCTCCGAGTTGGCGGCCAGCACTCCTTGCGACCAGGCGTAGACCAGCCCGCCGATTGTCGCGATCAAAAACGGGATCATCAGGACGAGGTACCCGCCGATCCACTTGCCCAGCAGCACCAGGTGACGCGGCACCGGGTTCGAAAGGGTCAGCCGCAGCGTGCCCGCCTCCTTCTCGCCGCAGACCGCGTCGAACATGAACAGAACCGCCAGAAGCGAGAGCACCACGTTGACCACGTAGATGAAGTCCGGCACCTGCAGCAGGCCCAGCAGCGGGTTGCGGGTCAGGCCCCGGTCCACCTCCTTGGCCCCCCAGCGGTAGGTGTTGATCGCGATGGGATTGATCGACTGCATCCCGTGGCCGAGCCACGAAAGGGCCGAGACGGGCACCGCGTCGAGCTTGCCGTCGTCCCAGAACAGCCGCCAGCCGATCCGGTCGTGGTCGTCCTGCGTGATGATGCCCTTGAGGTGCTCCTGGTAGGCCCGCACCCGGGCCCCGTGCTCGGCGATCTCCTGCTCGTAGCCGTTGACCGTCACGTAGATGCTGGTGAAGATCAGCACCAGGAAGATCACGAACGTCACCGCGAACCGGAACGACAGCACGTGCGACAGGATTTCCTTGCGGATAAGGAGTCTGAGCATCATTCCACCCGGGCCGACGTGGCCCCGGCCTCCACCTGTTCCATGTATTCCAGGTAAATCTGCTGAAGATCGACGTCGGCCAGGCGATCCCGGTCGATGACCTCCAGGATCTTGCCCCGCGACATGATCGCCACCCGGTCCGCGATCGCCTTGGCCCGGAAGATGTCGTGGCTGGACATCAGGATCGCCTTGCCTTCCTCGCGCAGCCCGCCGACGATCTCCAGGAACTCGTAACCGCCCTTGGGGTCCAGACCGCTCGTCGGCTCGTCCAGGACGATCAACTCGGCGTTCTTGAGGATCGCGATCGCGATCCCGAGACGCTGGCGCATGCCCTTGGAGAACCCGCGCACGCGGCGGTTATAGGCGTTCTCCGCCAGGCCCACCCGCTTGAACACCGCCCGGTATTCGTCCTCGCTGACGTCGGACCGCCCGCTGAGCCGGGCGAAGAAGTCCATGTTCTGCCGGGCGGTGAAGTTGCCGTAGAGGGTGACGTTCTCCGAGACGTACGCCACGTGGCGCTTCGCCTCCAGCGGGTTCTTCTCGACGTCCACGCCCTGGATCGTGACCGATCCGGAGGTCGGCTCGGTGAAACCGAGGATAAGCATGATCGTCGAGGTCTTGCCCGCCCCGTTGGCTCCGAGCAGGACGAAGATTTCTCCGGCGCCCACATCCAGATCGATCTCGTCGACGCCGACCGTACCGTCCTCGTAGATCTTTTTGAGTTGCCGTATTTCGAGCATGCCGATGGCTCCTTCCTGCCGTGGTTTATCGTCGCGAAATCTTGACGCTGGCCACCGCGATGACCAGGACCAGACCGACCAGAACGCCGACCAGGGCCATCGTGCCGCCCAGGTTGGTCTGGGCCTTGATCCGCACGGTGAAGGTGGTCTCGGTCGGTTCGATGATCTCCAGCCCCGAGTGGCCCTCAGCGTTGACCTTGATGGTGTACTCGCCGACCTGCACGTCGGCCGGCGGTGCCAGGGCGATGGCGAAGGCCTTCTTCTCGCCCGGTTCGACGATCTCCGCTTCGCGCGGCTCGACCTGGCCTTCCCAATCGAGCGGCAGATCCACCTCCGGCGTGACCCGCCGGACGGCCAGCGTGCCGGAATTCAGAACCTGGAACTTCAGCTCGACCGGCTCGCCCTGCTGGACCTCGCGGTAGAGGTTCGGAACGATAAAGTCGAGCTTGCCCACGCCTTTGGGCACGAGTACGAGCTGGACGCGGCTGACCTGAAGCGCGGCGAGCTCCTCGTCGGGAATCTCCTTGCCCTGGTGTTTCTGGATCAGCTCGTGCAGGTCCTCCATCTCGGCTGGGCGGGCGACCACGATCTGAAACGGGATGTTGGTGTCGATGAACCGGGTGTCGAGGTTCTTGGGAATCTCGACCTGGAAGTCGATCATCCGGTCGCTCTCTTCGCTGCTGAACTTCAGCGTGGTCATCTTGGCCATCGTCTTGGGATCGACGAAGGCGAAGCTGATCTCCTGCGGAAAATTCAGCACCCGCAGCGAGAAACTCTGCTCGGTCTTGGCCAACCGCTCCAGGTGCAGGTTGTACTTGATCGTGCTGCCCAGGTCGCCGTGCTGGTCGTACTGGGCCGAGGTGATCGTGGGCAGGTCCTGCAGCGCCTCCTTCTTGAGGAACACGTCGTATTCCTTGATCTCCTCGAGATACTGAATCTGCACGGTCACGTGTTCGACGTCGCGCTTGATCAATCGGAAGTCCAGCGTCACCTTCTCGCCGTAGCGGAGTTCGGGCACGATCTGCTGGAACGGGTCGCCGATGATCGCCTTGGCGCTCTGGGCCGGCTGGTCCAGGCCGCTGCTGTTCAGGTACGCGGTGCCCCAAAGCGTGACGATGATGTTATCGACCTTCAGCAGCGAAGCCAGGTCCGCGTCGGCCGGCGGCGGGTCGCCCTGCCCGTGGCTCATCACCACCCGAGCCTTGCCGATATCGCTGTCGTTTTGAAGCTCGATCGAGGCGATCACGTCCGTCCCTTCGCCGCGGGCGATCCGGGCGTTGGCCACGCGGATCAGCGTCGCGTTCTTGAGGAAGTCCAGCTTCATCTGGTCGAGGTTGTTCTGGGCCTGCTTGTAGAGGATCTTGGCCTCCTCGTAGGCCTGCTGCTTTTCCCGCAGCTTGTTGATCGGCTCGATGTTCTCCTCGAAGAGGGCCTGCGTGTCGTCGAGTTCCAACTTGGCCCGCTCCAGGGCGGCCTGGGCCTTCTGGAGCTCGAGGTTGGCGTGCTCGATCTTGAGCAGGTTGAGCTGGTCGTCGCGCGACAGCGTCGACGGCATGGTGGCCAGTTGGGTCGCCTGGCCGCGGACGACGCCGGCGGCGAACAGGGTCAGCCAGACGATGGCGGCGGTGCGGATGGATTTATTCATGAATTCCCTCGCTTGGTTCGGCGGTCACGGATTCGCCTTGCGGTTCCGGTTCGGGCAGATCGTCGAAGTACCGCATCAGGAACCGCAACTGCTCCTGGGCCTGGACGTGCTGGATCTGCTGGACGAAGTAGACGTCCTGATCCTGGAAGAAGCGGTCGCGGAAGGTCTCCAGTTCATCGTCACTGATGCGGCCGAGTTCCTTGAGCCGCTGCATGGTGTCAAGCCGCTTCTTGGAAATCGACACCGTCTCGGCCAGTATCCGCATCTCCTCCCGCGTCTCCAGCAGGCTCTGGTAGGCCTTGAGCACCTCGACCTCGATCTCGTCGATCGTCTCGCCCAGCAGGTGGCGGGTCTCCTTGAGCCGCGCCAGTTCCCGTATGTACTTGCCACGCCGCTCAAACCCTTGGAAAATCGGCACTTCCAGCAGTAGATTGAGGAACCACCCTTCCTGCTCGGCGGCCAGAACGTCCTCGTCGAGAAATAGCCGAAAGTCAGGGCTGGTCACGAACGACTGGTTCAATACGGGCAAAAACCCCGCGTCGGGCCGGTCGACGTGTTGCTCGGCGAACGTCGAAAGCTGGTAGAGGCCGTCGAGACCGAACAACTCCAGGCCCGCCGCGCCACGGCTGCCCTTCCAGCCGCCCTGGGCCCGGATGTCCGGACCGTATTCCCAGAGCACCTGCCGGGCCTTGCGCCGCTGCTCCATTACCTCCGCCCGGGCCTGGGCGATCGACGTGCTTCGCATCAGGGCCACGTTGACCGCCGACTCCGGCGCCAACTCCAGGGACTCCAGCTCACCGGCCAGCGCCAGATCGGTCGTCCCGACCGGAAAGCCCAGAAGGTCCAACAGGTCCAGTTCCTGCCTGAGAATCTCACGCTGGAGCGCATTGATCCGGGTTTCCTCGTTGAGCATGTTCAGCCGGGCCGTCAAAACATCCAGTTCCGCCACCTGTTTGCGCTCATACAGCCTGACGATCCGCTCGTGCTGCGCGCGGAACTCGCCAAGGAGTTCCATCCGCTCGGCCAACTGCCGCTGACGCAGCAGCACCGTAAAGAACCGCAGCCGCAGGTCGGACAGCACCCGCCGAACGGTGTCTTCGTAGACGAACAGGGCCTCCCGCTGATTCTCCCGGAGCACGATGTCCCGCGGGTTGTCCTTGCCCCACTCGGCCAGCACCTGGGTTAATCGGAAGAACTGGTCGCGGCGGTCGGTAAACAGGTCGCCGGCGATCTTTTCGAGGTTCCGCTGCTCCAGGTCGTAGTACAGGTGCGGCAGGAACCGCGAGCGGGCAATCAGCTCGTCGCCGCCGACCGCCTCGATCGCCGACCGTCCGGCCAGGATCGACTGGTTGAATTCGAGGGCGAAGGCCAAAGCCGTCGGCAGTTCCAGCGGACCGGCCTCGACCAGCTTGGCCGCCACGGCCTCGCGCCGCGACTCGAGGTCCTTCAGTTCCGGCGCCGGCTCAAGATCCTGTGGCCGCTGATAGCGGTCCCGGTTGTACTCCGCCAGGCGCTGCGGACCGGGCTTCTCTTTACGCTGCTCGGCGAGCCGCTGTTCGATCAGCTTCTGGATCGGCGCGTCTGCGTCGTCAGCCAGGTTGCCGTGTCCCGGACGGTACATGTGGCAGCCCAAAAGCGCGCAAAAAACCAGCCCCGCCATTACGGAAAACCGTTTTACTTTCACCCGACTCACTTCCACCTGCCGCTTGATTCTGGATGGTTATGACTTTTATTAATGGAATGCGGTCTGTAGGCACCCTGACCGCATTCATTTGCCTATGTAAGTAAGACGCTCAAAGGAACTGATCCATTCGCCGCTTTTTTGAAAAACGTCAGAGGCCAGAGAATCAGCGCGAAGATACCACGAGTCTACCCGGCCGGAAGAACCATAAGGTGTGCATTATAGCTGCATTTGCGCCCCTGTCAAAACAAACTTCCTTCTCGTTTCTGTAAGTGCTGATCCAGCCGTGAGAAGTGGGGCATGCTCGCGTGTGGCGGGTCGGCGCGGTAGAATCTTCGTGACTATGGCGGAAGTGAATGATCGACAATCAGCCCTTCGATGGTGGGTGGTCCCGGTTTTCGGGCTGCTGCTGATTGCTTTGGCTGCGGCGATGTGGTTGTTACGAGGTGCCGGTTCGGCCGGGCCGGTGGCGATCGACAGCGGGCGGTTCACGATCATGGGGACGTTCGCCCGGATCCGGATCGAGGCCTCGGCTGCGGACGCCGGAAAGGAGGCCCTGGCCCGGGCGATGACGGCCCTGGACGACGTGGACCGGCGGCTGAGCACCTACCGCGAGGATTCGGAACTGTCGCAGGTCAATCGCGACGCTGCGGAGCGGCCGGTGGCGGTCTCGGCCGAGACGCTGATGGTGCTGGAGAGGTCGCTCGAATATAGTCGGGAGACCGACGGGGCGTTCGACATCACGGTCGTTCCGCTGCTGGCGCTATGGAAGCAGGCGGCCCGGGAGGGCCGGATGCCGACGGATGACCAGATCGCTGCGGCCCAACAACACGTCGGCTGGGCGAAGGTGCGGCTTTCGGCGTCTCCGCCGATGGTGCGGTTCGTCGAGGATGGGGTGCGGCTGACCGTCGATGCGATCGCCAAGGGGCACGCGGTGGATCGGGCTTTGGATGCGATCCGTGGGCCGGGCGTGACGGCTGGTCTGGTCGATATCGGAGGCGAGGTGGCTTCGTTCGGACGGCGGTGGACCGTCGGCGTCCAGGATCCCTTCGCGGCTGAGGCCGGTGACGCCCTGGGCGAAGAGGCGGGCTGGCGGATCGGTCTGACCGACGCAGCGGTGGCCACCAGCGGTAACTACCGGCGGTACGTGACCATCGGCGATCGGAAGTTCAGCCACATCGTCGATCCTCGGACGGGCCGACCGGCTGAGAAGCTGCCCAGCGTCACTGTGATCGCCCCGCGCACCATTGATGCCGACGCCCTGGCCACCGCGGTTTCGGTGCTCGGACCGCAGGAGGGTCTGGCCCTGATCGAGCGGATCGAGGGTGTTGAGGCCCTGCTGGTCGCCGGTTCGAAGGATGCGCCGCAGACGCTCCGCTCATCGGGCTTTGCCCGATTCGAATTGGCTCAGCCGGAGGTGACGCCATGAGGCGGGTTGCCGTGTTGGTGCTGATCGGTTCGTGTCTGGTCCAGGGGGCCAGTTTGACCCTCGATCAGTTTCGGCAGATGACCCCGTCCGACCAGGAGAAAATGGCCAGACGCTACACCCAGCGCGATCGCGACGACTTCTGGCGGGTTGAGGGCTTCAAGTACCAGGTGCGGGCCCAGGGCTCATCCGAGCAGGCCCTGGAGATCGCCCTCCTGATGGACGAGTTCTACGACAGTTTCGCCAGGACCTTCAAAGGCGGCTTCTCCATCGCCACCCAGCCGCGGCTGTACGTCTTTGCCGACCGCGACGCGTATCTGGAGTTCATGAAGGTCCGCGACGTCGACGGGGCCGAGCCGACCGGCGGGATGTACCTGACTAGCGATCGGCTGCTGGTGACGTTCGCCAAGGCGACCGACGAGCACCTCAAGCAGATGCTCTTTCACGAAGCCACGCACCAGTTGCTGCACACCTACACGGTCAAGCGGTCGCTGCCGCCGTGGTACAACGAGGGCATGGCCACCAACTTCCAGCTCTGGGAGCCGTCGCGGAGCCTCAGGGAAAACGTACGGATGGCCATCATCGAGTCGCACTACCGCAGCCAGGTGGCAGCCGAGGCGCGAGAGGGCAAGCTGCCGGACCTCCAGGCCCTGGCGGCGATGGACGGCGACGACTGGCTTGAGAACTTCGATGGGGCCAACTACGCCGCGGCGTGGTCGTTTGTCAATTTCCTGCTCAGCTCCGAGGACGGTCAGCGGCGGCTTGACCGGGTGCTGAGGGCGCTCAAGAAGGGCACGCCGGTCGAGAAGGTCATGCCGCCGGCGGTGGTGCGAAAGCTCGAACGCCAGTGGCATGAAGACATTCGCACGCGGCTGATGCTGTACGATGAGTTTATTGCTCCCGCCCTGCACGCCGCGTCCGAGGGCCAAGTTGACGAGGCTATCGCCCACCTGGAGGTCGGCATCGCCGGTCACCCTTCGCTGCCGGACGGGCGGTTCTACCGGGCCAGGCTGTTGCTGGAAAAGGACCGTTTCGCTGAGGCCCTGGCCGACCTGGAGGCTGTGGCCGAGCAGGACGCGGATTTCCCCGATCTGCACCTGCTGCTGGGCCGGGCCGCTTTGGCCGCCGGCGATCCGGCCAAGGCCCGCAGCCACCTCCAGACCCACCTGCGCAGCCACCGCGACGACCAGCAGGCCAAGGAACTCCTCCGCGAGGCCAACCGCACCCTCCGCACCGCGACCAGACCGGCTGGCTGATCGTGGTTGCCGGTTCCACCGCCATGCGGCGATGATTCACCTTCGGACTTGACTGTTTCGCAAAAGCCGCGACAATGACCGCGTTTCATTCTGGAGGATAAGGATTATGGACTACGGCGCAATTCGCGGATTTAACTATCAGCCGAGCTACAGCCGCACGTTGATGGGCATCTGGGCCGATTTCGACGCGGAGGTCTGGCGGCGCGAGGTCGGCTGGTCGCTGCGGTTCGGCACGAACATGCTGCGGATATGGATGGACTGGCACGTCCACGTCGAACTGGGCGAGAAGCTCCTGGACAATCTCGGCCGGGCGTTGGACATCCTGGCCGAAAACGGCATCAAGATGATGCCCGTCCTGTTCAACCGCTGGGTTGACGCGAAGTACCCCGCCGGCGGGGTCTCCGACAACGACCTTCGCAGCGCGGGCTGGGACATGGGCAAGTTTGAGTCGTACGTCGAGGCGGTCGGCCGGCGGTTCGGCCGCGATCAGCGGATCGCGATCTGGGACATCTGCAACGAGCCCTCGAACAACATCTCACCCGACGTCCAGTTTCGCGAGTACGTGTGGATGGCCTGGGCCGCGGATCGTCTGCGCCGGTTCACGGACTATCCCGTCACCATCGGGAGCATGAACTACGATTTCTTCCTGCAGGCGGCCCCGCTGTGCGACGTGATCTCGTTCCACCCTTACACCCGCAGCATCGGCGAGATAGACGGCTTCTGCCGCTATCATCTGGAGATGGCCCGCCGGTATGGCAAGCCGCTGATCGCCACGGAGACCTGCTGCGGCTCGTTCGACGACCAGGAGCGCGGCCGGCTGGCCCGGGACAACATCGAGACTCTCGAGCGCCACGGCATCGGCTGGCTCGCCTGGCAGTTGTGCGAGGGCAAATTCGTGACCGCCAACCGCCAGCTCACCGACGACAACGCCGTCCGCCCCGGCGAAGGCTACATGCCGTTCATTCTCGCCGACGGCACCACACGCCCGGGCCACCACTGGCTTGAGCGAAGGGCGTAGCTTGCCGTAACGCCGTGGACAACGATGCCCGGAGACTTCGCCACGGAGAAGTCATCGAAGCATCCTGTTGATTCCCCCCACCGCCAAGAGGATCGGAACGACCAGGGCAGATAGAAGGGCGATCAACCCAGCGGTCCGACGAAGGCCCTTGCGGAAAAGCCCAGCGACCCCAGAGCACAACCCGAACAAGCACATCAAAGCACCAACGAAGGCCATCCAGAAGATCAGCATGCGTGTTGACTGAAGCGAGATGTCTGAACCTGCACGGGCGACCACGACCGCCAAGGTATTATTGAATAGAAAGAGGATGAGGCCAGCCACCACAACTCCTCGAATCACCGTGAAGCCTCGCGCAGGGACGAAAGCGCCAGCCAACAGGCCAACAACTGTGGCGATCCCTGTTGTGGCCAACAGTACCATGTCCATCGTGCTCATAACCTCTTCTCCTTTGCCACAGTTGGGACACGACGCTCCAGACTGGTGGGGCAGGTTGTGACCGCCGCCTGTATCACATTACCTGAAGGACGTTGGCCATGCAAGGCGTTGAACCACTGCAATTCAGGTATGGTCCTGAGGCTGACAAATCGCACCACCGTCTGGCAGCCGCTTCTTGGCGAGTAGGTTGGGGTATAATTAAACAAGAGGTCTGTGGACGGTTGGGACGGGGTGGACCAGAGCTGTCACCCGTCAGGCTGTCGGGAGAGGAAGGTCATGACTGTTCGTGTGGTTGGGATCGTGGTGGCGGCTGTGGTTGTTGGCGGGTTGGGGTTGCTGGCTTCGTGCCGCCAGAACGCTACGTCGGCTGCGAATTTGGAGACGGAGGAGGTTGCCATGGTGGAGAAGGCAGGAGCAGACGGCGCTCGCGGCGCCGAGGACAAGGTGGTCAAGAGCGAGGAGCAGTGGAAGCGGGAGTTAAAGCCGGAGCAGTACTGCGTGCTGCGGGAGAAGGGGACCGAACGGCCGTTTGCCGGCAAGCACTGGGACAACAAGAAGGCGGGCACGTACGTTTGTGCCGCGTGCGGCAATCCGCTGTTCGAGTCCGGGGCCAAGTACGACTCCGGCAGCGGCTGGCCGAGCTTTTACGAGCCGGTCAAAAAGAGCAGCGTCGCCCACGCCGAGGACAACTCGCTGAGGATGAAGCGGACGGAGGTGCTGTGCCGCCGCTGCGAGTCGCACCTGGGCCACGTGTTCGACGACGGCCCGGAGCCGACCGGTCAGCGGTACTGCATCAACTCAGCCGCCCTGGAGTTCGAGCCCAAGGATTCGCCGGACACCCAGCCGGCGGAACGAAAGGGAGAGAATTCAGAACTCAGTGGTCAGAACTCGGAATGAGAAGCCATGGGTCATAAGATGTGAGCTTCATTTTCTGATCGGTTCGGGCCAGTCGATGAATCGGCTCAGCTTCTTCTCCGCTTCGCCCAGTTCATAGCCGCCCGAGACGAACAGGTCCGTGCCGGTGGTGAAGCCTGACCAGTCGCTGGCAAGGAACAACGCGGCATAGGCGACTTCCTCGGGTTTGCCGCCGCGGCCCAGGAATTGCACGTTGTCCATGTACTCGCTGAACCCGCAACTGTCGCTTCTTTCTTCGATCAGCGCATCAGCAATATCGGTATGGATATGCCCGGGCTTGATCTCGTTGTCCCGGACCCCGTTCTTCGCTTCATCGATCGCGAGAGATCTGGTGAACGCCTCAATGGCGCCCTTGGTGCAGCAGTAGGCTTGGCATCCCTGTGCGACGGTTA
>Ga0123328_1000256_pt1 | contig 57110 bp, 24 predicted proteins | sample BioC12SIPDNA_2_FD_89702 | JGI IMG/M metagenome (GOLD analysis project Ga0123328, IMG submission 89702) | Anaerobic biogas reactor microbial communites from Washington, USA - Biogas_R1_A C12 SIP DNA | ecosystem: Engineered > Bioreactor > Anaerobic > Unclassified | place: Washington, USA...
ACGTGTTCATGACGTTCTTCTCCGTCGATCCCGGCAGCATCCAGGGATGGGACGGCCCGGGAATGTACATCGTCAGCGACACGGAGTTCACGCCGCCGCCCGGCGACGGCAACGCCGGCACCGGCTACGACACGGTCAGCGCCGATCAGACGGCCAAGAACTGCCTGACAGTCGGGGCTGTCGACGACGTCACCGAGGATCCGTACGTCTCGACGAACATCACGATGTCGAGTTTCTCCGCTTGGGGCCCGACGGACGACGGGCGGATCAAGCCCGACGTGGTCGGAAACGGCATCGATCTCTACTCCACTCTTGCCTCCGCCAGCGACGCCTACGGTGTTTCCAGCGGGACGTCGATGGCGTCGCCCAACGTGGCCGGCAGCAGCGTGCTGCTCGTCGAGCATTTCGAGAATGCGATGGGTTACACGCCCCGCAGCGCGACGACCAAGGGGCTGATCATCCACACCGCGGCCGACGCCGGAACGATCGGGCCCGACTACGTCTACGGCTGGGGGTTGATGGACACCAAGGCGGCGGCCGAATTCGTCACCGAGGCCGCCCAGGGCAAGCAGACCGCGCAAGTCATCGAGGGGACGTATCTTGGCGCCGGCATCTCGATGGATGTCTATTCGGCGGGCCTGAATCCCCTCACCGTGACTCTCGCGTGGACCGACCCGGCCAGCGGGCCGAGCAGCGGCGCGGTCGACGACACGACCCGCAGACTGGTCAACGACCTCGATCTCTGGCTGGAGGATCAGTCGGGAACGGTCTACTACCCGTGGACGCTCGATCCGGCCAACCCGGACAGTCCGGCCGTGCAGACGCAGGCAAACCATATCGACAACGTCGAGCAGGTCGAGATCACGCTGCCCGCCCCCGGACTCTACACGATCCACGTCGGATCGACCGACGCGGTCGCCAACCAGGCTTACTCGCTGCTGATCTCCAACTATGGCGAGGTCGTGCCACCGGAACTCGTGCTCGTGATTCCCCAGGAGGGTGGATTCATCGACCGCGGCGAGACCCTGAGCATTGCGCCGCGGGAATTGACCCTGCGATTCAACGAAGGCCAGCAGTTCATCGACACGTCCACGACTCCACCGCGCGACCCGAACGGCTGGCTCTCCGGCGGTCGCGACGGCATCCAGGTGACCCGCTCGGTCAACGGAATCTGGGGCGACGGGGATGACCAGGTTGTGCCGATCGGTTGGATCGGCATCGGCGACCGGCCGAACGACGTGGTGCTGCGGTTCGCCGAATCCCTGCCCGACGACCTCTACCGGATCTCGATCATCGGCAGCGACGACTATCTCGGCCCGGACGACCAGCCGGTGGGCCCGCTGACGAACACGATGGGCCTGACGTTCCGCTACGGCCAGGAGGTCGTCGACGAGCACTTCGCATTCGAGCTCGACCTCGGCGCCCAGGTGACCGCGGTGGTTCCCCAGCCGATCGTCGTCGCCCAGGCCTCGATCACCGCCACCTCAGGGGCGAACATCCCCGACGGCTACCGGTTCACCGTCGGCGACGGCAAGGACCGGGTGGTGTTCGAAATCGACAATTCCGGCGCCGCCGACTACGTGCCCGGCAAGCGGGCCAGCAGCGACGTGGCGATTCCGATCCTCGGCGGCGACTCGGCGGCCAGCGTGGCCCACAAGATCGCCACGGCGATCCAGGGCGCCACGGCCGGCCAGGGCGGCGCGCTCGACCTGGTCGTCGCCCATGCGGTGAACACGCAGGTCGTCCGCCTCGACGGGGATCGGCTGGTCCTCTTCGGCGACGGCGCCCCGCTCTCCTTCAACCAGACCCGCGAGCAGCTCACCGACACGATCGACGTCTACTTCAACGACGACGACTTGAACAAGGTCTCAGCCGAGACCCCGAAGTTCTACCAGTTGATCGTCACCAACGACACGGCCACGCCGGATGACGACGTGGTCTATGACCCGGCGGACGGCCCGGTGCCGATCCGCGCGCTGCACCCGGTCGAGGTGATCTACGACGCCGACCTGGACAAGGCGATTCTGCGGTTTGAGAAGCCGCTCCACGAGTACGGCACCGGCGCGTTCCGCCTCCGCGTCGGCAGCGAGTACAAGAAGATCGAGACCTACGCTCTGGCCGCGTCCGTCGAGGTGCTCAGCGGCAGGCTGGCGCAGTCCGGCTATCAGACCGTGATCGCCGGCCCGGGATCGGAAACGGTCGACGGCACGAGGCTCGGCATGTCGGACGGCCAGCTCGACGTGGCGCTTGAAATGGATCTCCGCGCTGTCGTGCTCACGGTGCCGGGCATCGTCAGCACGCTGCCCGACGGGACGATCCTCCAGCTCGACGACGGCACGAACGTGATCCGCTTCGAGATCGACAACCCCTATGCGCCCGGCAGGGTTCCCGGCTTTGCCGACGCGGCGGCCGTGCCGATCACGATCACCGGCAACAGCCCGGCGGAGGCGGCGGAGGCGATCGCCGCGGCGATCGCCTCCACCGGGTTCACCGCGCTGGTTGACCCGACCGCGGCCGGGCGGCTGCTCGTGGTCGATGCGTTGGAGGCCGTCACCAGCACGCCGCAGTTGGCGGTGTCCACGCCCGGCTTTGCCTTGCTCGAGCCGGCCGACCTCTCCTCGCTGGTCGACGGCGAGTGGTTCGAGGTCGACGGACTGCGCTACGAGCTGGACATTGCCGGCGACGGCGCGAATGGCTCGGACACCGACGTCCTCGTTCCGATCACCACGTTGACCCGCGGCAGCGTCGCCGCGGCGATCGCCGCACAACTCCAGCTCCACGGCGAGTCGGCCCTGGCCTCCGACACCCGCGTGTTCCTGCTCAGCGCGGCGTCGCTGACTGCCGCCGTGCCCGAGATGACCGTCAACGACGCGGTCTTCTCGATCCAGCCTCCGGCGGTGACCAGCAACGTCGAGGACGGCGAGTGGCTGGAAATCAACACCGGCAGCCGGGTGCGGCGGTTCGAGTTCGACCGCGATGGGGCCTGGGACGGCAATGCGGTTCGCGTCGACATCAGCAGCTTGAATATCACCGTGGCCCTGAAGAGCGCCGTCGACGCCGAGTTCGCCGCCGAGATCAGCCGCGGCGAGATCACGACGCTGGTCTCGGGCAACCGTTTGATCCTCGTCGGCGTGGCCCACGTCCAGCGCGGCGGCGTCGACCCCGACATGAACGTGGTCAACGGCTTTGCGATCGACGTGCCCCACGGCCTGGGCGCTGGAAACGACGGCGAATACCTGGAGTTGATCGACGCCTCCGCCCCGAAAAGCGTGGTTCGCTTCGAGTTCGACTCCAACGGAGTCGTCGGCACAGACGCCGTGCTGGTCCCGATTTCCGGCACGGGCACGATCGACGCGCAGCGGCTCCGCAACGAGATGGACACGCGCGGCTACGCGACGGTCCTGAGCGGCGCGCGGGTCTACGTGCTGGACATCGACGACGTCGTCCAGGGCGATGTCGGGGCCTTGCACCTGGCCATCGAGCAACCCGGCAGCGTCAGCAGCCCGGCCGATGGCGTCGTCGCGTTCCACGCCGGCATGACGGCGGCGGAAATCGCCGCGGCGATCGTCGCGGAGATGAACAGCGTGATCGCCGCGGAGGGTTTGTACCTTTCCGCCGACAGTTCCGGCGCGAATGTGACCGTCAGCGAGAAGGCCGATGCCGGCGACAGCTTCCACACGGCCAACGACCTGCTGCATTTCGGCAACCAGCCGGGCGCCCACAGCGTGATCGTCTCGGCGGCGATCGATCCGCAGCCGCTGCTCCTGGAGTGGCCGGGGGCGGTCGACGAGCCGGGCCATCGCGATCTGGCCAACCACCTGGACATCCTCATCGAAGACCACTACATGACGGGCGCTTCGAGCCAGGACAGGACCGACGGAATCACGGAGTACTACTACAACTTCCGCGACATCTACGGCTACGACCAGTTCGGCACGCCGATGCTGAACAACATCACGGAGGCCCAGAAGCAGCGCACGCGGGAGATCATGGCCCTTTACGCCGAGTATCTGGGCGTGTCCTTCGTGGAGACCGCCGACCAGGGCTTCCTAATCGCCACGGGCGACCTGAAGGCGGCCGGATTGACATCGTTCGTGGGCGGCACGACCGGCGTGGCGTACCAGAGCGACCAGACCGGCTACGCGACCGCGCTGATGGACAAGGCCGAGCTTTGGGGGGCGAGCGAGTTCGGCGGCGGCTGGTTCCGTGTGGCAATGCACGAAATCGGCCACCTGCTCGGCTACGGCCACGCCTACGACCTGGTGGCCGGATCGATCATGGGCAGCGGCGAGGACATGCTCAGCGGAATCAACACCGAGCCGATCTTCCCGGGCGATCACGACATCGTCCACGGCCAGCACATGTACCGGCCCGACAGCATCGATGTCGACCTCTATCGATTCGAGCTCACCGATCGCGGCACGCTGACCCTGGAGGCCTTCGCCGAGCGATTGAACGACTCCAGCCAGCTCGACAGCGTGCTCACGCTCTACCGTGCCAAGACCGTCAAGGACGCCAACGGCCATGACAAGACGACCTACGAAGTGGTCGCCCGCAATGACGACTACTACAGCAAGGACTCGTTCCTCGAATTGTACTTGCAGCCGGGGGTCTACTTTGTCGGCGTCTCGGCGAGCGGCAACATCGACTACGATCCGAACATCGAGGACACCGGCGTTGGCGGGGTCACCCAAGGGGAGTACAAGCTGCGGATGACGTTCAGCCCCGGGGGCGTCGATCCCGATGATCCGAACACGTTCCGCGGTGACCCGGCGACGGGGCTTGTGGATACCGACGGCGTGGCAACGAAGTTCGACGGCGATGCCGACGGCGTGCCCGGCGGCGACTACCGGTTCTGGTTCAACGTGCAGCCACAGACGATCTTCGTGGACAAGGCCTCGGCGAGCCCGATCGAGGACGGCACGCTGGCCAACCCCTACAAGACGATCAGCAAGGCATTCACCCAGGCCGGCGCGGCGGATACGATCATCCGGATTCTGGGCAACAACTTCTACGACGACGATCCCGACGATCTCTCGACCTACAGCGACAACCAGCCCTACCAGATCGGCGCGAACCCGGACACGGCCCTGGCGCTGGCCGACGGCCGGACGATGGAGATTCCCCAGGGCGTGACCGTGATGATCGACGCCGGGGCGGTCTTCAAGCTTTCCGGGGCGAATATCGACGTGGGCAGCTCGGCGGAGGGGATCGACCGCAGCGGCGGGGCCCTCCAGGTGCTCGGCACGCCCGAGCACTCGGTGATGTTCACCTCGTTCCGCGACGCCCAGATCGGCGTGGACATCGACCCGTCGAACAAGGCGCCGGACAAGGGGAACTGGGGCGGTCTGGTCTTCCGCAACGAGTTGGACTTCGATTTCGCCGAGCACTACAACCCGGCCAGCGGCCTGCCGCCGCGCGAGGTTCTCGAGACGCAGGGGATTTTCCTGAACTATGTCAACCACGCCAACATCCGCTACGGCGGCGGCGAGGTCACGGTCAACGGCGTGCGTTCGGTGTACGCGCCGATCCACATGATCGAGGCCCGGCCGACGATCTCCCGCAATACGATCCTCAAGAGCGCCGATGCGGCGCTTTCGGCCGATCCGAACAGCTTCGCCGACACGCAATTCCAGAGTTGGAACGTCGTGGCGCCGTGGACCGCCGACTACGGCCGCGTCGGCCCGGATGTCCACGGCAACACGATCGTGGAAAACTCGATCAACGGGATGTTCGTGCGGATCTCGACGAGCGCGGGCCAGCCGATCGATAAACTGGAGGTGCCCGGCCGCTTCGACGATTGGGACATCGTCCACGTGATCGCCGAGAACCTGTCGGTCAGCGGCACGCCGGGCGGACCGCTGCTCAGCGAGCGGACCAACCCGCTCGTGCTCCTCGATTCCAGCCACATCCAGGCAGTTGCCGCCAGCGATCCCGCGACCGGCGCGCTGGTGATCCCCGACCAGGCCACGTTCGCGATCTACGACGGCGCCACGCGCGTCGTCTTCGAGTTCGATCTGGGCGCCGGGATCACGCCCGGCCACGTGGCGATTTCCTATCAGTCCGACGATACGGCCGCCGAAATCGCCGCGGCGATCCGCGCCGCGATCAAGCAGGCGAGGCAACAGAACGGCCTGGACATCGACGTGAATCTGGCCGAGACCGGCGAGGTGGTCACGCTCACGAACACCGGCCCCATCGTGCGGATCGAGGGATTCGGCACCGATGAGGCGCGGCTCGACGCCCGGCTACAGATCGATCCGGGCCTGATTGTCAAGCTCGACGGATCGCGGATCGAAATGGGGATGGGGTCGCAGTTGATTGCCGAGGGCCGGCCCGGCGCCGACAGCGGGGCGCCCGGCTACAAGGTGATTCTCACCTCGCTGCTGGACGACCGCTATGGCGCCGGCGGCACGTTCGACACAAGTTCGATCACCAGCGGGCACGTGGCCAGTCCAGGCGACTGGGGCGGACTATACTTCGCGCCCACCTCCAGCGGGAGCATCGACAACGCGATCATCGCCTACGGCGGCGGAACGACCCCGCTCGGCGGCGGGTTCGAGAATTTCAGCGCCGTGGAGATCTACCAGGCCGACGTCCGCATTGCCCGGTCCCGGTTCGAGAACAACCACGCCGAAGCGGCGGGCGACCGCGGCGGGCATGGGCCGAGCAGCGCGGCGACGATCCAGGTCCGCGGCGCGCAGCCGGTCCTCGTGGGCAACGATTTCGTCAACAACCTCGGCACGGTCGTCAGCATCGACGTCAACTCGCTCGCCTCGGAAACCATCGCCGACTGGGGGCGGAGCACGGGCCTGGCGTCCCTCTACACGCAGTATGCCGCCAATCGCGGTCCGATGATCCGCGCGAACCGGATGACCAACAACGGCATCAACGGCATGGAAGTCCGCGGCGGCATCCTCACGACCGAGTCGGTCTGGGACGACACCAACATCGTGCACGTGGTCTACGACGAGATCGTCGTGCCGAACTACCACCATGAGGGCGGACTGCGCCTGCAGAGCAGCAACCAGGAAAGCCTGGTCGTCAAGCTGTTCGGAGCCAACGCCGGCTTCACCGCTTCCGGCGATCCCCTCGAGATCGAAGATCGCATCGGCGGCACGCTACAGATTCTCGGCCAGCCGGGCCACCCCGTCGTGCTCACCTCGCTGAGGGACGACGCGGTCGGCGCTGGTTTCACGCTCGCCGGACTGCCCCAGACGGACACCAACAACGACGGCAACGCCACCAGCGCCGAGCCGGGCCAGTGGCGGAGCGTCAGGCTCGACGCCTACAGCAACGACCGCAACGTGGCCGTCGTCAACGAGGTCGAACTGCCAAGCGGCATCGCCGAGGACGCCAACTGGCTGCCGGGCAGGGCCCAGAACCTCGGCAGCCTGGCCCCCGAGGAGAAGGCCGGCGACGACAACCTGCGACTGGGATTCGAAGTCCACGGCACGATCCGCACCGACAGCCCGACCGACGTTGACGTCTATACGTTCAACGCCACGGCGGGCACGGAGATCTGGCTCGATGTCGATCGGACGCGCCATGCGCTCGACCTGGTGATCGAGCTGATCGACGCCGACGGCAACGTGCTCTCCCGCTCCGACAATTCCCCGGCGGAAGAGCGGGCCGGCGAGGTCGAAAAGCTCTCGGTGGAAACCTACACGATGGATCGCGACTACTGGCTCCGCCACGATTTCTATTCGACCAACGAGCGCGATCCCGGCATGCGCTTGATCCTGCCCGGCCCGATCGGGCAGATGCGGACCTATTACGTCCGCGTCCGCAGCGTGTTGGCGATCGGCGCCATCCCCGCCTTCGGCGAGCTCGCCGAAGGCGGCACGTTCACGATCCGCAACGACTTCCAGACGTTCACCTTCGAGTTCGACTCCGACGGCAGCGTGAGCGGGTCGAACATCCCCGTGTCCCTGATGCAGGGCGGCCAGTTGCGGAGCGCGGCCGGCATGGCCCAAGCCATCGTCGACGCGGTGGCGCAAGCCAAGGCGCGCGGGCTCGAAGCGACCGCCCGCGTCCTCGACGGCAAGGTCGTCCTCGACGGCCCGCACCTGCGATTCAACCCGCTCGCCACCCCCCTGGCGCACCTGGCCAACACGAGCGGCCAGTACCAACTCCAGTTGCGGCTCCGCGAGATGCAGGAAGTCCCCGGATCGACCGTGCACTATGCCGACGTCCGCTACGCCACCAACGGCATCGAGGTGCTCGGGCAGCCCGGCCATTCGCCGCTCTTGGGCGAGACCGCCGAAGTCGAGGGGCCGAACCAGACCGGCGTCAACGACACGGTCGCCAGCGCGCAGCACATCGGCAACCTGCTGGGAACCGATCAGAGCACGATCTCGATCGCCGGCTTCCTGGCCAACCGGACGGATGTCGACTGGTACCGGATGACCGTCGACTATCAGGGCATCCAGTCGATCCGCCAGGGGCTTGAAGGCGTGCCCAACGACGGGATCACCGACACCGGCAGTGTCTGGGCGACGATTTTCGACATCGACTACGCCGACGGGATGGCCCGGCCCGACCTGACCTTGTGGGTCTTCGACTCCCAGGGCCGGCTGATCCTCATCGGCGGCAATTCGAACGTCGCCGACGACCAGCCCGACCCGATCTCCGGCGCCAGCGTCGAGGACCTGTCGCGCGGTTCGCAAGGCGCCCGCGATCCGTTCATCGGCACGGCTTACCTGCCGGAGGGCAACGGGCAGACCTACTACATCGCGGTGACCAGCTCGCTGGCGACGGCCGACGCGCTCGCCGATTCCAACCCGCTCACCCGCCGCGAGCCGATCAACTCGGTCAAGCGGGTCGTGGAAGAGCGGATTTCTCCCCCCTCGTCGACGACGATCGGCGGGACGGAGTCGTATGTGCCCGCCCAGCGGTTGACGCTCACGCCCAACGAGTTCACATTCGGCGACGTGATCATGTACGTCAACCAGTCGACGGAACTCTACACGGTCGATCCGTTCACCGGCCAGGTGGAGACCGACGTCACCCCCAACGCCACGCACATCTACGAATACCAGCGCGTCTACAAGGACATCGTGATGCGCAACGACGCCCGGCTCTACACGACGGCGGGGCGGACCCCCGGCGGCGGCGACAAGCATCCGGCGATCGGCAACATCCGCGAGTTCAACACGGGCGACGCCAGCCTGGCCTTCGTCTACGACCACGATGAGGGGATTGTCGCTTACCAATTGAACGCCGCCGGGACCGGCCTGGAAGTCTACCAGCCGGGTGTCCAGTTCGAGGCGATGACGTTCGGCCGCGACGGCCGCGAGATGTGGATCGTCGGAAACACGTCGTCGATGCCCCGCGGCTGGGCCTCGAATCCGTACAACCTCCCCAACACGAACCTCCTCTACCGCCTGGAGCCCAACAACACCGCCGACCAGCAGGGGAGCCTGTCGACCGGCGATCGGCTGGGAACCAACTACGTTCCTTACGGCTGGCTAACCGCGGCGCCGACGCTCGTCATCCCCGGGGCAACCGACACGATCCCGGACTCCGTCGGGAATCCCTATGACGATCGGGGCGACATCAAGGACGGCGACGCGATCACCCTGCGGATCGACAACCCGTATTACACCGGCGGGGTCTACGATCCTGCGGATCCGAAGACCTGGCCCCAGCTGGAGGCGATCATCGAGTTCGACCTGGGAGTCGAGGCGAGCCTCAACGGCAACGCCGCCGCGGCGGTCAACGACGGCGATTTCTTCACGCTCAATGGCAGGACGTACGAGTTCAATTCCGGCAACATCCTCGTCGTCAACAACGTCGACGACACGTTGGACGACGCGATCCTGACGCTTGTCGAAGCCGACGGCGACATCCGCAACTTCGAGTTCGGCAACGACGGGCAGTGGCTGACCAGCTATCCGCGGGTGCCGTTCACCAACCTCCAGACCCGCGACCAGGTCGCGCAGACGCTCGCCACGGTGATCTCGAACAACAGCTCGATCGCGGCCACGGCGGTCGGCGATCGCGTCCTGATGAGCGGCGACCATGCGACGATTCCGGCTGCCTGCAGTTCCTCCGCGCTGTTGATCGCCGGCACCCCCGGCGTGACGGCGGGCCACACGGCGATTCCGTTCGAGCAGACCGACACGCCGCTGGCCCTGATGGCCGCGATCGAGTCGGCCGTCGAGGGCAGTTCGACGATCACCGTCGGATACGCCGCCCGCACCGGAACCCAAGCCCAGATCAACACAACCGGTCACCGCTTGACGTTCCATGGACTGACGAGCTACGACTTCGGCGGCACGCCGGCGCTGGCCTATCTGCGAGGCGCGGAAGGGTACAGCGCTGAGAATGGCGTGACCCTTCACGCCGACTCGCTGTCCGACCAGATCGCGACGCTTCTTGCGCAGGCGATCAATGCCGGCAGGGTGACGATTCCCGACCCGGTCAACCCCGGGGTCAATCCGCCCGTCACGCTCCGGCTCAGGCAGGACCTCAACGTGACCGCCCGGGCGTCCGCGGGGACGATCGAACTGGTCGGCGCCGACGTCGACGCAAGCGGCGGCGCGGTGAGCGGCGCCCCGGCGCTCCAGCGTGTCGGCCCGACCGGCGGGGCCGGCGGGATGGTCAGCGGGATTACGATGATCGGGTCCCGCATGTTCTGCGTCACGGACGCCGGCGACCTGTTCGAGGTCCACAACTACACCTCCTACGACTTCAGCGGCGTCGATCCGCCGAGCGGCTTCCGCTACATGGTGTTTACGGACCAGGGGCCCTGGTTGGAGTTCATCGCCAATTTCAACGGCGTCCTGAGCCCCGGCGACCAGGTGCAATTCTCCGGCCTGGACAACGGCCCGAACAACGTCGAGCAAGGGCGCTATGCCGAGATGCTGTTCGCCACCACGCTCGACGGCCGGATTCTCGCCTTCGATGGCGACGGAAATCTCCAGCCGGTGTTCATGGGGGGCAATCCTTACGTGAATACCGGGCTGAGCGGCGCGGTCGGCATCGCCTTCTCGCCGATCGACTACAACCTCTGGCACTGGACCGACCAGCGCTGGAATGACGCGGGGCATGGCACGAACGCCAGCTACGACGCGAGCCGGACCAGCCCCCTCTATCCCGAACCGGGCAACTACAGCTACTACTTCGGGCTGGAGCGCGCCGACGACGGCGACCATAGCCAATCCCAGCCGGGTGAAGTCAACTTCCGCTCTCCCTCGGACTACCGCCCGAACACGGCGGCGCTGAACACCTACAATCTGCCCGGCGGAGCGTTCGGCAGCCTGACGAGCGGCGCCTTCAGCCTCAAGGGATACGCCTACGAGGACAAGCCGGTTCTCTACTTCAACTACTTCGCCCACACCGAGAACAGCGACGACTACGACGGCTTCCGGGTGTACGTCTCGGCCGACGGCGCCAAGTGGGACATGATCGCCACGAACACCGATCTGGACTGGTGGGTGCCCAACACGGACACCGACACCGGCGGACCGCTCGACGAGACGCCGATCCAGCTTGACACGCAGCACGGCGGCGCGCCGGACGAGCGGATCATCGACGAGGTGATCGACGTCGGCGACGGCTGGCGGCAGGCCCGCATCGACCTGAGCCGCTACGCGGGGATCGAGACCCTCCAGTTGCGGTTCGATTTCTCCACCGCCAGCGACATGGGCGTGGGCGAGGACGCCGGCCAGGGCGAATACCTGACCACGCCCGCCGCTACGGGCCTGGCCGACGGCGCGCTTCCCGGCGCTGCGACCCACGACGGGCGGCTGACCGTGGAAAGCACGCGGTTCTGGATCAACCAGGTCCTCGTCAACGGCAACCTCGTCGGCGGAGACCTGTTCGAATACGACCTGGGCTACGCACTCTACCTGCCGAACGTCGCCGGCCACTGGATTCCCGACGGAGAGTGGTTCCAGATCTCCGACGGCATCAACCCGCCGGTCCGCTTCGAATTCGACACCAACGGCGCGATCGCCGCCACGAGCCACGTCGCGATCGGCATCGACGCGACGATGTCCAGCGACGCCGTGGCCGATGCGGTCGTCGCGGCGGTCAACGGCGCGGTGGGCCTGACCGACGTCACCGCCATCAAGGACCAGTACCGCGTGTTCCTCAAAGGCTCGGTCGCCGTGACGCAAAGCGCCGCGCCCAAGGTCGCGCTCCTGGGCGACAACCCGGGCACCGTCACCCCGGGCGCCGTGGCCGTGCCCCTGATGGGCAACATGCGCGACTTCGAGGTCGCCGAGGTCCTCGCCAAGGTCCTCAACCAGGAGTACTCCAGCCGGGTCCAGTTCGGCGGCACGGACCAGTTGAAGACCTTCGCTGCCGGGCAGATCCCCCACAATCAAACCTTCACGCTCCGGGTGATCGACGCCCAGGGAATCTACCGCACGGTCAGCTTCCGCTTCGACCGCTACGGGGTCCTGTCCGGCGCGAACGTGGTCGACCTCTCGACCGCCAACACGGCGGTTGACGTGGCCCAGGCGGTCGCCAATACGATCAACAGCTACGCAGCTTCCCTCCCGTCAGCGCTGGAGATTTCCGCCACCGCCGTGGGCGACGTCGTCACGCTCGACGGCCCGATCACGTTCGTCGACAACGCCGGGCCCCTGGAACACTTGAACCGCTACGACACGACGGCCAAACGCGACGACGGCTTGGGCAACCACATCCAGCTGTTCCTCAACGGGCGCGGCCCTCATGCCGAGCAGGATCCCGCCTTCTACAACCTCACCGGTTCCTACACGAGCAACCGCCGCGCGGTCACCACGCCCGGCGTTCTCGGCTACGCGAATTCGCTCTACGGCGACCAGACGTCCGGGTCGAACAAGCTCTATGGGGACCCGAGCAATCGCAACCGGTTCACCAACTTCCGCCGCGGCCAGAACAACAACTACGAAGGCGTTTACATCGACGATATCATCATCGGTTTCGCCGAACGCGGCGAGATGGTGACCGGCGCGCCGGCGAATACGACCAGCTTCACGACGCATACCCAGACCCCCACGACGCCCACGACGCCGACGACGCCGATCGTCACCGAGGGCGCGTACCAGCTGGAAATCCGCCGCGGTGAAGACTACGGCCAGCTCGTGCAGTGGGACGACGCGCCGACGGACGACTGGGACTGGCTGCGGCTGAACCAGTGGATTGATACAAACGACCGGCTGGCCAGCGGGTTCACGCTGCTCGCGCCGCCGGCATCCGAGATCGCTCATCGCGACACGTTCGTGCTCAGCGATGGATTGCACGAGCGGACGTTCATCTTCCTCGACACGACGATGGGCGGCGGCGCCGGGGGCATGAAGGCGGTCTACTTCAACTCGCAAATGGACGCCTCGGCGATGGCCGACGCCGTCGCCGCGGCGATCAACCAGGCGGCGCTCGAACCGGCCGCCACGCGGCTCGGCATCACCGCCGTCTCCGGCCCCAGCAGCGAGCGGGTGATCTTGTTCGGCGCGGCGCAGGTCGCCGGCCTGGACTATATCATCTACGGCCCCGACCCGGACGCCGCGCTGGTGGGAACCTCGTTCCCGCAAGGCCGCGTGGTGATCACCGAAGCCGTCAACGCCGCGGACGCGACGGCCGCCCAGCGTCTGGTCGAAAGCATCCTCGGACCCGGCGTGACCCTGCTGCCGAGCAGTGCCACGTACGTCGGCGGCATGCAGTCGGCCGGCTTCTGGTCCGACGGCGTGAACCAGGGCATCATCCTGGCCACCGGCACGGTGTATAACGCCGAGGGGCCGAATCTCAATGACGCCAGCGGGAATGCAACCACGGAGAACATCGCTTCCGGCGACGGCGACGCGGACCTCGACCAACTCGTCTGGCCGCTGACGACCGAAGACTCGTCGGTGCTCGAGTTCGACTTCGATTTCGAGGGCGGCGACTTGACTTTTGAATTCGTGTTCGCCTCGGAAGAGTACAACGAGTGGACGTATTCGCAGTATAACGACGTCTTCGCATTCTACCTGGAAAGCGCGGACGGGGTCTCCTTCCCGAAGCAGAACCTGGCCCTGGTGCCCGGCACGTCGATCCCGATTTCGGTCAACACGGTCAACGGCGGCAGCCCCTACGGGGATCCGAATGCTTCCTACCCGGAGTACTTCAACAACAACGCGATGGACGAGGGCGGGGCGTTCCTCGGAGAGATCGGCTACGACGGCTTCACCGACATCCTCACCGCCCGGGCCGCCGGCCTGGCGGCCGGCCGCTACCACATGAAGCTGGCGATTTCCGACACCGATGACCGACTCCTCGACACGGCCGTGTTCGTCAAGGCGGGCACGTTCTCGAACGTCGACACGGGAGAGCAGCCGGACCAGTTCCAGGTCGTGCGGACGAGCATCGGTGATGAGAATCACGAGCGGCAGAAGGGCCAGATCGTGATCACCGGCAACAGCGTGATGTATTCCCTGCATACCGGGATCCTCGTCGGCCCCGCGGAACGCGACGGCGCCGGCCAGTTCGCGCACCCGGCCTCCGGCCGCACGGTCAACGAGCCGAATGATCTCGTCGGCGGCGTGATGATCGAGAACAACCTCGTCGCCTACAGCGGCCAGGCAGGGATCGCTTTCCGCGGCGACACGAATCCGGCCGGCGAGCCGGTCGGCGCGGTGCCGTTCGGGCGGATCGTCAACAACACGGTCTTCGGCTACGCCGATTCGCCCAGCGGCGTGGGGATCCTCGTCGAGAACACCGCCGGCCCCACCCTGCTGAACAACATCGTGGCCGGCCTCGGCGTCGGGGTCCAAGTCGACACCTCGTCGGTGGGCAACACCGTTCTCGGCGGCATGCTGTACCAGAACAACGCGACGAATGTCCAGGGCACGACCGAGGGGACGTTGGCGCAGATCCTCACGCCGACTCAGCCGTTGTTCGTGGATGCCGCCGGCGGCAACTTCTACCTCGACCACGGCTCGCTGGCGATCGACAGCTCGATCGACTCGGTGGCCGAACGGCAGGCCTACTTCAACAACATCCTCAATCCGATGGGGATTCCCGCCTCGCCGATCCTGGCGCCCGACTACGACCTCTTCGGCCAGCTGCGCCGCGACGACCCGGCCGTCGCCTCGCCGGTCGGCCTGGGCCAGAACGTCTACAAGGACCGCGGAGCGATCGACCGCGTGGACTTCGTCGCGCCGACCTCGAGCGTGATTGTCCCCTTGGACAACGGGCCCGACGATGAAATCGCCAATCTGGCGAACGATCTGAAGGTCGTCGGCAAGAAGGTCCTCAAGTTCACGATCCAGCTCAGCGACACGGGCGGCGTCGGCATCGACGACGCGTCGGTGGTGACTTCGGCGATCCACCTCTACCGCGATCTCGACGAGAGCACGTATCTCGATCCGGCCACGCGAGACCCCGAACTGGTCGAGGGGATCGACTACAAGATGGTCTACAACGCCACCAACGACACGATCGACTTGATCCCGTTGGCCGGCCTCTGGGCGGAAGGCTTCGATTACACGATCGTTCTCGACCAGACGATCCGCGATCTGGCCAACAACGCCTTGCAGCCGAACCGGTTCAGCGGCACGTTCAACGGCCTGACCGTGTTCAACATTTCCCTCGCCGGCCTGGACTTCGGCGATGCGCCCGACGACCCCAGCAACCCCAACGATTATCCCACGCTGCTGGCCAGCAACGGCCCGCGGCACGTGGTCTGGTCCGACTTCCACCTGGGAGCGGGCGTGAGCAGCGAAAGCGACGCGCGGACCACCGCCGACGCCGACGGCGACACGTTTGACGACGGCGTGATCCTCAGCGGCAGCGGCATGTTGTCCAATGCGACGGCCGCCTTGACGATCAACGTCACGATGCAGAATCCGAGCCTGCTCGCCGAGCACGGCGACACCGCCTACGTGGCCGCCTGGTTCGATTTCGAGCGCGACGGCGATTTTGGCGGCCCCGGCGATCACTTCCAGGTGATCTCCGTCCACGATGGCGCCAATTCGATGGCCGTGCCGGTGCCCGCCGGCGTCGGCGGCCCGGTCTTCGCCCGGTTCCGCTTCGGCAGCGTGCTGAGTGAAGTCACGTCGCTGACCGGGCAGGCCTCCGACGGCGAAGTCGAGGACTACGTGTTCCACGTGGTCGATTACCTGAAGGACTTCGGCGACGCCCCCAACGGCACGAGCGCCCAGGGCACGCCGCAGACGTATCCGACAACGGTCGCCAACAACGGCGCCTGGCACGCGACGAACCTCAATCCGGACCTGTACCTCGGCAGCGTGCCGCCGGATTCGGAACTCGACGGCAAGCCGAGCGCCGACGGCCGGGGCGACGATCTGGCCGGCGTCGACGACGAAGACGGCGTGGACCTGGCCAATCGCGTGCTGCTCGCCGACGGCGGCACGCCCAACGCGTTCCCCGTCACGGTGACCGGCGAGGGTTACCTGAATGCGTGGATCGACCTGAACGCCGACGGCGACTGGGACGATGCCGGAGAACACTTCGCGCAGAACGTGTGGTTCCAGCCCGATCCGGGCACCGATTGGCAGACCCAGACCTTCTCGCTCACGATTCCGGCTTTGCCCGGCGGGCTCGAGCAGGCCGTCTCCTACGCCCGATTCCGCGTCAGTTCAACGCCGGATCTGGGCTACGCCGGCCCGGACATGAGCCTTGGCGAGGAGGCCGTCGACGGCGAAGTGGAAGACTACCGGGTGTTCATCGTCAACCAGCGGATGGACTACGGCGACGCACCGGACGGCATCGCCGGCGCGAACAGCTATCCGACGCTGCGGTCGAGCAACGGCGCCAGCCACGTGATCGTGCCCGGCCTCGCGCTCGGCCAGCGGGTCGACGCCGAGTTCGACGGGCAGCCCAGCCTGGCGGCCGACGGCGACGACACGACCTATCCCACCGGCGGCGCTGACGATGAAGACGGCGTGTCGTTCTCGGCCTACGGGATGGACATGCTCGGCCGCCTCGTGCCCGGCCAGGAAGCCCTGATCACCATCGACGTCACCAACACCTTCGGCCTGGACGCCTATCTGTATGGATGGATCGACTTCAACGGCGACGGCGACTGGGACGATCCGGGCGAGCAGATTCTCGGCAGCGCCGCCGGCGGCCAGCCGATTTCGCCCACCGGCATCTACTCGATCACGGTTCCTGAACTTTTCGATCCGGAGAATCCCGCGGCGATCTCCGTCCTCGGCGACACGTACGCCCGCTTCCGGCTGAGCAGCGACGAGAACCTCTCCTACGACGGTCCCGCCTCCGACGGCGAGGTCGAAGACTACCTCGTGACGATCGCGATCGGCGACACGACGATCGAGGGCTTCAAGTTCAACGACATCAACAACAGCGGCACGGTCGATGCCGGCGAGGCCGGCCTGCCCGGCGCGATGCTCTACCTCGATCTGAACAACGACGGCCAGTTCACGGAACTCGACACCGACGGCGATGGCGTCGTCGATTGGAGCGAGCCGGTCGCCATCACCCGCCGCGACAACCTGGCGACGCCCGCGGTGAACGAGGCGGGGCTGTTCGAGTTCAGCGGACTCTTCCCGGGCTCCTACGTCGTGCGCGAAGACCTCTCCTCGCTGCCCGGCTGGCAGCAGACCTTCCCCAACATGGACGCGCCGGTGCCCGGCGGCCAGATGAACGCCGACGGGTCCTACACGATCACCGTCGGCGCCGGGGAGACGGTCTCCGACTTGCTCTTCGGCAACTTCCAGCCGCCAAGGGTGGCCGTGACGGATGTCAGCGTCGCCGAGGGGGCCGAGGGCGAGACGACGATCGTCAACGTCACCTTCGAGCGGACCGGTTCGTTCGGCGCGCCGGTGGTCGTTAACTACCGCACGGTCGACGGGACGGCCGTGGCCGGAGACGCGCCCGGCGTCGCAGGCGACAACGACTACGAGGCGGTCGACAGCTCGTTCACGTTCTTCCCGCAGACGGCCACGCCGGGGCAATGGACCTCGCGGGCGATCACCCACAACGCCACGAACGACTACGACTACAGCGTCTCCGGCGACGCGGTGGTCTTCGAAGCGATCGATCCGAAGAACGGCGATTGGGACATCTCCGTCTACTGCCACGAGATCGGCATGCCGCCCCTGCTCCTGACCGACGCGGCGTACCAGGCCGCCTACGGCACGACCGACGAGCGGTTCGGCGACGTGCAGCGGATCAAGACCGCCACGCAGAACGCGATCTACGTGGTCTGGTCGGGCTGGGACGGCAACGACTACGAGATCTTCTTCGCCGAGGTCGAAGTCGACGTGGCGGCGCACAGCCTGAGCGTGGTCCGCACGGCGCAGCTGACGGACAACGCCTACGACGACCTCAGCCCGCAGATCTCCGAGTCGCACATCGCCTGGAGCAGCGCGAATGCCTCCGGCAAGCACGACATCTACGTGCAGCCGATCGCCACGATCGGCACGCAGGCCCCGCAGAAGATCTCCTCGAGCGATTACGACAGCTACGATCCGGAGATTTCCGGCGACAAGATCGTCTGGCACGCCAAGACGGGCGCAAGCACGGACATCTTCCTCTGGGACGGAACGGAAACCCGGCAGGTCACGGCGAACGGAGCGGGCAACGCGGCGCCGCACATCGACGGCAACCATGTCGTCTGGCAGGCCCTGGAAGGCAACGACTTCGACATCTTCCTCTACCAGATCGACGCGCAGCAAACGAGGCAGATTTCCACCAGCAGCGGCGACGACATCACGCCGCGGGTCTCCGGCGACAGCGTCGTCTGGCAGGGCGGCACGAACGGCAATCGCGATATCTTCCTCTACAACATCGCCGACGGCGGAGCGCCGGCCAACATTTCCAACACCTACGGGGTCGACGAGCAGCCGCAGATCTCGAATAACCAGATCGTCTGGCATCATTTCGACGGCAACGACTGGGAAGTCATGCACTTCGACCAGAGCCTGCCGTTTGCCCCAACCAACGTCTCGAACAACTACGACTACGATTGGGGGCCGCAAATCTCCGACGACCTGCTCGTCTGGCGCAGCAACGACGGCCAGGATTTCGAGATCGTCGTGGCGACGCAGGCCCTGTCCAGGGCCACCCAGACGGTCCAACTCGTGATCAACGGCGACAACGTCGTAGAAGACGACGAGTACTTCTTCGTGGAAATCTACGGCGTTGATCTCGGCCAGTTCGACGCGACGCGGGCGACGATCGGAATCTACAACGACGACGGCGCGCTGGATTACGGCGACGCCCCGGCGAGCTACCGCACGCGGATCGCCGACAACGGTCCGCGCCACGTCACGCAGCCCGGCGACGCGAGCCACGAGGGCTACTACCTCGGGCAGGCGATCGACACCGAAGCCGACGGGCAGCCCAGCGCGCGGGCCAACGGCGACGACATCTCCAGCAACGCCGGCGTCCAGGACGAGGACGGCGTGGAAATCCGCTCCTACTGGGTGCCGGGCGGCACCGTCGAAATGCTCGTCACGGTCTCCAAACCGGGCTACCTCGACGCCTGGGTCGACTTCGACCGCAACGGACAATTCGGCGACGCGGCGGGCAACGCGGATCCTTATGAGCAGTTGTTCAGCGGCAGCCGCTTCATCGCGGCGGCCGACGACATCGACCCGGCCACGCCGGGCATCCAGGTGCTGCTCACGACGACCGTGCCCGAACTGGCCGCCGCCGGCGGCGTCACCGTGCTCGGCGACTCCTACGCCCGCTTCCGCTTCAGCCGCGACGGCGGTCTGAGCTACATCGGCTCGGCCATGAACGGCGAGGTCGAAGACTACGCGATCCGCATCACCACGGACAAGCCCGGCGTGACGTTCACGCCTTCGAGCGGCTCGAACCGGGTCAAGGAAGGCGGGCTGAGCGACACCTACACGGTCGTCCTCAACGCACGGCCGGCCGACGACGTGACGATCGACCTGACAACCAACGGCCAGGTGACCGTCAAGCCGACTTCGCTCACGTTCACCCCGGCGAACTGGAACCAGCCGCAGACCGTGACGATCCAGGCGGTCGACGACCTGGTGGCCGAGGGCATCCCCGGCGGCAGCAAGGAACATCAAGGGCTGATCTACAACGCGATCCGCAGCAACGACGGCGCCTACAACAGCCTCGTCCTGCCGCCGACGAACGTTGTCGTCGAAGACAACGACGTGGCCAGCGTGCTGATCATGCGAGGCGGCGGCGTGATCTCGGTCAGCGAGAGCGGCGGCACGGACTCCTATCAGGTCGTGCTCACCTCGCAGCCGGTCGGCGACGTCCGCGTCGTGGCCGACGCGGGAACCCAACTGCTCGTCGCGCCCGCCGGCCCGGACGCCGTCTACCAGAGTTCGATCACCCTGAGCTTCAACAGCTCGAACTGGGACCAGCCGCAGACGGTCAACGTCCGCGCCGTCGACGACGACCTCGTCGAGGGCACCCACACGGCGTCGATCACCCATTCCTCCGCCACGTCGACCGATCCCCATTACGCAGCGCTGACCAGCATCACCAGCGTGCCCGTCCAGATCGCCGACAACGACGTGAGTCAGGCGGGGATCGTTTTCACCGAAACCGACGGCGGCACGGCGGTCACCGAGGCGGGCCCGGCCGACACCTACCAGGTTGCCCTGAAGACCGCGCCGACGAGCGACGTCCGCATCACCCTCGTGCATGGCAGCCAGCTTGTCGCCAGCCCGGCCGAGTTGCTCTTCACGCCGCAGAACTGGGCGACTCCGCAGACGGTCAGCGTCGTGGCGTTCGACGATCAGATCGTCGAAGGGACGATGACCGCATCGATCGAGCACCTCGTCGAGAGCGACGATCCGGCCTACAGCTACGCCGTGCCGCCAACCGTGGAGGTCACCGTCACCGACAACGATCCGGCGGCCTCGACGACGCTGGCCGTTCCGGGGACGTCCGGCGACGACACGCTCGAACTGGTCCGCGGCGACTGGCTGACCGTGTATCTGAACAACCAGTTGATCTATGCGGGTACGGGAATCGACACGGTCTCGTTCGACGGCGGCGCGGGCTACGACGTGGTCAACGTGACCGGCTCGGCCGATCCGCTCGACGCCGAGACGGCGGTCATCCATCCCCACGAGGTGACCTTCCAGGGGACGGAATTTGAATTCACGGCGGTGAACATCGAGCGCGCGGTGGTCGCCAGCGGCGGCGGCGACGGCGACGTGGCGGTGTTGAACGATTCGCCGGGCGACGACACGGTGGTCGGCGGGCCGACCAGCGTGGGCATCGCCGGCCAGGGCTTCAGCCACCAGGTCGACAGCTTCCGGCAGGTCCAGGTGTACGCCCGCAATGGCGGCCGCGACTCGATCGAATTGAGCGATTCGGCCGGCAAGGACAAGGTCAAGGTCGAAGCCGACGACACCGTCAAGCTTTACAACCCGTCGTATTTCATCCGCGGCAAGTTCTTCGAGGAGATCACGGTCCTGTCGACGGGCGGAAACGACGTCGGCCGGATTTACGACACGAAGGCCGACGATACGATGACCGCCTCCTACGAGCAGATCGTCGTCACCAGCGGGGCCGGCTCGGGGCTGAAACGCGAGATCGCCACGATCCGCGGGTTCGAGGACGTGATTCTCTACGCCACCAACGGCGGCTACGACACGCTCAACCTCTACGACAGCCCCGGTGACGACAAGGCGGTTCTACGATCGCACAAGGTCGAGATCGGCCCCAGAAACCCCGACACCTCGGCCTACCAGCAGCGGATTGTCGCCCGCAAGTTCGACATCGTGCACGCGATCTCGGCTGCCGGCGGCAACGACTATGCGAGAATCCACGACACGCCGGCGATCGACCTGCTCGTGGCCGGATTCAACAACGGCCAGACGTGGGCGGAACTGTCCAAGCCGGCGAACGGGAGCGGTTGGGCGAAGATGTACGACGCGCTCGGGTTCGACATCGTCCGGGGGGTGAACGACTACGGCGACGCGCCGCGCAACAAGAAGGACGTGGACAGCGCCGTTGATTTCCTCATGCTGGACGGAGGCTGGGACGAAATCTAGAATCCAGGGGCCCCCCGCGCTGATCACGGCGGCCGCGGCGCGCGGGCCCGGCGCGGCTGGAGTCGGCGCGGCGGCCCGGAGCGACTTGCCGACAAGGGATAGCGAGGCGTCTCGTGTCGCAGCGACCGCGGGAAAGCGAACCAGTCCCGCCCGGCACCTCCAAGCGGGAACTCCGGTCCCGCGCGCTTGCCCTGCGCGGCGCGCTGGACGCCAGAGAGGCCCGCAGCCGAGAAATCTGCCGGCGTTTCGCGGCGCTGCCGGAGTTCGCCGCGGCGGGGGCGGTGTTTCTCTACGTGCACGTCCGCGACGAGGTCCAAACCGCCGAACTGCTGGGCCGGCTCCTGGCGAGCGACAAGCAGGTCGTGGTCCCCTATTGCGAGGGCCAGCTGCTGCGACTGTTCCGGCTCGAGACGATGGACGAACTCGCGGAAGGCTACTACGGGCTGCTTGAGCCGCGCGCGGCGCTGCGCGCGGAGTCCGCCCGGCAAATCCCGCCCGAAGCGTTGGACCTTCTCGGCGTGCCGGGCCTGGCCTTCGATCGCCGCGGGGGGCGGCTCGGACATGGCCGCGGCTACTTCGATCGCCTGCTCGCCGGCCTCCGACCCGACGCCGTGGCCGCCGGCCTGGCCTACGAGTGCCAGGTTTTCCCCCGCGTTCCCATGGCAGCCCACGACGTCCATCTCGACAAGGTGATTACGGAGGAGGCCGTCTACCTTGGCCGCGGCCGCGCGGGCCGTTCGCAGGACCGGATCGATGCCGAACGCGGCGGATCGGCTTCCGCCTGAGCGGAAGCGTTTGCCGTCTATAGCTTTCCGGTCTTCAGCAGCGGCAGGAATTCGCGGACCATCTGCACGGCGGCCGGGCCGACGAGGACCACGAAGATGCCCGGAAAGATGAACAGCACCAGGGGGATGACGAGCTTGACGGCCGTCTTGGCGGCCTTCTCTTCGGCCATCTGGCGCCGCCGCGTGCGCATCGCATCGCTCTGCACGCGGAGGGCCTGGGCCACGCTCGAACCGAACTTGTCGGCCTGGATCAGGACAGCGGCGAGGGACCGCAGATCGGACACGCCGGTCCGGGCGCCGAGCTCGTGGAGGACCTCGTTTCGAGCCCGGCCCATTTGCAGCTGGAAGTTGGCGATGCCGAATTCCTCGGCGATCACCGGATAGGTTTTTCGCATCTCCTCGGCGACCTTCCGCATCGCCTGGTCGAGGCCGAGGCCGGCCTCGACGCAGACGACCATCAGGTCAAGGGCGTCGGGCAGGCCGAGAAACAGGCCGTCCTTGCGGGATTTGGCGATGAACCAGAGAACCATGTCGGGCAGGTAGAAGAACAGGCCGGCCGCGGCAACCGCGGCCATCAGGGTCTTCTGGCTGACGCCCCCCAGGCCGAGGATCGTGCCGCCGCCGAGGAACAGGCCGACGAGCAGCCCGGCGAATTTCAGCCCGAGAAAGATGCTCCCGGCCGACTCGCCGCGGAACCCGGCGGCGGTCATGCGGCTCTTGAGTTTGCCGAGTTCGAGATCGTTCTTCGGCTGGAGCGGTTTGGCGAGGGCCGGGCTGGCCTTTTCCAGGACCTTGGCGACCTTGTCGGTCGGCTTGAGGGCTGCCCGCCGGTCATCGCCGCCGCGCAGCCTGGGGTTGCTGAGCTCGTCGAGGCGTTCGGCGGCGCGCGACTTGTTGGCGGCCAAGAGGTTCATCAGCCACCAGGCCAGCGCGGCGCACATGCCGAAGACGGCGAAGGGATACAAGTCGGCAAAGGTGAATGCAACGGCAAGCGGCATCGCGGTATCCTCACACCTTGATGTTGACGATTTTTCGAATGCACAGTGCCCCAAGGAGCTGCATGAAGAGGGCGACCGCGAGCATTTTCCGCCCCAGCGAATCGTCGAACAACAGCATTACGTAGCTGGGATTCAGGTAGTACACGACCACGAACAGGAAGAACGGCAGGGCCATCAGGATGATCCCCGACAGCCTGCCTTCTCCGGTGAGCGCCTGGATCTGACCCCAGATCTGGAATCGCTGGCGGATCAGCTGGCCGATCTTGTCGAGGATTTCCGCCAGGTCGCCGCCCGTCTGCCGCTGGAGGACGACGGCAGTCACGAAGAACTTCAGGTCCGTATTGGGAATCCGCTCGGCCAGCGACCGCAACGAGTCCTCCATCGAGCAGCCGAGGTTCTGCTCCTCGAAGACCCGCCCGAATTCCTTGCCGATCGGATCGCCCATCTCCGTCGAGACCATGCTGAATCCAGCCGGCAGGCTCTGGCCGGCGCGGAGGGCGCGGGCGACCAGTTCCATGGCGTCGGGGAGCTGGGCGCCGAAGGCCTTCAGCCGCCTGCTCCGCCTGATGTACAGCCAGCAAAAGGGCATCAGGGCCATGAAGGCGCCGAGGATCGGCACAAGGCCGATGTGGACGCGGAGCGCGGCGCCGAGCCCGGCGCCGCACAAGGCGAAGATGCCGCAAATCATCAGCAGCCTGCTCAAGGTGAGGTTCGTATCGGCCTGGTCGAAAATCAGCTTGAAGTTGGCGAAGCGGTTGAAGAAACGGTCGGCGACGCCGGGGATCGCCCCGAGCGGCTCGTTGAGCAACGTCGATTCCTTGATTGCCTCCCGTTTGTTCCCCGTTCTGATGAACAGATCCAGCCGGTCCTCCGCCCGCGTCGCGGAGTCGCCGCGGAAAGCGAAGGCCACAGCGCCGACGAGGCTCGAAACCGCCAGGAACGTGGCCGTGGCGATGATTAGCGTAGACATGGTCGCTGCTCTGATTGGACTCGGTTTGCAACGGCGGAACCGTCAGTCTTCCAACATCACGCGCTGGCGGAATGCGCTCACCGGCAGGCGGACGCCCGCCGCCTCAAGGCGCGGCATGAACGTCGGCCGGATGCCGTGGGCGACGAACCGCCCGTAACAGCGCCCGTTCTCGTCGATCCCGTCGCGCTCGTACGTATAGATGTCCTGCATCACGACAGTGTCCTGCTCCATGCCGACAACCTCGGTGATGTGGGTGATCTTCCTCGGGCCGCCCTGAAGCCGGTTTGCCTGCACGATCAGGTCGACCGCGCTGGCGATCTGGGTCCGCATCGCCTTCAGCGGCAGTTCGAAGCCGGCCATCATGATCATGGTTTCCATCCGCGCGACGGCGTCTCGCGGGCTGTTGGCGTGCAGCGTGGTCATTGAACCTTCGTGGCCGGTGTTCATCGCCTGGAGCATGTCGAGCGTCTCCGGCCCGCGGCACTCGCCGATGATGATCCGTTCGGGCCTCATCCGCAGCGCGTTGCGGACCAGGTCGGTTGCGGTGATCGCCCCCTTGCCTTCGATGTTCGGCGGCCGCGTCTCCAGGCGGACGACGTGGTCCTGCTGGAGCTGGAGTTCGGCGGCGTCCTCGATCGTCACGATCCGATCGCCGTTGCTGATGAAGCTCGAGAGGGTGTTCAGCAGCGTCGTCTTCCCAGAGCCCGTGCCCCCGGAAATCACCACGTTGAGCCGCGCCTTGATCGCCCCCTCCAGGAGCATCACCATCTCCGGGGTGAAGGCCTTGAAATTGAGCAGGTCCTCGAGCTTCAGCGGATTGGCGCCGAAGCGGCGGATGGAAACCGCCGCCCCGTCGAGGGCCAGCGGCGGAATGATCGCATTGAACCGGGAGCCGTCCTGCATGCGGGCGTCGACCATCGGGCAAGTCTCGTCGACGCGGCGGCCGACCTTGGAGATGATCCGGTCAACGATCTGCAGGAGGTGGTTGTTGTCGCGGAAGACGACGTTGCTCTTCTCCATCCGCCCGCGGCGCTCGCAGTAGACATGCTTCGGGCCGTTGATCAGGATGTCGCTGATCGTCGCGTCCTTGAGCAGGACCTCGAGCGGCCCGAGTCCGAAGGTCTCGTCGAGAACCTCGTCGATCAGCCGTTCGCGCTCGCTGCGGTTCAGCAGCGTGTCCTCCGTGTCGCAGAGGTGCTCGACGACGAGCCGGATTTCGCGGCGGAGCGTCTCGCCCTCCAGATCGCCGACGCGCGACAGGTCGAGCTTGTCCACCAACTTGCTGTGGATTCGCTGTTTGAGCTGCTCGAAATTGGCTTCTTTCGATTCCGCGCTGCGGTTGGAGAGCGTTGAAGAATTCATCGTTTTCAACTCGATTTCCTTTTCGAGCGAGAGTTCCAGACCGGCCCGATCGCAGGCCGTGAGTCGGGCGGGCCGGGTTCGCCGGACACGGGGCGCGGCCTGCCAGAGGAAGCATAGCTTATGCGAAGGGCAGGCAAGCGGCGGAAAACGGTCAATCGCGGAAGTCGGAATCTACTGGTTCTACGGATCGCCCGGCGGCCCGGCGGCCCGGCGGCGATCGCCCGGGGCGACAGGAGACGGCATCCATGCCGCCGTGCGAGCAACGGCCGGGCTAGGGCTGTTGCGGACGCGCCGGCGTCCGGGGGGACGCGCCGCGCGGGGCATGGAGAACCAGCCGGGTAATCTCGGGCGGGCAGTTGAAGCGGAACGGAATCTCGGCCGACAGGCCGCGGCCGACGTGCATCACGGTCGGCGGATCGTGAAACGTGCCCGATGCGTACGTCACGCCGCTGCGGCTGGGAGAGACAACGGGGCCCAGAAACGGCAGATGAATCTGACCGCCGTGCAAGTGCCCGGCCAGCAGCAAGTCGACCTGGTGTCTCCTCGCCCAGGGGAGCTGGTCGGGGCTGTGGGCCAGGGCGATCCGCGGCGGCCCGCCGGCCAACGCGGGCGGCGGCGCGCTGCCAAGGTCGGCGGCCGGCGCGATCCAGGGCAATTCGTTGCCGGCCAGCACGATCGAGTGCCGGCCCACGGCCAGTTCGAGCCATCGCCCGCCGAGATACGTCAACCCCGCCTCGGCCAGTGCGGCGCGGAGGCGGGCCGTGTCAACGCGAAGATCATGATTGCCGAGGACATAAAACACTCCATACCGGCTCTCCAACCGCCCGAGCGTCTGCGGAATCCAGGCGATGCAGCGCGACTTGTCGATCAGGTCGCCGGTGATTGCCACCAGGTCCGGACGCAGCGTGTTGCAGATCTGGGCAACCTCCTCGAAATACGCCTTGGCGACGCGGCCGGTGAAATGCAGATCCGTCATGTGGACGATCGTGAATCGATCGAGGGCCTCGGGCAGGCGCTCCAGTTCGAGCCCCCGTTCGGCCACGTCGAGGCTGAGTATTTCGTTGCCCGGAAGGTGAACGAGGAAATCGTGCTCGTGCTCCTCGCCGGACTCCCGCGGGCCGTTTTGCAGCAGGCGGACGACCCGCCGGCGATCCGATCGGAGCGGCGCCGGGGGCCGGTGCAGGACGCGCCGCCAGAGCCAGTCGACCGCGCTGAGGGTGGCCGCGGCCCAGCAGGCCGCCAGATAGGGCACGGCCGGGGCGGGCAGCCAGGCAAGGCCCGTTCCGGGCCCCAAGCGGAGGCCGCGAACGTGGAACCAATAGCCGAAGAAGGCCGGCACGAGCGTGATCAGCAACGCTGCCGAGAGCCAGACCAGCTTGCCCAGGCGAACGGGAATCCCCGTGGCGTGAACGCGGTTGACGAAGGCCACCGAAAGCGCCATGTGGCCGATCAAGGCCCAGCCGAGGAGCAGGACGACGGCGAGTTGCATAGCCGAATTCCTGCGGCCGTGGGAGAATCCGAACGAACACGACGTTGGGCCTCGCCCCCCTCCGCCGATCGCCCCATCAAACGGGCGTTGCCGGGCCCGAGGTCGGTCAAGATTGGGCAACGGGCCCGGGGGCTGTGACGATCTGTTCGACCGTGCTGAGCAGTTGATCGACGCGGAATGGTTTGTAGAGCACGGCCTGGAGGCCGGCCTGGCGCGCCTTGACGATCGAATGGCCGGGGTCGTATCCGAAGCCGGTCATGAGGATCAGCGGGAGGGGCTCGGTCTTCCAGATCTCGCGGAGCCTGAGCATCAAGTCGTAGCCCGCCATGTCGGGCAGGCGGATGTCGCTGATCACGACGTCGTAGCCGCTGTTGCGGACCATGAACATCGCCTGGGCGCCGTCGGGGGCGGTCTCCACCGTGCACCCGTAGCGTTCGAGGAGGTCGTGGGCCGCCTTCTGCACGCTCGCATCCTCGTCGACGAGCAGCACCCGGCGGCCGGCCAGGGCGGGGCGGAGGGCTTCCGGCGGTTGCGGCAGCGCCTTGGCCGGGGTCATCTTCTGCCCGACCTTCTGGATCACCTGCTTGATGTCGCGGACGTTCTTGAGAATGCTCTGGAGCCGCCGGACGACCTCCGGCTCGTGGCCGATGTATTTCTCCATGACGTTGACCGCGTCGAGGAGAATTTCGTCGACCGGCAAGGCGACAGCGCTGTGGATCGCCTCGACACTGGCGGCGGCCGTGCCCGCCTTCTCGGCCACGAGCAGTTCAAGGGTGTTGAGCGCCGCGGCCACGTCGCGCGTGAAGATCTCCAGGAATTGCAGATCGCTCTCGGTGAACGCCCGCGGCTCCGTGCTCTCCACGTTGAAGGTCCCCTGGACCTCGTCGTGAAAGACGATTGGCACGGTCAGCGAGCTCTTCGCGCCCTTGGCCCCGGGCAGGTAGAGCGGGTCTTCGCTGGTGTCCTCGCAGAGGTAGCTCTTCCCGGTCGCGGCCACGAACCCGGTCACCCCGTTGCCCTGCGGCCGGGCGTAGAGATCGCGGCTGGCGGCTTCGGGCTCCATGCCCGCTGAGAGCAGGATTTCCAGCCGGTCGGTCCTGGGATCGAGGAGGCGGATTTCGACAACCTCGAAGTCCAGCAGATCCTTGGTGAAATGCAGGATGTTGGCCTTGAGCAGCTCGATCCGCTCCTCGACCGACATCTGGAGCAACTCGTCGGCGGTCAGATCAGCCAGTTCCATGCCCGCCTGGTGAATCGCCGCGAGCTTCTGCTGCTGGTGGATTTCCAGCGTGACATCGCGGACCGTCACGATCAGGTGGCTGGGCGGCCCGTCGGCCTCGTGGACCGGCACGGCATGGACATGGAAATAGCGGTGGTCGCTGCTCCGCAGCGTCGACGTGCTCGGGGCACCGGTGGCCAGGGCCGTGTGGAAGGGGCAGAAGTCAGGACCGAGGATCTCCGGACTGTCGAGAACGTCGTAGAAGTCCTCGCCCGCCACCACATCGCGCCCGCTCCACTGGCGGAGTCGCGCATTGGCCCAGACGATCTGGTTATTGCTGTCGAGCAGGATAACGCCGTCGGGCATGCCCTCGAGAATCTGCTCGGTCTGCAAAAGCTTGCCGAGCTCGTAGGCCTGCTGGAGATGGTCCGACGTGAAATAGACGGCGTCAAACGTCTCGCTGGAAAGACAGGCCAGAGCGCCCAGCGGCGTCCGCGCGTGAATCACTTCGCACGGTTCAACCGTCTTGGCGACGATCGATTGACGAATCTCCGCGGTCGGCCCGACCACGAGGACCTTGGGGCCGGTGCCCCCGTTACGCCGCCGAACGGCCTCTTCCGCCTGGCCCGGGATCGCACTGTCTGAGTCGACTCTTGCTTTATCGGCCAACGTCCCGCAACTCCCTGGTACTTGCCGGTCGAATACGCACGTCTCGTTAAATTATAGGATTTTGCCGCGGGGGGAACAACCGCGGCGGCGACCTGACTCTTGCATCGGCTCGACGAACCGGCCAAGTTCACGACGCCTCGGTTTCTCGGCGGAATAGCGGAGCGTGCAACCCGCGACAGGCCAACCTGTTCGGTATCGCATGCACATTCGGATGGTGTTTTGGAGGGGAGTGGATTTGCCCACACTTAATCCAACTTGCGCTGGATTGTGGACGAAGCCGGCGGATCGCGCGACGCGCGCATCGCCCGCGTCTCCCGCAAACGCCTACAATCCATGCAAACGGCCCGAAAACCACCCCGCGGCCAACCGGACTTGCGCGGACCGGTGGAGAACGTCGGGCAGAAACGACGATCCTCCTCTCGTAGTGGGCTCTTGCGACGAATTTGAGTGGGCCTGCCGCGGCGGGCAGTGAGGTCTGCGGCTTTCCGTCCGAGCGGGCAGAGCGTTCAGAAACGAGGTCCGAGTGATGTGGCGTGCGATTTTCCTGGCACTTGGCGTCTATACGGCGATCTTGGGGGCGCAGTGCCTGGGGGTGCAGAAGTTCACGCTCAAGAAGCAGGCGGAGCCGATCGTGCGAAAAGGCGGACTGCTCGATCCGACCGTGATCACCCCCGGAGCCAAGAAGACGATCGTTCCCCCCGACTGGGCGCCCTGGAGCTTGATGTCCACCGGCGCTATCGTCTGCCTCTACTCGTTCACGCTCCCGCGGCGCTGGAATGGATGAACGGCGGCCGCCGCCCGACCCCTTTGGCGGTTGCACATTGGCCCCTGGCGATTGGCGCCCCCTAATCCCCTCCGTTGCGGAATCGATTGAAGTAGTCCCGTGTGTGATCCTGGTGCCTGCGGGGGATCTGTTGGCCCGTGATCGGATCGGCTGATTCGGACCGGGCCGACTGGAGTTGCTCCTCGATCTCCTGCAAGACCCTCCCCTTGACGTTCGGCCCGTCCGCCTGGCCGATAATCGTTGCCGACCCCTTGCCGATCTTCTGCTTCACCCGCGTGTCGTAGAAGCCGGTTTCCGTCTTTTCCTCCGGCCGGTCGCCGCTTCCCTGGCCCGGCCCCATGCCCATTCCGGGCCGATCGCCTTGGCACGCGGCGCAGCCCACCCCGCCGCACTGGGCGCAGTTGATCTGGTCGCGCGCCTGGCAGAGTTGGTCCATGGCTTCGTCGAGCATCTGCATTTCGTCGAGTTGCTGCTGCAACGCGCCGAGATCGCTTTGCAGCTGTTCGAGCAGATCGCCGGTATCCTGAAGCTGGCCATCTTGCAGAGATTGCGAGCACTGGCCAAGTTGCCCGGCCATCTCCTGGAGCCGCTCGACTTGGCCATCGCGCTCCCTGAGCTGGTTGAGCTGGTTCTGGAGCCGGCCGGCTTCGTCCTCCTGCCCGGCCTGGCGGGCCTGGTTGATCTGGTTTTGCAGGTTCTGGCATTGCCGCGTGTGCTGGTTGATGGCGTCTTCCAGCTTGTTTTTCATCGCATCGAGCTGGCCGGCAAGCTGCCGTCTTTCTTCGTCCGTGAGCTTTCCGTCGGCCACTTGTGCCTGGAGGTCGCGCAGCTGGTCGATCGCTTTGCGCAGGTCTCCTTCGGCGACGGACTTGATGAATTCCTCGGCCGGTCCGCGGTTGCCCGGGTCAAGCTGTTCGAGCGTCTTGCGGATCTGGTCCGCGCCGCCGATCTGCTGCTGCCGACTCTCCATCTGCCGTTTCAGGTCGTTGAGCTGCACCAAGGCTTCTTTCCGGTCGTCCTGTTTCCCGCTGGAAAGCTCCTCCACTTGCTCGGTAAGCCGATCGAAAAGTCGCCGGGCATCCTCCAATCCGGCCTGCTGGGCCTGTTTCCGCTGCTCAATCAGCTTCCGCTGCAAACTGCCCGCGGCCTGCTGGACCTGCCTCTTGACCGCCGCCGCATTGGCCTGCTGGTCCTTCGGCGCGACAGCGGGCGAAAGCCAGATTGCCAGGAAAGCAACCACGAGCGGAACCAGCGGCAGCAGAATCGGCCCTCCCGGCGCGACGCGGAACTGATCCCTGATCTCGATCTTCTGGATCCGCCGTTCGGCGTCGGCGATCAGGGCCTGGCCGATCTCCGTCTCCCGCTCCGCGGCCGTCAGGGCGAGCGTGCTCGACACGCGCTCCTTCAGCCCGAACCGCCGATCGACCTCAATCGCCGCGTCGATCGGGCCCCGGCCGCGGACAACGGCAATTCCGGCCGCCGACAGGCCGCCGGCGACAACGCCCAGCAGAGGCCAGACCCAGCCCTCGATTCCCAGGGGCCGGTACTTGTCAATCAGCACAAGCGCCAGGGCGATCAGCAGCGTCGCGAAACAACACCAGCCCACCAGTCGAGTGAATCTCTGGAGACCGAGCCGCCAACGCGCCCGGTTCACCTGCCGGTTGAGTTCGTCCACGCGACCACCTCCCTCAAGACACCAGACCCCCGCCGGGTTGCAGAATCGGCCCACACCGCTGCGGTCCATGCGAAGCGCTCGGGCGCCGGCCCCAGATTCTCTGACGATGGCGATTCTTCTGCTCTGCGCTTGCCGGAAAACGCGAGCCCGTTGCGCAACACGCGGCCTACCTCCCGAACGATCGGCCTTGTTCCCGGAATCCTCCTTCTCACATTTGGATTATAGCCTCATCCGGCAGATTCACGTAGTAGCTGCAGGCGTCCCCTCCCGGCCGGGCGAACATCGTTCGCCGCGCCCCGGAGCGTGAGACTTGTTTGGCACCTGCGTTTCTCCGAACCTCGCGGTGTGTTAGATGAACAACAAGCCTGCGTGGACGACGATTCTCGGGCAACGGATGTGTCACAAAGGGCCGCAGCGGAAGGGGCTCGTTCTGGTATGCCTGCTGTGTCCAGTCCTGTTTGCCTTCCTGGCATACTCCGTGGATCCGGGTCTGATGAGCCTGGCCCTGACGCGAATGCAGATACTCTGGCTCGATGTGCTGCGACAGCCAGTTCCGGTCGATCGGCAACCTCTCCCAAGACGACATTGAAGCCGACATGGCGGCGATCTTCATAGCCGTTCCATGCGATGAAAGGAGGCGTCTCTCTGTTGCTGGATTTCCTCGGCAGTCTCGAGTACGCGGATGAAGTCGGCATCATCAGGCCATGCAACCATGCTGATTTGCGGCGATGCTCCATCAGACAACAACCAGGGAGGCACGGGGGAGCTCCCGCGGAGCTGGCGCACGATCGACGACGGAGTTCTCCTTTTGTTCAGATCCCCGCCCCCCCTGGGGCGATCCGGACTGCCTGCCACCGGCTGCCCCCCCGGTCAACGTCCGGATCATGATCTGACTGCCTGGCAATCTCCGGCGACGACCGGCGACGCCCTGCTGGGCACTTCCTCGCACACGCCGTGTCCCAAGGTGGGAAGGGGACGCTGTGGTTTCCCCTTGACGCGCGATTCCGCCGGCCGGCGGTTTGCAGGAAGCGCACCGCGGGCGCCGCGCGCCGCGGGCCCCAGAAGACGAGGGGCTTGGCGCGCTTTTCCTCCCCGCGGCACCCGTCAGCACGATTCGTTCCGGCCGGAACAGAGGCCCTGTGTCCTTCCATGGGCGAGCCGCTATCATGGGGTCAGCTTTCCCCTTTCCGCTTCTGTTTCCGCTTTCCGCTTCCGAAGGTGCATCAATGACCGATTATCGCATGCAGCGCGATTCCATGGGTGAAGTCCGGCTTCCGGCGAATGCCTACTACGGGGCCCAGACGCAGCGGGCGGTGGAGAACTTCCCGATCTCCGGGCAGAGGCTGCCGGCGGAGTTGATCCACGCGATCGGCCTGGTGAAATGGGCCGCCGCGTCGGTGAACCGCGATCTGGGCTTGCTCACCGGGTCGGGGAAGCGCCCCTTGAGCGAGGCGGAGGTCGACGCACTGCTCGCCGCCTGCCGTGAAGTGGCCGAGGGGCGGCTGGACGATCAGTTTCCGATTGATGTCTACCAGACCGGCTCGGGCACGTCGAGCAATATGAACGCCAACGAAGTGATCTCCAATCGAGCGATCGAATTGGCCGGCGACGACCGCTTTGGCCTGGCCAAGCCGATCCATCCGAACGATCACGTCAATCTGGGGCAGAGCACGAATGACATCTTTCCCACGGCGATTCACGTCGCCGCGGCCCGCGGCATTCACGACCGCTTGATCCCCGCTTTGAAGCGCGCCGGCGCGTTGCTCCGCGAGAAGGCGGCCCAGTGGCAGGGCATTCTCAAGATCGGCCGGACGCACCTGGCCGACGCCACCCCGCTGTCTCTCGGCCAGGAGATCGGCGGGCTGGCGCGGCAACTGGAGTTGTCGGTCGGCCGGGCGGATCGAGCCCTTGAAGCGATCCTCGAACTGCCCGCCGGAGGCACCGCGGTCGGAAGCGGCATCAACACCCACTGCGAGTTCGGCGCCCGGGTTGCCCGGTTCCTGGCCGCAAGGACCGGCATCCCCTTCGTCGAAGCGGCCGACCACTTCGAGGCCAATGCGCAGCGCGACGGCCTTGTCGAATCCCACGGCCAGTTGCGCGCCGTCGCCGTCACCCTGTTTAACGTGGCCAACAACATCCGCTGGCTCGGTTCGGGGCCCCGCTGCGGCTTCCAGGAGATCAAGATTCCCGATCTCCAGCCGGGGAGCTCGATCATGCCCGGCAAGGTCAATCCGGTGATGAGCGAAAGCCTCATGCAGGCAGCGGCCCGCGTGATCGGCAACGATCAGGCGATTGCCGTCGGCGGCGCCGCCGGCGGCCAGTTTCAACTGAACATCATGATGCCGATGATGGGCGATGTGATTCTGGAGAGCATCCGCCTGCTTGGCGGCGGTGTCCTCGCCTTCGCCGCAAAATGCCTGGAGAATCTCCAGCCCAATCCCGAGGCCTGCGAAGCTTCCGTCGAAAAGAGCCTCGCGCTGGTCACCGGGCTGAACCCCTACATCGGCTATGAACAGGCCGCGGCCCTGGCCAAGGAAGCGTTCAAAACGGGAAAGACGATCCGGCAGATCTGCCGCGAGCAGCAGATTCTGCCGGAAGACGAACTGGCCGAGGCGTTGGATCCCTGGCGGATGACCAGGCCGGTTGCCTAGACGGGCTTGGCCGGCACGAGAGCCTTGGTCTGAAGGGGCTCGCCGCTTCAAGCCGCCGCGGCGATCGTCCGCCGGGCGGCACCGCGTACGCGAACGTTCTACGGCAGGAGGAACACGAGCCCGGCCGCGACTCCCGCCTCGGCCAACCCGCCGCTGATTCGCAAGGGTGGCCGGTAGTAACGCAAGGGAGTTGGGGTGCCGGGCCGCTCGTGCCCGAGAACGTAGACGCACTCAGAGGTAGGTTCTGCCGCCAGGCGATACGGCAGGATGGCCAGATTTCCCACAAAATGGACGGTCGAAGCCACCGGCTGACCGAGACCCAGGGAGTATCCGTGTCGTTCGAGGGCCGCGTCTTCAAAGTACAGGGGCCGGTGGCAGACCCCCGGCGCGGTCCAGCAGAAGCCAGTCCATCCGCGAGGCGGCCGGGCGGCGGCCGAAGATGCCGCCCGCTGCAAATCGACTTGCCCGGCATGGTCCGTCGGCAGCCGCCCGCGCTGCGGCTGGATGCTTGTCGAGATGCTCGTGATCGGCTTGAGCGGTTCGAGGAGCCCGGGCGTCTGTTCACCGCCCGCCGCACGCAGGCTGGCCGGGCAGAGCCCGAGAACAGCCAAGACAAGACAACCTGGCATGAGTCTCATTTCTGCAATTCCTTTGCAGCCGGGCGATCCGATTCCGTTGGCTTCGCGTGGATCGATTGTCGAGCCGGAGCACGTCACCGTCCCGCACGGTGGGGAGATGGCGGAACGGTCTGGCCGCGAGATTCCCAGGCGTTCCGTTTGCCCAGCCACCCGAGACAACGCCTCCTCTCGGTACTTGTTTCGGCGTTTGCGGCCGAGCCCTTGGGTCTTTTCGCTGCGGCAGGCCTGTCTTGCCAAGCGAATCGCCGTCTCCATCCCGGGCGAAATTATTGCCTGCTCGATCAGAAGTTAATTGCAGAATAAGCCGTTCGCGACTATTGTAGAGGTTGGCGGAATGCTTCTCTTACGGGAATCCAGAAGTCCCCGCGAATTGTCTAACCTTATGGTCCCCAATGGTTTAGCCTCATGCGTTGGATCGCCGACCTTCGCCGCTTGTTGAACGGGGATGTCCGCGGCGTTCGCGACGACAACGCTGTCTGCCTGTATGTCGCGCCGCTGGAATCGCGGCGTGTCCTCTCGGCAAGCCCGCTTGTCGCCGCCGTCGATCCGGCGATCGACGGCGGACTGGCCCGGTCGAGCGAGACATTGATCACGGCGGCGGCGGGCGAGCCGGTGTTTGAAGTCCTGTCCTCCGATCTGCGCGGGTGGGTACAGGAGGACTACCAGCGCGGATCGGGCACATGGAGCGTCGATGGTATTGGGGCGACCGTAACCCAGGAATCCAACGGTCAGCCGACGGTCTTCTATAGCGATTTCGCGGCGCCGGCGGCCCCGCTGGACGTGATGATCCGCGTCGTCGGCAACCGCGACGACGACTACATCGGCTTCGTATTGGGTTTTCAACCCGGAGATTTCTCCAACGCAGACGCCGACTATCTGCTCGTCGACTGGCGGCAGGCGGACGGGATCGGTGGCGGCGTCGACGGACTGAAGGGCCTGGCCGTCTCGCGCGTCAGGGGGATTCCCGATTCACAATGGGACTTCTGGGGCCATCGAGATGGCGTGGCGGAACTGGCCAGGGCGACCAACCTGGGCAACCAGGGCTGGGCGAGCGATGTCGAGTACCGCTTCACGATCGAGCATGGCCCGGATCGGCTCTTGGTTTACGTCAACGGTCAGCTTGAGTTCGACCTCGCTGCCCCGGCAGATCACCCATTTCCCGGCGGCCGGATCGGGTTCTACAGCTACTCGCAACCGGATGCCGTGTACAGCGCGTCGCCGAGCCAATACCTCCGCGCCGATGAGGGCTCGCCGTTGACCCTGGCTCGACATTTCACGTACTCCGGAAACGGCGATTCGCTCGCGGTGTCGATAGACTGGGGCGATGGAACCGCCAGCCCCGGTACGGTCGATTTCGCGAACGGCGCCGGCACAATCTCGGGCACCCACACCTACGCCGACAACGGCCAGTACACGGTCCGCTACGTTCTGGACGATGGCCAGTCCGGTCAAGTGACCGGATGGGCAAGCGCCGAGATTCTCAACGTCGAACCCGCCATGACCGTTGTCGACAACCAGACGACAACGGAAGGGGCGATCCTCAGCATCATCGACCTGGGCACGCTGACCGACCCCGGCTTCGGGCCGACCGAGACGTTCACCTACACGATCGACTGGGGCGACGGCACGCCGCACGACTCCGGCGGCGTAACGATCGACGCGCCGGGCTCGCCGGGCGTGCCCACGGCCGGGTCGTTCGACGGCTCCCACGTCTACGCCGACGACGGCCAGTACACCGTCACGGTCACGGTCGCCGACGACGACGGCGGCACGGACGAGCAGACCTTTCTGGTAACCGTCGAGAATGTCGCCCCCACGCTGCTGGAGCTCGACGATAGCGAAGTCGACGCGATGGGGCGCGTGACCATCGAGGGGAGTTTCTCCGATCCCGGCTACGACAATCCTCTGAACCCCCTGGAACGGCCCGGAGGGAGCCGCGAGACATTCACCGTGATCGTTGACTGGGGCGACGGCACGATCAGTGCGATTCCGGCGAACGGGCCGGGGATCGTTTCGTTCTCGGCCGAGCACCGCTATTTCGCCCCCCCCGACCCGGCCAATCCGGCCGCTGACATCCGCATCCTGGTGACCGTGATCGACGACGACGGCGGCAGCCACTGGCTGGAAACCTATGCCGAGGTGCCCGGCGAAGGCGCCGAGAAATTCGTGCGGATCGACACCACGCCCCAGGTGCCGCAGCTCTACTTCCCGCGGCCGCCGCAACTCGATGCCGGCGCGCTGGCGCGGTCCTCCAACCCCTTGTTCCTGTCTTCCGCTGACCTGGAAACGGTTCGCTCCGATTCGGTCGCCGCCTCGGAGAACTACGTGGTCCTGCGGGTCGTGCTGCCAAGCGGCGCCGAGAGCGCCGATTACCGCCTGCCGGACGACGCGCTGGCCAATTTGCCGGCCATTTTGAGCCGCGTGCCCGACAATCATTATCGCATTTATGAAATCCATAGCGACGGGCCGGATCGCCTCGTCCGCGACGTTTTCGTCCGCCAGGGGCGGGTGATCGACTCCAGCGATGCTTCCGAAGGCATCGACGAACGCCCCCCCCACTCGCACACGACCAAACCAGGCCCGGCATTCCCGGACGACGCCGGCCAGACGCGGGTCGACACACCGCGGCGATTGTGGGAGGAGTGGGAACGCTCCCAGTCGCAACCGGTCGCCGCCGAGGAGGGGGCCGGGGCCGAGCCGTCATTCAGGGGACTGCCGCCGCAAGCCGCGGACGTGCCGGCGTCCACGTCGGACGCCGCGCCGAGCGCCGAGACGCCCCTGACCGCATCCACCGCGGATCACTCCGCAGCCGCGCCGACCGCTGGAACCGCCCTGCTGGCGTTCCGGCTCCATTCCGGCTGGAACCAGCGGGCCGACCGGCTTCTGGAAGTCTTTTCAAAAGGCTGCGATCAGCCAATGAAACCCGCTGCTTGGCATCGACCCAAGAAGGGCTGAACATCGCGCTGCGCCCGCGGCAAGAGCCGTTCCTTATCTGATCAGAGATTCCATGAGTACCTGTCCCGCGTGCCACGCCCAACTGACCGATGCGGCGATCCGCGCCGGCATTTGCCCGGCGTGCGGCGAGCGGATCGATCGGACGGCCGACCGGTCGCCGTCGAATCGCGATTTGGAGACGGTCGATCTCGACGGCCAAGGGATACCGCAGGATGGGCGGCCGGAGGACACGGCAGCGACCGGGGAATTGCCTGCGCAGGGGGCGATTCCCAAGATTCGCGACACCGACCAGAATCTGAACCTGCAAACCGCGGCCTTCGATCCTGGGCAACCTCCGCCGGGCGGCGCCGGCTCCAATTTGGAGCGGGAAGGCACGATCGACGCGGGGCCGGAGGCACTCGGTGGCCAGGTGCCCGCAGACGCCGGCCAGGCGCCGGCGGCCGGCGGCCCGGCCGACCCGGGAACGCGGGGCACGATCGATCTGGCGCCCGGCCTTACGCACGCCCAGGTTCCGCCGGGCGCGACCGCCGCCGATCCGCATCGAATCCTCGAGGTTTGGGGGAGCAAGCTTGCCCCGGGGAGCAGGCCACAGGCCACCCTCAAGATCGATTCCACCACGACTCTCGGCGCCGGGACCGTCCGGATCAAGTCGCGGAGCGTGGCGGCCTCGGCCGATGCGTCCGCCGCAAAGGCCGCCGACTACGAGTTGCTCAACGAGATCGGGCAAGGGGGGATGGGGATTGTCTACGCGGCCCGGCAGGCGTCGTTCAATCGCCGGGTCGCGGTGAAAATGCTCCGCCCCGGGGCCAAGGGCAAAGGCAGGCAACACGAGTTTGTCGCCGAGGCCGTCACCACCGGCGACCTGGACCATCCGAATATCGTGCCCGTCTACGATTTGGGAACGAATGAAGACGGGGCATTGTTCTACGCGATGAAGTGCGTCCAGGGAACGCCCTGGGACGATGTCTTGCCCGAGAAGTCGCAGGCGGAGAACCTGGCGATTCTCTCCAAGGTGGCCGACGCGATCGCCTTCGCCCACGCCAACGGCGTGATCCACCGCGATCTGAAGCCGGAAAACATCATGCTCGGCAGCTTCGGCGAGGTCCTCGTGATGGACTGGGGACTGGCGGTGCGATTCACCGTTGATTCCGAAGGCCGTTACCATTCGTCGAAAACCACGATGGGAGGCACGCCGGCCTACATGGCGCCCGAACTGGTGCTCGGGCCAATGGAGCGGATCGGACCGGCCGCCGACATCTACCTGCTCGGCGCCATCCTGTACGAGATCGTCACCGGCAAGACGCCGCATGCCGGCCGAACGCCGATCGAATGCCTCCATGCCGCGGCGAAGAACGTCATCGAGCCGAGCGATCAGTCCGGCGAGTTGCTCGAAATCGCCCTGAAGGCGATGCAAACAGAGCCGAAGAACCGTTACCAGAGCGTCGCGGCCTTGCAGCAGGCGATCCAGGAGTATCAATCCCACTCCGAGAGCATCGCCCTGCTCAACCACGCGCGCGGGCAACTCGCCACGGCCAGGCAGACGGGCGACTACCAGGACTACGCCCGGGCACTGTTTGGCTGCCAGGAGGCATTGGCCCTCTGGGACGGCAATCGCTCGGCGGCGGCGGAGATCTCCAGGGCGAAGATCGCCTACGCCACGTGTGCCAAGGCCCGCGAGGACTTCGACCTGGCGGCTTCGTTGCTGGATGCCAATGACGGGGAGCACGCCGACCTGTTGCGGGAAGTGCAAGCCGGCAAACGCGAGCGCGAGGCCCGCATCCGCCGCTTGAAGAACGCCAAGCGCATCGCCCTGGCCCTGATTGCGGTCACGTTTGCCGTGGTCACGACGGCCTACTTCGAAATCCGCAAACAGCGCGACCGCGCGGAGCGATCGCGGGCGCGGGCCGAGATCGCCCGGGCGGATGAAGCCGCGGCCCGGCGGGCCGCCGAGCAGGCCGAAGCCGATGCGGTCCGCTCGCGAGACATCGCCGAAGAGCGGAGAATCGCCGAGCAGCGCGCCCGCCGCGACGAGGAGCAGGCCCGAAGAAACGCCGAAGCGGCCAGACGTGCGGAGCAGTACGAAGCCTATGTGGCGCGGATCGGCCTGGCGGCGGCGAAAATCGAAGACAATGCGTTCTCCGACGCCGAGCGCCTGCTGGCCGAGTGCCGCAAGAGCGAGTTCCGCCACTGGGAAACGGGCCGGCTGTGGCACCTCTGCCAGCAGAGCGTCCAGACGTTCGAGGCCGAAGGGCCGATCGAATCGGTCGCCTACAGCCCCGGCGGGGACCGCGCCTTGCTGGGCGGCTGGGATGGATGCGTCCGCATCGTCGCACTTGCGGGCGAAACGCCGCCAATCGCCATTGCCCACGGCGGTTTTGTCCACGCCGTGGCGTTCTCCCATTCCGGGCGAATCGTCGCCTCGGGCGGAGACGACTGCCGCGTCCGCTTGTGGGATGCCGCCAGCGGCGCGCCCTTGGGCGTGATGGCAGGTCATGGCGACGCGGTCGTCAGCCTCGACTTCTCGCCCGACGATCAATGGGTCCTGAGCGGTTCCTACGATGGCACGGCGAGAATCTGGGACGCGGCGACGGGACACGGCTTGAGTGTGCTTGAGGGGCACAGTTGGTGGGTCTGGCAGGCGGCCTTCTCGCCCGACGCATCCAGGATCCTCACCGCCAGTCAGGACGGCCGGGTGATCGTCTGGTCGGTGTCCAATCGGGAGGGGCGGCTCCAATGCGAACCGCAGACCGAATTCAACGGCCACGGCGGCCCCGTCTACTCGGCCGCGTTTTCGCCCGACGGAGTGCAGGTTGCCTCGGCCGGGTATGACGGACGCGTCATGACCTGGAATCCGGCCGACGTCAAGCCGGTCGACCTCGCGGCCCGGATCGCCGGGATGGCCGAACCCGAGCCGCCCCATCAGACGTTCCGCGGCCACAGCGGATCGGCCAGTTGTGTCGTCTACTCGCCCAACGGCCGGCTGATCGCCAGCGCCGGGCACGACAATCTGGTGAATATCTGGGACAGGCAGTCCGCAACGCTGATCAAGAGCCTCCGCGGGCACGGCGGGCAGGTCCGTTCCTGTCGATTCTCCCCCGATGGGCAGGTCGTGCTCTCTGGCAGCCACGACGGCCAGGCAAAGACCTGGTCGCTCGCAGGCTACCAGGAGGTCCGCGCCCTGAAAAGCCGACTGCTCCGAGGTCACGCCGACGCCGTGCTCTCGGCGCGGTTCTCCCGCTCGGGTGACCAGGTGGTCACGGCAAGCCGCGACCGCACGGCGAAGGTCTGGGACGCCAATCGCGGCGAGCTGCTCTGCGAACTCAGCGAAGGCCACGAATTCCTCGCCTCCTCGGCCATCTTCTTTGCCGATGGCCGCCGGATGCTGACCGCCGGCGGCGACAACACGGTGCGTCTCTGGGACGTGGCCGGCGGCGGCGAACTCTTCTGCCTCGAAGGCACCGGCCGCGAGGGGGCCTTGGCCCTGTCGCACAACGAGCAGTGGATTCTGACCGGCTCGACCGACGGCTCGGCCCAGTTGTTTGAAACAAGCGGCAAAGCGTTGCAGCGGCTCGCGCCCACGGGCGGAGCGGCCGCCTCGGGCGCCGTCACCGCCGTTGCCTTCTCTCCCCACGACGATCTTCTCCTGATCGGCGACTCCCACGGCCGCTGCCAGGTCTGGGCCAGAGAGGATGAGAAGGGGCTTTGGACAAGGCGTTTCCAGCGCCGGAACCACAGCCGCCGGATCGCGACGGCGGCCTTCCTGCCCAACGGCCGGCGAGCCCTCACGGCGAGCCTCGACAACACCGTCGGCCAATGGGATTTGGAGACGGGCGAGGAAATCACCAGGGGCGTGCTCAAGCACCCCGGCCCGGTCACCTCGATGGCCGTCCTGCCCGACGGAAAACAGGCACTGACGACCTGCGACGACGGCCGCCTCCGGCTCTGGGACCTGGACAAGGCCGCGGTGATCGGCGAGATGGCCGGCGGGGACGAGGCCCTCCACCATGTCGCCGTCTCTGGCGACGGCGGCCGCGCGCTGACGACCAACACGGTCGACCGGGTCGTGCGGCTCTGGGATCTCCAGACCCGCCGCGAAATCACCCATCCCGGTCGGGCGGGCGAGGCGATGCTCGATTTCTCCACCATCGGGGGCCTGGCGTGGAATGCCGTTTTCACGCCCGACGGCGCCCGAATTCTCTCCGTCGGCGGAAACGACGCACGCATCTGGGAAATCGGCTCGGACCGTGAACGGATGAGCTTCAGCCCGCACGGGGCCGTCGCCTGGGCTGAATTCTCGCCCGACGGGCGGCTCGCCGTCACCGCCAGTTGGGACAATTCGGCCAAGATCTGGGATGCCAGGACCGGCCAATCGTTACGGAAGCTGTCCGGCGGGCACACGCGCTATGTCAACAGCGCCGTCTTTTCTCCCGATGGCAAGACCATTCTGACCGCCGGCGATGATCGCACCGCCCGATTCTGGGACGCGCAGTCCGGGCGGCTGCTGGCGAAATCGCTGGTCGGACACACCGACCGGATTCGCCGCGCGGTCTTCTCTCCTTCAGGGCATCGAGTGCTCACCGTCTCCGACGACAAGACCGCGCGCATCTGGGATGCCGATTCGGGCCAGGCGGTCCGCGTGCTGGCAGGGCACGAGTGGGCCGTGCTCGACGGGGTCTTTTCACACGACGACAAGTCCGTGATCACCGGAAGCGAAGACAACCGCGCGCACCTCTGGAATGCGGCAACCGGCGGACTCCTGCGGACATTCGACGGCCACGCCGCCGCCGTCACCTCGGTCGCCTTCTCGCCGGACGGCCGGCGGATCCTGACCGGCAGCCGCGACCACACGGCAAAACTCTGGGACTCCCAAACCGGCAAGGAACTGCTCAGCCTCCGCGGGCATGAGCAGGAAGTGACAAGCGTGAGTTTTTCGCCCTCGGGACGCTATGCCCTCAGTTCGAGCCGCGATGGAACCGCGATCATCTATTTGGCTGCCGAGTGGCGCGGAGACGATCCGCCGTGAGGCGATCAGTCGCGAGGTTATAGAACACAGGTCACGGGACACAGACTACAGACCTCGTTCCCGAGCTCCGGCTTGGGAACGAGCCCGTCAGCCGGGCAGGCCGCCGGGGAACCAAAGACTTGACCTTCCGGGCCGTAGCCTTTACCCTGTGACCTGCCAGCCATTCTGGAGGAGTCAACCATGCCGGTTCTTGTTCATCGCATGCTCGTGGCGGTCTGTATTGTCCCGTTGCTCGGCGGCGCCGTTGCGGGGCAGAAATTCGTCCCCAACTACGACGAGAGCAAGGTTCCCGCCTATGATCTGCCGGACCCGCTCCAAATGAGCGACGGCAGCCGCGTGGATACCGCGGAAAAGTGGACACGGCTCCGCCGGCCGGAACTGCTCCGGCTGTTTGAAGACCACGTTTACGGGCGGGCGCCGGGGCGTCCCGAGGAGCTTTCGTTCGCGCTGCGCGGCTGCGACGACGCTCTGGAGGGAATCGCCGTCCGCAAGGAAATCCGCATCCACGTCGCTCACGGCGGCCGCAGCCTGCCGATCGACCTCCTGCTCTATCTGCCCAAGTCGAGGACAAAACCCGCGCCGGTCTTCCTCGGATTGAACTTCGGCGGCAACCATTCCGTCTGCGATGATCCGGGCATCACGCTCTCTACCGCTTGGATGCGCGATCGGAAGGGGGCAGGCGTCGTCGATCACCGCGCGACGGAAGAATCCCGCGGAACCAGCGCCGGCCGGTGGCAAGTCCCCAAGCTTCTGGCCCGCGGCTACGGGCTGGCAACGGTCTACTACGGCGACATCGATCCGGACTACGACGATGGTTTCCAGAACGGGGTCCATCCGCTGTTCTATGCTGCGGGGCAGACAAAACCCGCCGCGGACGAGTGGGGTTCGATCGGGGCCTGGGCCTGGGGCTTGAGCCGCGCGATGGACTACCTGGTGACGGACGCCGACGTCGACGCCAAGCGGGTCGCCGTAATGGGCCACTCGCGGCTGGGCAAGACGGCCCTCTGGGCGGGCGCTCAAGACGAACGGTTCGCCCTGGTGATCTCCAACAACTCCGGGTGCGGCGGGGCCGCCTTGAGCCGACGGGAATTCGGCGAAACGGTCGGGCGGATCAACACGAGCTTCCCCCACTGGTTCTGCGGCCATTTCAAGCGATACAATGATCGCGTCAACGACTTGCCGGTCGACCAGCACATGCTGATCGCGCTGGTGGCCCCGCGGCCGGTCTATGTGGCCAGCGCGGAGAAAGACCTCTGGGCCGATCCGCGCGGCGAGTTCCTCGCGGCCAAAGGGGCCGACCCGGTCTACCGGCTGTTGGCAGCCGACGGCTTGGCGGCCGACGAGATGCCGGGCTTGGAGCAACCGGTTACCAGCCGCATCGGCTACCACATCCGCAAGGGCGAGCACGCCGTGACGGAGTATGACTGGCAGCGGTACATGGATTTTGCCGACCGCCACCTGGGACGCTAGCCGCCCCGGGTCCCCAAGCTCCGGCTTGAGAACCGCCGCTTGGCGCCACCCGCTCCGACATCGAACGAAAACCGCTCAGCCTTCCTCTTGGTCCTCATCGAGTTCGGCGTCGATATCGATGATTTCCTCGAATTCGTCTTCGCGGCGAAAGACCAGTTCCGACTGTTCGGGGTCGTAGTCGAGGACAAGCTCTCCGATCGCGTCGTCGGCGGTCGCGTCGAGCACCAGGATCAGCGTCCCCTCGTATTCGAACGTGACGTCTCCTTCGCGGTGTTCGTCAATCACCAGATCAACGCCCGCCTCCGACATGGCGATCCGAAAGCATTTCTCTTTTTCGTCGATCTCGTGCAACACGGCGGTCTTCATTCGTTCGGCCGCGGCTTCGGTAATCTGCATCCGCGTTTCTCCGGCGCCGCCGGAGCCTTTCTGGTTTGACTTGGGGATTGCGGCCGGCGTACTAGCGATTCAGCGGAAGCCCCCACCGTGTTGTGCGGGAAGCAATGAACACATGCTCTCCGCCCCGGATCGGAGTAACCACCGGAAAAACGCCAAGTGGTCATCCCAGAGCGCACCGGCAGCGGATGACCGAATTGCGCCGTGCCGTGCTTGTTCCCGCTTGGGAAGCGGACGGTTCAAGAACCGGGCCGGACGACCGAAGCCCGCGGGCCCTTGTTGCGCCGCCTCGGATCCTCGCTAGCATCGAGTTCGTACTCGACGGTTTGGCCTTCCTGAAGATCGTCGAAGTTCGCCCCCTCAACCGAAGACAGGTGAAAGAACACCTCCCCCCGATCGCCGCTGATGAACCCGAATCCTCGGTCCGAGACAATCTTCTTGATGACACCACTGGGCATTGCACACACTCCTCATAGACGATGGCCCTCGCGCACCAGCCACCACGCCCAGTCTCCGCTCCAACCAGGCGCCTCCCTCGCCGACCGGCACGATCGACAAGAGGACTGGCGAAGCGTCGACGCGCGGCAACACGCGGAACAACGCGGTTGCCCACGGGCGTCGCACGGACCGATCCGCGCCCAAGCGGCGACCAGACTCCTTGCTCGCGGAGGGCCGAGAACACACAATCGCCATTCACTGTAGCGGGCAAGGTCCCAAGCCACAAGTCCGCAAAGACCGCTTGTGGGAAAAACTCCGCCATCGGCACGGGCCACCTCCACCCGATGGCTCCGCTGGCCCGCCACGCGATTGCCCAACCGCGCCCCGGTTTGTCACCAACGGCCGAGGCGCCGGCCAACTCATCCCCAAAGCTCCCATTTATCCCAACCCCATGCCGAGTACGACCTTCGTGCTCCGAAAAAGAACGCTCTCCAGGGTTCCCGAGCTCCAGGGCCTGCCAACGAGATCAGGCGTGGGAGCAGGAGCGATTCCGCCGGGAGCTCCCTGAGTCTCCCCCAATCGTTTGACCAACCCCGAAAAGTGACCTACGTTTACCATTGGATAGACTCTTGCGTATCCGCAGCGTCTTCCGCGCTTGGACGACCGGTTCCTTGCAGCCTGCGCTGACAGGACGGGTCCGTCGAATCCCCACTTTCTGGTGCCGCTCCCGTTCTCCTCGAAGTCGCTTCTCAGTAAATCCACCCGCACGGAGATGCAGTCATGTCTCGCCTGACCCGTAAGTTGGTCCGCCGGTCGCGCCCCGCCCTTGCTCTTGCCCTGCTGTTGTCGCTACCGGCGGCCGTGTTTGGCCAAGACGATTTGGCGATCGTTCGCGTCGAGGAGGACTGGGAACTGGTCGTCGGAGAGCCGGACCCCAACCTTGTGGCTCCCCAACTCACATGCGCGCTGTCGCCGACCCAGACTCTCGACGGCCTCTACCTGCTATTTGACGTCAATCACCAGAACCACCCCGATTTCGTCGCCGGCGGCGTTCAGCTTCAAGTCTGGAGCGGCGATTTCGCGGTCCTGGAGCGGAAGTTCCCCAACACGTTGGCCATGGCCCAACCAGGCGAGACCGTCAGCTGGACCCAGGCCATGGCCGTCAGCGGCGGCAACCTCTCGGTGGAGATCACCAACGGGCGGTCGGCAACCTGGGGCCTGTTCGGCGCCGAGGGCTATCTGAAGGCCGCCGTCGCCACGGAGATCGCCAATCTGAACGGCTATTCGCCTGACTTCTCAACTGCTAATTCGGGTGTCGGCTACGCCAGCAACCGTGTCGTGTCCCTGGTCTTGAAGCGGGTCCGCTACTATACGGATTCGGGCGCGCATTGGGAGGATGCCACTCCCAGGACGGTCTTTCTGGCGGTACAAGCCAATTAGCATGTCTGATCCACGCGTTTGCCCGTGCAACAGGAGAATCGCCATGAAATCCCGCCCGAACAAACAGCACCGGGCCGGCACGATCACCATCCTCTCGGCCGTGATGATGGTCGTCGTATTTGGTATGCTGGCCTGCGCCGTCGATCTGGGTTACCTCTGCGTCGCCAAGACCGAACTGAAGCGGACGGCCGACGCCACGGCACTGGCCGCCGCCTGGGAGCTTCTCGAACAGAGCGCCGCCGGCAACTTGACGGACGACACGACATTCGGCTCGGGCCCAGTCTTCGATTCGGCCTTGGAGATCTGCCGAGCCAACCCCGTCTGCCGCGAAGCGCCCGAGATCGCCATCCAGGACTTGACGGTCGGCTACATCGCCAACCCCCTGGACCCCACCTGCCCACTGACGTTTGAGAATCCCGCCTGGTTCAACGCCGTCCGAGTGCGGGTTCACAAGTCGGAAGCCCAGAACGGGGCCGTTCCCCTCTTCTTTGCCCGGGCAATCGGCGGCCGGCCTGGCCCGCTGATCGAAGAATCAACGGCGGTCTTCATCAACAGCGTCTGCGGGGTCTACCCTCCCAAGCGGAACACGAATGTCATGCTGCTTCCGTTCGCGCTGGATATCAACCGGGAGGATGTCAAGGAGTTTCTCGCCGGTACGCGCGAGACCTGCAATCTCTTTCCTCAGGACCTTACACCGGGCAACTGCGGAACGATCGACTTCGGCGGTGAAAACAACTCAACCGCCGACATCGCGCGGCAGATACTCTCGGGCGTGAATTCCGCCGACTGGAATGCGTTGAAGTCGGCCGGAAAGCTCGACGAAAATGACCGCTTGACGATTCCGCAGTTTTTCAATGGCGATACCGGCATCAGCGCGGGCGTCAAGGACGAACTGGCTTCGCTGATCAACAATCCCAATGGCAAACGCCTGATCCCGCTGTTCGACCACGTCTCCGGACCGGGCAACAATTCCCAGTTTCACGTGGTCGACCTCCGCTGTGTCACCATCGAGGAGGTCAAGCTGACCGGCGCGAAATCAGCCAAGAGGGTAATCATCAAGAAAGCCAACAAATGCACGCTGGGTGTCGTGCCCTCAACCGACCCGCCGAGGAACCAAGGCATCTACTCCCCCGTTTGGCTGGCCAGATAGGCCGCCTCTGACCGGCTCGCGGCCAGCCCGCTCGGCACCGCCCTACCCGGCTTCTTTTCGCTCCAGCGGCGTGCCGCGCGCGACCGGTTGCCAGTGGGGGCCGGGCAGGACCCCGCGCCGCGGACGCAGATGCGGCCCGGACAACCCGTCCTCGGCGGCATCCCAGCGGTGCGCATCGATCGAAGCCAGAATCTGTTCGGCCACGGCAACCGCATCGCTGCCGTGTTCCCCCGTGACGCGCGGCAACCGCGGCGCGCAAATGCTCTCGATGAAATCGTCGAGTTCCGCCGCCAGCGCGTCAACGGCCTCGCACTGGAGAATCTCCAGGGGCAAGTGCTCGTCCAGAAGGTGGGCGCGGTAGTAGTCCACCTCCGCCGGCGCGAGGCGATTCACATCGAACATTCCTTCGCGCAAGGCGTCGCTCGGCCGGACCATCGACGTCTTCCGCGCCGCGAAATCGATCGCCGTGAAGGCCGCCGGCGACCAGACGCTCATCCGGCGGGCCGCCTCGTGGCTGACCCGCGAGGCGGCGAGCGTCGCCACGCACCCGTCTTCGAATTCAAGTCGGGCGTGGGCCACGTCTTCATGGCCCCCGAGGACCGACAGGCCGAGCGCGTCGATCCGCCGCAGGGGGCCGCGGACGAGCGATAGCACGAGGTCCAAATCGTGGATCATCAGGTCGAGCACGACCCCCACGTCGGTGCTGCGAAACGTGAACCCGCTCGTGCGGACCGCCTCGATGTACTTGGCGTTCTGCAATTCCGCCGCGGCACGGGTGAAGGCCGGGTTGAAACGCTCGACGTGGCCGACCTGCAAGACGGCGCCCCGCCGGGCGGCTTCGGCCACCAGTCCGGCCGCCTCTCGGCCAGTCCGGGCGAGCGGCTTTTCCATCAACAGATGCACGCCCGCCCCGAGCAAATCGAGGCCGATTTCCCAATGCAGGCCGGTCGGCGCGGCGACGATCGCGGCATCGATCTCTCCAATCAGATCGCGGTAATCGGCCACCGCGCGGCAGCCGCAGTCGGCGGCCACGCGACGGCGCGCTGCGGCCGCTGGATCGGCCACGCCAACCAGGGCCACGGCCCCGTGCGCGGCCGCCTTCTGCGCGTGGAATCCACCCAGCCGTCCCGCGCCAATCACCGCCAAGCGCACCGGTCTCACGCCGCTCTCCTCCGTTCTCGCCCGCGACCGTGGGCGCCTCCCTGCTGCCGAGCCACGAATTCGAGCAGCCGGTTTACGTGATAATTCAGATCGCCCTTGCCGTTGAGGATCTCCCGGGCGTTCTCCAGGCCCACCTTGGCCCGGTAAAGCAGGCGGAAGGCCTCGGAGAGGGCTTCGATCTCCGCCAGCGCGAAATTGTTGCGTTTCAGCGCCACGATGTTGATGCACCGCGGGCGTGCCGGGTGGCCTTCAACGAGCACGTAGGGGGGCACGTCGCAACGCACGGCGCTCAGCCCGCCGACGAAGGCGTAGCTGCCAATCGTGGCAAAGTGGTGCACGGCCGAACCGCCCGAGAGGATCGCGTGGTCGTGGACGTGGACGTGCCCGCCGAGCAGCGTGCTGTTGGTGATAATCACGTGGTTGCCGATCTTGCAGTCGTGGGCCACGTGGCAGCAGGCCATGAGGAAGTTGTTGCTCCCGATCCGCGTGATCCCGTCCTCTTTCTCGGACCCGCGGTTGATCGTGACCGATTCGCGGATGATGTTGTGATCGCCGATGACCACGCGTGTCGCGGCGCCGCCGAAGGAGATGTCCTGCGGCTCTCCGCCGATCACGGCTCCGGGGTAGACGCGGTTGTGCTCGCCCAATTCGACGTGCCCCATCAGGGTCACGTGATTCTCCAGTCGCGTGCCGTGGCCGATTCGGACATCGGGTCCGACCACGCAGAACGGCCCGATGTGGACATCTTCAGCGATCTCGGCTCGCGGATCGATCGAAACGTGGTCGGCAACGTAAGTGGCCATGACCGACTCCTGGTTTGCGATGCGGACGACGCTTCAAGCCTCGGCTGTCAGCCGCCTTCCGACCGGTTTTCTGCCTGGCTGTCAAGCCGCGCCTAGGCGCAGCGCCGGAATTGTCTTACGCACTGGTTCGTCGCCACCAGCCTGCGAACGAGTTCGGCGTTCAGGCGGTGGCCGCTGCGGTAGGCCACGAAGTGCCCGACAAGATCGCAGCCGGCCAGGGCCAGGTCGCCGATCAGGTCGAGTATCTTGTGGCGGACGCATTCGTCGCCGAAGCGAAGAGAGTTCTCGATCGGGCCGCCGGGCCCGAAGATCAACAGATCGCCGTAGGTCACGCGGCGGCCCAGGCCTTGCGAGCGCAGCCAGGCGGCCTCCTCCTGGAGCATGAATGTCCGCGCCGAAGCGAGTTCTCCGCGGAACACGTCCGGCAGGATCGCGAATCTGCCCACCTGAGAGCCGATCGGCGAGGCCGGACCGTAGTCGAGGTGGTATTCCACGACCGGCGCCGGGCCGATCGGCGGCCGGGCTTCGACCCAACTCTTCTCGTCGCCCAGACGGATCGACCGATCGATGGTCCGCCGCCGGCGATCCGCGGCCTGCACGGCGATTCCCGCCTTGCTCAAGGCTCGAACGAAGGGCAGGCTCGAGCCGTCGCAGCCGGGCATCTCGGCCTCGTCCGCCCAGACCTCGCAGTTGTCGATTTGCAGCCCCCTCAGCGCCGCCATCACGTGCTCAACCATGTCGACCCGCGCCTCGCCGCATTGGAGCGTCGTGCGGCGGGGCACTTCGACACGGTGGGCCGCATCGGCGGGAATCCGCGGGCAGCCGGCCAGGTCAGACCGGACGAAGACGATCCCCGCGCCGGACTCGGCCGGCCGGAACTCCAGGCGGACGTCGCGGCCGCTCCAATATCCGAAGCCTTCGACCACGGCCGTCCGGGAGAGGGTGCGTTGCTTGCGAGCGGTGAACATCAGTGAAAACCCGTCATCCATGACTTATCGGGATGCTCCTGCCGCACGAACCTGCCGGCATCCATGCTCGGCCTGTCGTTGCGCCGCGGGCCGTGCCGCCGTCCTCTTAGCGGCGGTAAGGAACATTCGGGGACGGATTCGACGCCGGATACGGAATCCCCGTCCGCTGCGTCGGCGCGCCGCCCCGAGCGTTCAGATTCGCCAGGATCTGGTTCGTGATGTCCAAGCCCGGATTGAACCAGACGAGATCCTTCTGGATCTGGCGTAGAACCTGGTCGGGCTGGTCGGCCTCGGCCACTTCCCCGCTGTAGCGAATCACCGCGGCCAGACCGACCTGCGTGGCGAAGGCGTTGACTTCCTGCCGAACCCGCTCGTAAACCTCATGATAGATGGCAGCCTCCTGCTGGAGGAATTCCTTCCGCTGCACCTGGACGTCGATGTTCATCTGCGCCCGCTTCTCGGCAATGTCCTTCTCCTTGGTCTTGTATTCCGGCGAACCCGCCTTGAGGCCTTTGAGGACATCCACGTCGGCTTGAAGCTCGTTGGCGCGAAGCTTCATCTTCGCGTCTTCGTCCTCGACTCGGCGCTTGAGCCGTTCCATCTCGTCGATGAAAGCCGGGTATTCCTTGAAAATGCGGCTGATGTCGATCACGGCGATCGGGCTGCCGGCGCCCTGCCGAACCGGCTGGGCGGTGGCGGGCGCCATCGGCCGAGTCGCCGGCGCCGCGTTCTGGGCGGAGAGGTTGGACGCGAGCGTGCCAACCAGCAACCCGAGAGCGAGAAGAGAGATGCGGGTCGTTTTCACTTTCAGCACTCCTTGCTTGGGAAAAAAGGTCGTCCTTGACCTGGCGACCGCTGGCGGATAGCGGCGCGCCGACGGACACGTCGGTCGATCAGTAAGGCGAACCTTACGAGGCGGTATTCTGCCCGCAAAGGCCCATTCGGTAAAGACCAGATATTCCCGATCGAGCAAAAATCACCCAACTCGTTGCCAGAACACGCGTTAACCAGGCAGACAACGGTTCGCCGCCGCCGCCGCCGCGCGTTCCCCGGGGGTAAACGGAAGTCGATTCCCCGAAAAAGTCGCTCCCCGCGACCGCCAAACCGATCCGCGCGCATCCGCCAGCCGGTGCCGCTTCGCGGCACGTACTCGCCAAACCGGCCCCGTCTTGATCCGCCGTAGGGCCTCATCGCTTGCCGGCGCGCGGACGGCGGCCGTCGGGGTTTCTCCCGCCGTCGGGGTTTCGCAGACTGTCGCGACAGCGCCGGCAGCACCGCAGCGCCAGCAGCGTGGAATCAACCTTGACCCGATTCCGCTTTCGAACCACAATGCCGCCCCACGACAATCCAGGCTCAATCGGCGTCCACCCGAAAAAACGTTTGGCTTTGTTGACTGAGACTCCCGTTCTTCTTGGTTTCCTGAACCCGATTCGAAAACCAGCGGCGGCCACCCAACGGTTCTCTCGCCGGAGGCTCTCAACGCCGTTGGCCGGCCGGGTTTCCGGCAGCGGGGGCCGAGGCGGAATCAGAGGACTCGAGCGGCATGAGAATCCTTGTCTTTTCCCACTACTATTCCCCCGAGGGAAACGCGCCGGCCGCGAGAATCTCGGCGATGTGTTCGCGCTGGGCGAGCCTGGGGCACCGCGTCGAGGTGATCACCTGCGCGCCGAACGTCCCCAGCGGGGTTGTCTATCCGGGATATGCGAACCGCCTCGTCCAGTCGGAGACGCTCGAGGGCGTTCGCGTCACCCGGGTGTGGACGCATCTTGCGGCCAACAAGGGATCGATGGGGCGGATCCTCAACTTCCTTTCCTACATGTTCGCGGCGGTTTTCTTCGCCTGGTTCCGCAGGCGGCCCGACCTGGTGGTTGCCACATCTCCCCAGTTCTTTTGCGGCTGGGCCGGCCTCGTCTTCGCCCGGCTGCGACTCCGCCGCCTCCCGTTCGTACTGGAAATCCGCGACCTTTGGCCCGACAGCATCGTGGCCGTGGGCGCTTTGAAGAACCGGCGTCTGCTCGGGTTTCTCTACCGCATGGAACGCTGGCTTTACGCGGGCGCGGATCATATCGTCACGGTGGGGGAAGGATACTGGGAAGACCTTGTCAATAAGGGGGTGCCGCGGCACAAGCTCTCGATCATCCCCAACGGCGTCGATCGGGCGATCTTCTGGCCGAGATCGGCGACCGGTTTTTTCGAGCAGTTTGGGATCAAGAACCGGTTCACCTGCGCTTATGTCGGCACGATCGGCATGGCAGCCGGACTAAAGATCGTCGTCCGGGCAGCCGAGCGGCTCCGGGACCTCGGCCGGCGCGACATCGCGTTTGTCCTCGTCGGCGACGGCGCCGAGCGCGAAATGCTCGAAACAATGGCCCGCCAGCGAGGACTGGATAACCTGGTGTTCACCGGCCGGCTGCCGCGCGAGACGATGCCCGACGTGCTCGCCGCGACGGATGCCTGCCTTGTTCATCTGCGCAAGGCCGAGCTGTTCGAGCGCGTGACGCCATCGAAGATGTTCGAAATGGCGGCGATGGAGAGACCCATCATTCTCGGCGTGCGCGGACATGCCGCCCGACTGCTGCGGGCGGCCCGCGCCGGAGTCTGCATCGAGCCGGAAAACGCCGACGAACTGGTTGACGCCGTCTGCGCGCTTGCCGCCGACCCGGACCGGTGTCGGGAATATGGCCGCTCGGGCCGCAACTACGTCGTCGGCAACTATGACCGGGGCGTCCTCGCCGAGGAGTACGCGAGGATCCTGGACCGAATATCCCACGCGCCGCAGCCTTATCCAGCCGAGGAAGTCCTGCTGCCCATGCCCGGCACGGCCGCTCAGCCAGTCAGCGCGACACTGCAACAGCCAAGGCAAGATGGATTGGAGAAGGCCGCCTGATGCCAAGCAACCAGACTCTCGCGGAGGGCGGTCTCCCCGGCCCTCGTGTCTCCTTGCGGTCCGTAGGACGGGTCTCCCGGCCCGTCTCACCGCCGTGGAGTCGGCGATTGGTGGGGCGGGCGCTGCCGCTTTGCCTCTCTGGGCTTGCTCGGTTCCCGGCCGGGGTCGCGGCCCGTCGCGTGTCCCTGCGCTAACAGTTTAACCCGAACCAGACAATGACCTCCCCCAGCCTGCTCTTCCACACGATACGCCATCTGCGACCGACCCAGGTCGTCAGCCGGGCGTATTATGGCGTAGCCAATCGCTGGGGCAGCCCAGACGTTTCCTTTCGCCGTTTGAGAGAAGCGGAAACGGGCGAGTGCCGCTGGCGGCCGCGAACCGATTTCCTCCCGCCGGAAGAGCAGGGGAACTCCGCGCCGGCGATCCGCGCGGCCCGATTCCGTTTTCAACACGACGTCCGCGACGCCGGCCGGCCGATCGACTGGACTTGCGCCGATGCGCCGATGCTCTGGCGCTACAATCTCCATTATTTCGACTATCTCTGGTCGCTCGAGTTCGCTCTCGGCCGGGCGATTGTTGAGGATTGGATCAGCCGGCACGCGTTCGGCCGCGGCCAGGTCGGCTGGGCGCCCTACCCCACGTCGCTGCGGCTGATGAACTGGTGCGGCTGGTTCTTCGGCCGGCATTTCGCGGCGACCAGCAGAGATTCGCGGTTGATCCGCGGTTTGCGGGCGAGCATCGGCGTTCAGGCCGCCTGGCTCTCCCGCCGCCTCGAGCACCACCTGCTGGGAAATCATCTCTTCGAGAATGCCGCGGCGCTGGCGATCGTCGGCTCGTGCTTCGATGGGCCGGGCGCGCGGCTGTGGCGGGACCTTGGTCTGCGGCTCTTGAGACGCGAGCTCGCCGAGCAGATTCTGCCCGACGGCATGCACTTTGAACTCTCGCCGATGTACCATTCGCGCATTCTGAGCGTCTTGCTCTGGCTGCTGAACATCGCCGATGAAGAGTTGGCGGACGGGCTGACGGGCTACGCGGTTCGAATGCTCGACGCGCTGGCGGTGACTTGCCATCCGGACGGCGGGATCGCGCTGTTGAACGATAGCGCGCTGGGCGTTTACCGCCCGCTTCACGAGCTGGCCGATTTCGCCCGGCGGCTCGGCGTGCCTTGGCAGGCGGGGCGATTCAGCGCGGATGCGACATTTGCCCTGCCAGCGGCCGGCTATTACGGGGCGCGGACGCCGGCGGGGCATTATATCATCTGCGACGCCGGCCCGGTCGGTCCGGACTACATTCCGGGCCATGCCCACGGCGACATTTTTTCATTCGAGCTGTCGCTGTTCGGCGAGCGGCTGGTTGTCGACAGCGGCGTGCATGATTACCAGCGCGGACAGATGCGCGACTACTGCCGATCGACCGCCGCGCACAACACGGTCGAGATCGGCGGCTGCGACCAGTGCGAATTCTGGGACGCTTTCAAAGTGGCCCGCCGCGGCCGGCCGCACGACGTGGTGTTCGAGGAGACTCCCCGGGGCTTCCGGCTTTCCGGCTGGCACGACGGCTACCGCCGCCTGGCCGGCAGGCCGACGCACCACCGCGAGCTGACCTGGTTCCACGAGGGGACGCTCGCCGTCCGCGACACGGTCGTTTCGCGCGCGGCGGTGCGGACCGTGTCGAGAGTCCATCTGCATCCGGAGTGCCGGGTGCTGGAAGCCAAGGAATCAAGCGTGGTTGTCGAGAGGGGCGGGCGGGGATACTCGCTGCAAGTTGACGCGGGCAACCTGGCAATCGGCGCATCATGGTCCTGTCCGGAGTTCGGCGTCCGCAGGAGAAACGACGTGCTTGAGTTGCAGGGCGAGGGCGCCCGGAGTCACCTGGCCTTCGCGCTTACTCGAATTGGAGGCAATCATCCGCCAAGTCGAACCGGCCTGACTGGCGTCGCCGTGAACATGGTGTAGGAACCGCGTCCACGGCTTTGAACGAGCCGGCGGACAATCGCAGGCAATTGAGCTGATGAAGAAAATCGCAATTATTTTTGGCACACGCCCTGAAGCAATCAAACTCTGCCCGCTGGTGCTTGCCATGCGGCGTCACGCGGCGTTTGCTCCGCACGTCTGCGTGACCGGGCAGCACCGCGAGATGCTCGACCAGGTGCTCGACGTGTTTGATGTCGCCCCCGAGGTGGATCTTGCCCTGATGCGGCCTGACCAGACCTTGGCCGGTTTGACGTCGTTGGCCATCGGCGCGGTGGACAAGTATCTGGCGGAACACCAGCCCGACATGGTCCTCGTGCAGGGCGACACGACGACGGTCTTCTGCGCCGCGATGGCCGCCTTCTATCGCCGCATCCCCATCGGCCACGTCGAGGCGGGGCTGCGGACGGGCAACAAGTTTTCGCCCTATCCGGAAGAGATCAACCGGGTCTTGACGTCCCGGCTGGCCGACCTCCATTTTGCTCCAACGGAGACGTCGCGTCAGAACCTGTTGCGCGAGGGCGTCGCGGCGGCGCGAGTCTTCGTCACGGGCAACACGGTCATCGACGCGCTGCAACTCGCGATCGGGAAGGTGAAGGCCGCGCCGCCGGCGATTCCCGGCTTGCCTTCCTGCTTGATGAACGGGCATTCCCAGACGCCCCTGGTGCTGATCACGGGCCACCGCCGCGAGAATTTTGGCCGGGGGTTTGAAAACATCTGCCGCGCGATCGCCGGTTTGGCCGGCCGCTTTCCCGAGGCGCATTTTGTTTATCCGGTGCACCTGAATCCCAACGTTCGCCAGCCCGTCCATCAGGCCCTTGGAAATTGTGCGAATATCCACCTGATCGAGCCGCTCGGCTACCTGCCCTTCGTGGCGATGATGAACCGAGCCAAATTGGTTTTGACCGATTCGGGCGGCGTCCAGGAAGAGGCCCCCAGCCTGGGCAAGCCCGTGCTCGTAATGCGCGACACCACGGAGCGCCCCGAGGCGGTCGAGATGGGCACGGTCAAGCTGGTCGGAACCGACACCGCCATGATTGTTGGAAGCGCGACCTCGCTGCTGACCGATGCGGTCGCCTATAGCGCAATGGCCAATTCCGTCAATCCGTATGGCGACGGCCAGGCTTGCCCGCGAATCCTTGCCGCCTGCGAAGCCTTTTTTAACCGCCGATGAGCGGCCGTCCATGGGAATGTCCGTACTGTCCGTAATTCAAGAATGAACGTTCGAGCCATCGCCTCCACCTACTGCCCCGCCTATCTACGCC